>PPYF01421273.1_pt1 | contig 61770 bp, 51 predicted proteins | sample 1559871 | NCBI WGS metagenome assembly PPYF01 (sample SAMN08240021, study PRJNA423297) | Human gut metagenome, whole genome shotgun sequencing project. | reverse complement strand
AATCCGTATGTCACTGGTTCGAGTCCAGTCAGAGGAGCCAAATTTAAGAAGCCTGCTTTCGAGCAGGCTTTTTGCTTTTTTCGTCGCTGACGTTAACTCAGCATCGCATCCAGCCTGGCAAGCACCTCGTTGACAACGACGTCAGGTATGCGTTCCAGACGCTTGCCTTTCCCTACCGCCTCCCTACGCCCCGCGTGTCCTCCGTGAACGCACCCCAGCTCAGCCTGAAAAAGCGCCTGCCAGTAGGATGAATTCACTATCGTTTGCGGGTGAGATAGCGTGGATTATCCACTCTGTCTAACGTTATACCCGGAGGCACCATGAACCTCAGACAACAGCAACAGCAGGCGTTCGATCGCAGCGGGGAACCTCTTATCGTCGGCAACGTCAGCCACTGCCCGCTGCCGCCGGAGACCCTCGCCGCACTGGGCCCCGATTCCCCCTATGTGGTGCAGGTATACGGCTCAGGCCTGACCGGCGAGGTTTATCGTCTGCGCATCGCCGGCAAGGAGTACAATTTAAAGAAACGTCGCGCCGTCGCCGGCGTTGCCAACCTCAACGGCCAGCTGTCGTTTTTAAATGAGGTACAGCGTCGGCTGGCATTGCAACAGCTGAAGGATGACCCGGTCACCGCGCCGCGCTTCACCCACATCGTCCCAACGCTGTATGCCGATTATCGCCTCGGCATCCTGCTCTCCCCCTGGATCGATGGCGAGCCGATACACCAGTTGACCCCGCCGCTGATCGCCCAGCTATTTACTACTCTGGAAGCCTGCGAAGAACAGGGGCTGATGGAGTGGGATCTCTGTAGCGGGAATCTGCTGGTGGACCGGCAGGAGCAGTTATGGCTGTTCGATTTTGGCTATATGTATCCCTTCGACCCGCTGAGAGAATTCAACAGCAATGGTCTGGCCGACCCGCTGTTCCACTTTGTCGAACGTTTTGAGACTCGCTTCTTTTTTAGCTGGCTGATGACCCGGATCCCTGACGCCGAACAGCAGCTGGCGCAATATCGCGAGATGAAGCGGCTGGCGGTCGAAAGCTACCGCCGGAAGCTCGTCTGGCTTCGCGCCCGGCGCGCTGACCCGCTGGTGCTGGCTCACTTTCAGCAGTTGACGGCGCGCTGGGAGTCGGCGCTGGCGGACCCTGCCGCGCTGAGCCGGCTGTTTGCCGTAGAGGCCTTTCGCTCACATGTGCTGGATATTGAAGACGACCTGCATGGTCAGTCCTGTACCTTACTCACCCTGCAACGCATTGACTGGGTGATAAACCAGCTGGAACAGCATTATCGCTTTATCGCCGACGAAGGCGGCCTGTTTTACGATAACGAAGGGAAATCGCAGCAGGCGCTGCTCAGCAGCTATGCGCAGAAGCGGCAGCAGGCGCAGCAGTACCTGTTGAATGCCACCGCCGCAAAGGATTAACGGCGCTCGCGTCCCTGCTTCTGCTTCGCCTGGTACATCAGGCGGTCAGCGGTGGCCACCAGCGCGTTGAGACTGGGATGGCTGGCGGGATCATATTCGACGCAGCCCCAGGAGAACGCCAGCTGCCAGGGATTGGCCGCCTGCTGGTTGAAACGCGCCACGTTGTGGCTGAGCGTCTCCATCGCCGTCGCGGCATCGTGGCGGCTGGTATTGGCGAACAGAATGATAAATTCGTCCCCACCCTGCCTCGCGAGGATATCGGACTCGCGGAAGGCCGCTTTCATCAAGTCGGCGATGGCGATCAGCGCGCGATCGCCCTCTTCATGCCCCCAGGTATCATTGATGTGCTTGAAGCGATCGAGGTCGACAAACGCCAGGCTCACCGGCTCATGGCGGCGCTGGGCCGTCAGCAGGGCATACTCTGCCAGGGTGAGGAATCCCCGGCGATTAAACAGTCCCGTCAGCTCATCCGAGGTTGCCGCATCCAGCACCTTGAACTCATCCTCCACGATCGCCGCCAGATCGCTTAAGATCTGCATTTCATGGGCGGAAAACGATCGCGGCTGGTGATCCATCAGGCAGAACGACCCGACGGTCGCGCCATCCGGCAGTTGCACCGGATACCCGGCGTAAAAGCGGATAAACGGCGCCTCAATGACCAGCGGGTTATCGTGAAAGCGCTCGTCCTGCTGCATGTCGTTGACGATAAGCGGGTCGGTTTGCAGAATGGTATGGGCGCAAAATGAAATATCTCTCGGCACCGTGTCCACATCGAGACCGGCACAGGACTTGATATGCAGGAGATCTTCCCCCACCAGACTGATGGACGCCACCGGCAGGTTATACAGCGAACGGGCAAGCCTGGTCAGGCGATCGAAGCGTTCTTCTTTTCCGCTATTCAACAGCCCGGAAGAGCGTAGCGATTGCAGGCGACGCTGCTCGTCGGGATGAAGTCCGGCTAATTTCATTGTCTCTCACTTGTCTCTTGCGCAGAATTCCGCCGGGTTTCCGCAGAGAAACCCGGCGTTTTATCCTGCGAGGGGAAAATAGTCGTCAGGTACCCCATGAGTTAAGCAGATTTCCTCTGCACGTCAACCGGCGCGCCCCAGGCGACTGGCGCCCAGGGCGCTGGCGGAATGCCATTAACGGCACTCTGCCCGGCAAAGAGGGCAGATCAGGCGCGGATAAACGCCAGCAGATCGGCGTTGATGGTATCGGCGTGGGAGGTGTGCATCCCGTGCGGGAAGCCAGGATAAATTTTCAGCTGGCTGTTCGGCAGCAGCTTGTCCTGCAGGATGGCCGCATTTTTATAGGGGACCACTTGGTCGTCATCTCCCTGCATCACCAGCACCGGCAAGGTGATCGACTTAAGGTCTTCCGTCTGGTCGGTCTCTGAAAACGCCTTAATGCCTTCATAATGGGCTTTGGCGCTGCCGATCATCCCCTGTCGCCACCAGTTCTGGATCGTCCCCTGGGATATCTCTGCTCCATCACGATTGAAGCCATAGAACGGGCCAGAGGCGACGTCGAGATAGAACTGGGCGCGGTTCGCCGCCAGCGCTTTGCGGAAACCGTCAAACACCTCGATCGGCGTCCCGCCCGGATTCTGCTCGGTTTTCACCATTAGCGGCGGGACGGCGCTAATTAACACTGCCTTCGCCACCCGCCCCTGCGGCTGACCGTAGCGGGCGACGTAGCGGGCGACCTGGCCGCCGCCGGTGGAGTGCCCGACGTGGACCGCATTGTGCAGATCCAGATGCTCCACCACCGCCGAGACGTCCGCCGCGTAATGGTCCATATCGTGCCCCTCGCTAACCTGATCGGAGCGGCCATGACCCCGACGATCGATAGCGATGACCCGGAACCCTTCGGCAAGGAAAAATAACATCTGGTTATCCCAGTCGTCAGCGCTTAACGGCCAGCCGTGATGAAAAACAATCGGCTGAGCTTCCTTTGGTCCCCAGTCTTTAAAGTAAATGTTGACGCCGTCTTGGGTGGTGACAAATGCCATATTACAGACTCCTCTTTCAGGATAACCAGCCTGCAGGCCCGTGCCTGGGCTGAACGCCTACGGCGGCCGGCAGGAGTGCCGACCGCACAGGAATGTGATGCCTGTAACAGTGTAGAAGATATTTAACGCCGGGCGGGACAACTTACCCTGTCTCGCTTGATTCGCCGATCCTGGACCAGACCGCGTCTGGTATCAGGCCGCACTCTCCTGCTGGCGGATCCGCACCATCAGCGCGCCGAGCAGCGCCCAGTCAAGCAGCACGGCGAAGGCAAAGCAGACGCCATGGCGTCCTCCCCCCGCAGTATGCCAGGTCAGCAGCGTCGCCGCGATGGCGATAGCTACGCTCAGCACCGTGGCGCCGCTGACTCGCATCCCCGGCAGCGCCGTCCTACCCGCCGCAATGCGCCAGGCGACAGCCGCTCCCGCCCCACCGCACGCCACGCCCGGCAGCAGTGCCGGCCAGTCCTGCCCGCCATACCAGGCCACCAGCGCCAACAGCCAGCCGGCCGCTGACAGCAGAAAGGCCCAGCGCGTCGCCGCCAGGGGTGAGCGATAAAGCCAGGATTGTCCGCGTGTGAATCCCCACCCGACGCCAAAGGCCGCAATCAGCGCCGTCAGCAGACTCAGCGTGCCGGTCACCCCGATAACCGGGGGCATGATTAACAGCAAGGCCCCGGCGGCGTTGACCACGCTAAGGGCGATAGCGCGGCCGCGGGGGTCGATCGTTGCCGCGGCTTCCGCGGCGGTGTAGCGGCTTACAACGTGCATAGTTGACTCCTGACAGGCGAAGATTCATGAATTTAATTCATGTCATTGTCTTTACATGCCCGTAGCCTATCGCCACTATATTGCCTTACACAAACGCATAGTTTTCAGCCATAGATGAGAAAAACTCAGCCATGAGACCGCCCCGTCTGCCGCCGCTGGGGGCGCTACGCGCTTTTCATGCCGTCGCCCGCCACCGCAGTTTTAAACAGGCCGCCGAGGCGCTCGGCGTCAGCGCGACGGCGGTCAGCCATCAGATTAAACTGCTGGAGTCGGTGCTGGAGTGCCGGGTCTGCGAACGCAGCGCGCAGGGCGTCAGTCTGACCGCTGATGGCGAGATCCTTTACGCCGCCACCCAACGCGCCTTTAGCGCCCTGGAACAGGCCGTCGCCCAGATCGCTCATGCCCGTCAGCCGCCATCCTTAACCGTCACCACCACCTCCAATTTTCTCACCCACTGGCTGGTGCCGCGGCTGGCGGATTTCACCGCCCGCTTTCCGGCTATCGACCTGCGGCTACATACCAGCGTCGAACGAGTGGATCTGCATCTGGGCACGGTAGACGCCGCGATTCGCTATCGTGAAACGTCGGAGCGGGACCTGTACTGCACGCTGCTGTATGAGGATCGCTTTATCGTGGTCGCCAGCCCAACTCTGGGCCTCAGCCGGCCTGAAGATCTGCAGCGGGTGACGCTGTTTCACGTTGCCAACCGGCGCGTGCCAGCTGATTCGCCAAGCTGGGAGAACTGGCGTCGGCGCTATGGACCGCCGACGCTGAATATTGATGCGGGGTTAACCTTTAGCGATGAGACCCATGCCCTGCAGGCGGCGGTGGCCGGTCAGGGAGTGGTGATCGCCAGCGAACTGCTGGCGCGGGATCTGCTGCAGCGCGGCGTATTGTCCGCGCCGTTCAGCAACGCATTGCCTGGCGCCCGCTACTACCTGGTCACTACCGAAGCGGCAGCGCAGCGGGCGGATATTATCGCTCTGCGGGAGTGGCTGCTCAGTCAGATGGCGTCGGGCGACGGCGGCCATCCGACTGCGGGATAGCGGGCTTACCAGCCGCAGACGTTGGTCTCTTCATCGGACTCGTAGCCGCGAACGATATTGATCAGATCCTTCACCGCATCAGCCGCGGTGAGCGGGTCGCGCAGCGCCGCCAGCGAGGAAAAGGTTTTATCAACCGAGACGCCGTTATTGTTATTGGTGACCGTCAACAGAAACTCCCCCTCTTCCCTGTCGTCCGGCAACTTGCTCAGCAGGTCATTAACGGCCTCCACCGCCTGCTGTGGAATATACAACACCATTGGTTTGAGAAATATTTTTTCCTGCTTCTGGTGAAGTCGGCCATTCTCTAGCGCTAAGGTATAACCTTTATTTTCACTGGTCATCTCTTGTTATCCCTCGATGAGAATTTTTGGATCAACATAAAAGTCGACATTAAAAACCGTGTCCTCTGAGAGGGCCTCAATACAGTGCCACTTCTCCGGCGGAAAGACGCCAAACTGGCCGGCTTCAATAGTCAGGGTTTCAACGGGCTCGGGGCTGGTTTCATCGGCATAGCCGAGATAGCGGATCGCCCCCTGCATCACCGAGAGACGAGGGTAGACGCCCTGCCGGGTGCCGGCATCCAGATGGCGGCGCCAGATAGAGGCCGGGGCGGTCTCTTTGGTCCACAGCGGCGTGCTGCGGGTGTGAACGTAATGGGTGGGAATAATGATTCGCTGCATAATTGTGCCTCACTTTACCGTCTCAAACGCGACGTTCAGAAATAGCCTATATGATGCATATCATATACCCCTTTTAAACGTTAAGGATATTATTTTGTTGTGGAATTTTACGCCTACTCCTTTTTATACCTCGCAGGGATTAGCGCTAAGAGAAAATAAAAAAGGCGATTTCAGGATCCTGAAATCGCCCGGGAGAATAAAAGTAGACACGTTAAAAATTTGTTAGCGCAGCGGACTCGGTTTGCCGATTAAATATCCCTGAACCAGGTCACAGCCCAGCGCCTGCAGCGAAGCCAACTGCTCTTCGGTCTCTACACCTTCCGCCACAATGCGCATATGCAGGCTCTTTCCCATGCTGATAATCAGGCGGACGATATCCAGATCGTCTTTTTGTTCCGGAATATTGATGACAAACGAGCGGTCGATTTTAATTTTATCGAACGGGAAGTAGCTTAAACGGGACAGGGAAGAATAGCCGGTACCAAAGTCATCGATGGAGATCTGAATGCCCTGCTCGCGCAGCTGGCTGAGAATTTCCAGCGAACGGGTGTTCTCATTGAATACGTCCGACTCGGTGATCTCCAGATCAAGACGTCGCGGATCGAGGCCGGTCTGATGCAGCACCTCGATAATGGTGTCGGTCAGCGATGTATTCATCAACTGAATTGGTGAAACGTTGACCGAGACCTTCAGCGGCGTCGCCCAGCTGGCCGCTTCGGCACAGGCGGTTTTCAGCACCCATTCGCCAAGGGCATTAATAAGACCGATTTTCTCTGCCACCGGAATAAACACCGTCGGCGGCACGGCGCCGCGCACCGGATGGAACCAGCGAACCAGCGCTTCATAGCCGTAGATTTCGCGCGTGACGGTATCGGCGATCGGCTGATAGTAGACTTTGAACTCGTCATGGGCCAGTGCCTGCAGCAGATCGTCTTCAAACGATTTGTTCTCCTGCAGGCGCTGCAGCATCCCCGGCCGGAAGATTTGCACATGGCCGCTACCCTCTTTTTTCGCCTCATACAGCGCGAGGTCGGCGCACTTGTACAGGTAATCGGTACGGCTTTCACCGTCAGAGATCACGATCCCAATGCAGGCGTCGATATTAATCTGCGCATCGTAGATCTGATAGGGCTGGCTGATCTTCTCCCGGATAACATTGGCCCGCTCAAGGGCCATCTCCTCAGTGAGATCGTAGGAGAGCATCGCAAACTCATCACCGCCAAGGCGATACAGCGTCTCGGAGGTTTTGCGGAAAAAAGAGAGGCGACTGGCCAGATCCTGCAGCAGCTTATCGCCAGCATCATGGCCAAGGGTATCGTTCACATCCTTAAAGCTGTCGAGGTCGAAAAGCATCACCACGGCGCATCCCTTATAGGGACGCACCTGGTTGACGATCTCCTGCAGCCGCTGCCAGAAAGAGAGACGGTTGGGCATACCGGTCAGCGAATCATGGTAGGCATCGTACTGCAGTCGGCGGTTCTGCACCTGCAGCTTCTCTTTCGAGGCCTGCAGATCGTTGGCCAGCGTTTTCATACGAACATGGGCGCGACGCAGATTATTATTCTGTCGGAGCATCAGCAGACCGAGAGTTATACACATGGCGATCAGCAGAATGGAGATCACCGAGTAGATATAATAGAGATGCTGGATTTTATCATGGGTGATATTAACGATATTGATATCTTGCGTCAGGGTGGCGGCGGCCATTGAGGTCAGCGGACCATCCAGCTCGCTTAACACCGGCAGGATCTGTCTGACCTGCTCCGGCGTCATGGTATCAACTTGTTTATCGAGCAGATGAAGATTACGAATCAGCGTCGCAACCACCGTCTTCCGCTGCTCGCTTTTATTGATAAATTTACCCAGATCGCCCTCCTGCAGAAGCTCGATCTGGCTCATCATGATCTCAAGACGCAGGCGCACCTCATCGTGGTCCGCCCCTTCGGCCCCAATCGCCATTCCCGCCAGACGAGACTCCAGCCGCATATATTCCGACACCATTTGCGACATTGACCACGAGTCCGTATAGCGGGTAAATTTTTGCAACTCACTTTGTCGCTCATGCACCAGATAAGTAATATATCCGGTGACAACAAATAACGACAAAATAATAGCCGTGAGTATTCGATTCAAGATCCAACCCTTATTCTATAATCATCTTTGAAACTTGCCAGGCCGATCGGGAATAATAGATCTGGTTCTGTAATTCAGCACTGCTGTCGTAAGGGTAGACAATAAATAACGGGCCTTTATCACGAATGCGCATATATTGACCGTTCATTTTTAACGCCATAATGACCGGGAATTTATAAAAATCATCAATCGGGATAATGGTGGTGTAGTCGTTCAGCGCCAGCACACGGGCCGATGTGCCTTTCGCGCCGACTAAATCCATGAGTTTATTAAGGGGAATGCCGTCAAAACGAACCTTGCCGGTGTACCAGGGGGTGGTGGTTTCTACCGTCTTCATCCCCAGTTTTTCCAGCATTGCGAGATCAAAAACGGCCTTGTCGCCGACATTCATATTTCCGATTTTTCCGGAAATGGTCAGTACAGGTTTTCCTGTCGGCGCAGGCAGTTTTTCAGCATAAGCAGAAGGCAACATGACAGAACAAAATAAAACTGCAAGAAGTAGACGCATTTTACTCACCATTCCAGAGAGGGAGACACGTTAAGTGTAAACCATTTACGTCGATTCTTAAAAGGTGTCCATCTTTGTTATCCGTTGATTTAATTAAAAGTATAAGCTGGATGGCAAATTGCCAGAATGTTAAGTCCAGGGTGTGATTTCGACCGCCTTTCCCATCGATTCTTTTTTGCGCCATCTCCCCCGCTTAGCAGGCAAACTACTTTCCTCCACGGCCGCTGCGCGGTAGTCTCAGAGCAGACGCAACGGTAAAAGCGTCTCATTCCAATAACAATGAAGTACGTGACTGACAGGACAGGGTATGGATTCAACAATAAGCGTGCAGCCCGGCGAGGCGCCAGATTCACTACATCGGGCCCGGCGGGCGGCCTGGGGTAGTTTTGCCGGCGCGGTGGTCGACTGGTACGATTTTCTTCTCTATGGCATTACCGCCGCGCTGGTGTTCAACCGCGAATTTTTCCCGCAAATCGGCCCGGCGATGGGAACGCTTGCCGCCTTTGCCACCTTCGGCGTTGGGTTTCTTTTTCGCCCGCTCGGCGGAATTATTTTTGGCCACTTCGGCGATCGCCTCGGGCGGAAACGGATGCTGATGATGACCGTCTGGATGATGGGTATCGCCACTGCCTGCATCGGCCTGCTCCCCTCGTTCAACCAGATCGGCTGGTGGGCGCCGGTGCTGCTGGTGTTCCTGCGAGCGGTTCAGGGATTCGCCGTCGGCGGCGAATGGGGCGGCGCGGCGCTGCTCTCGGTGGAGAATGCCCCACAGGGGAAAAAAGCCTTTTACAGCAGCGGGGTGCAGGTGGGCTACGGCGTCGGCCTCCTGCTCTCTACCGGGCTGGTATCGCTGATTAGCAGCCTGACCAGCGACCAGCAGTTCCTCAGCTGGGGCTGGCGCTTACCGTTCCTGTTCAGCGTGGTGTTGGTCCTTATTGCGCTGTGGATCCGCAACGGCATGGCGGAATCGCAGGAGTTTGAAGCGCAGCAGAGCCTGGACAACGCGCCGCAGATGAAAAAGCGGCTACCGGTAGTGGAAGCGCTGCTTCGCCATCCGGGAGCGTTTTTACTGATTATCGCCCTGCGGCTGTGTGAACTGCTGACGATGTATATCGTCACCGCCTTCGCCCTCAACTACTCCACGCAAAACCTCGGCCTGCCGCGCGAGCTGTTTCTCAACATTGGCCTGCTGGTGGGCGGTCTTAGCTGCCTGACTATCCCCTGCTTCGCCTGGCTGGCAGACCGCTTTGGCCGTCGGCGGATCTATATCACCGGGGCGCTGATCGGCACTTTGAGCGGTTTCCCGTTCTTTATGGCGCTGGAGAGTCAGTCCGTTTTCTGGATCCTGTTCTTCGCCCTGATGCTGGCCAATATCGCCCATGATATGGTGGTCTGCGTCCAGCAGCCGATGTTTACCGAGCTGTTCGGCGCCAGCTATCGCTATAGCGGCGCCGGCGTCGGCTACCAGGTGGCGAGCGTGGTCGGCGGCGGCTTTACCCCGTTTATTGCCGCGGCGCTGGTCACCTTCTCAGGCGGATCGTGGCACAGCGTGGCCCTCTATCTGACCGCAGGATGCCTGCTGTCAGCGCTCACCGCGCTGATGATGAAAAAGCACCCCGTCGACTGACCCACCAGCGGAGGGCGTAACCCGCGCCCTCCGGTAAGGAGAATACATGTCTCAGTTAACCCTGGCCGACTGCTGGCCTCGCCGTTTTTCCCCCTCTTCGCTGGCGCTGCAGTTTTGCGAGGATCCCACCCAGGCGGAACAGCCGCTGTTTGCCAAAGCCAGCGCCGGCGAGGCCGTCGCCCAGCTCTGGCAGGCGCCGCAGGGATTGGTGGTGCCGGGGAGCTATCGTCAGTTTACGGATCTGCCGGCGGTCAGCGCGCATTTTGCCGCGCGCGGCTGGCCGGTATGGCTTCGCCGCTCCGGCGGCGGTCTGGTACCCCAGGGGCCGGGCATTATCAACCTTAGCCTCGCCTGGCCGGTGCAGCAGCCGCTCGGCGAAGCCGCCGAACCAATCTATCATTCGCTGTGCGCTGTGCTGCAGCGCACCCTCGCGCGCTTCGGCGTTGCCAGCCACCCCCGGGCGGTGAGCGGTTCCTTTTGCGATGGCCGGTATAATCTTGCCTGCGGAGAAGGCGCGGAGGCGCGCAAGATTGTCGGTACCGCCCAGTACTGGCGGCCGCTGGCGGCGGGCGGCGGCCACGTGGTGCTGGCCCATGCGGTGATCCTTATTGACGCCGATCTGAGCGCGGCGCATCAGGCGGCGAACGCCTTTGAAGCACAGCTCGGCAGCGAGCGGGTCTATTGCGCTGACAAGACCGTTACTCTCGCGCAGCTGCTTCCCGGCGAGCGCCATCTGCTGCCCCGCTTTAGCGAGGCGCTGGCGCAGGAGCTGGACGCGTCTCGCTGAAGGTCGCTTTCAGGTAGCGGCTGAAGGTTTCCACCGCGCGCGACACGCGCGGGGTATAGGGCCGGATGACGTACAGCCGATCGGCAAACACCTCTACTGGCTGCCACGCCGGCAGCAGCTCCTGCACCAGCCCGCGGCCAATGGCCTCCCGGGCGCTGAAATCCGGCAACAGCGCCACCCCAAGCCCCGCCAGCACTGCATCACGTAGCGACTCGCTGTTATTGGTGGCGAATGGCCCCTGCACGTTGATGGTCACCCGAGCATCGGGCGACTGACGGGAGGCGAACGTCCACTGCGGGCGCTGTGGCCCACGGGGATAGGTCAGGCACTGGTGGTGGCGCAGATCTTCGGGGGTCTCCGGGCGGCCATGGCGGCGAATATAGTCGGCGGACGCGACGGTAAGCGTCGCGGTGTGACACAGCGGCCAGGCGACGTGGGTATCCGGGAGCGCCTCGCGTCGACAGTGGCGGATGGCGAGATCGAACCCTTCGCTGGCCAGAGAGACCAGCCGGTCGGTGACCTCAAGCTGCAGATGCAGCTGGGGATGCTGATGCAAAAAAGGCGCGATTGCCGGGACCAGCTGCTGGCGGGAAAAGGCCACCGGCGCGGTCAGGCGCAGCGTTCCCCGCAGCGGCCCGCCCTCATCGCAGGCGCCGGTGAAAATATCCCGCAGCTGACCAAACGGCTCGTTGAGCTCCGCCACCAGCCGCAGTCCGTCGTCGCTGAGGCTCACGCTGCGGGTGGTGCGATGGACGAGGGTTTTACCGGTCACCCGCTCCAGCTCGCTGATTTTCTGGCTGATAGCCGACTTGCTGATCCCCAGCTTTTCCGCGGTCCGGGTATAGCTTTTTTGTTCTTCCAGCACCGTCAGCCAGTACAGATGGATCCAGTAACTCTCCGGACGACTCTCGCTCATGTGATTGTTCACCAGTAAAAACAATGTATTCAACTATAGCGGTTTTTGCCGGCGGCGGCATCGGCTAGCATCTTGTTGAGCCCATCATTATTCCCTAACGATAAGGAGCACCTGCATGCCATTACTGACATTTGACCTGATTGAAGGCCGTACGGAACAGGAGGTCAAAACCCTGCTGGATGCCGCCCATCGCGCCGTGCTGCGCGCCTTCGAGGTACCAGAACGCGACCGTTACCAGATTGTTCATGAAAACAAAGCCCACCATATGGTGATTGAAGATACCGGCCTCGGACTGACCCGCACGCGGGATCTGGTGGTGGTGCGGGTCTATACCAGCCCGCGCAGCGAGGCGCAGAAGCAGCGCTTCTTCGCCATTTTGCAGGAGGAGCTGGCGGAACACTGCGGCCTGAGCGGCGATGATCTGATGGTGTCGATTATCAGTAACCAGAAAGGCGACTGGAGCTTTGGCCGCGGGGTCGCGCAGTATCTTACCGGCGATCTGTAACCCGCAGCCCGCAGTACACCCTTAGCGGCGGGCTGCCGTCGCGATACGCTGCCGCGCCTGCTGCTCGATATTCTCCAGCAGCTCCTGGACATCGTCTTCATCAATGTCGAGGAACTGGCCTTCCAGCAGCGCGGCGTGAATATCTTCCCGGGTGACCGAAATACCCAGCGGCACCGCCCTGGATTTGACCTCCTCTGCCGCCAGCGGATGCGGATAACGGCGGCCAACCAGGTTATTAAACACAATAGCCAGCAGCGCCAGCATCAGCGAGTTGAGGAGCACCGGGGTCAGCACAAAGTGATAGCCTTCGCTGTGCACCCCGGCGCCGCCGAGGATCGCCGTCAGGGCCACCGCGCCGCCGGGGGGATGCAGACAGCGCAGAAAATACATCCCGGCGATGGCCAGAGCCGCCGCCAGACCGCAGGCCAGCGCCGCATCGGGGACCAGCATACCCACCGTGACACCGATCAGCGCCGACAGCACGTTGCCGCCGACAATCGACCACGGCTGCGCCAGCGGGCTGCTCGGTACGCCAAACAGGAGTACCGCCGAGGCCCCCATCGGGGCAATAAACCACAGATTGACTTCGCCGAGCAGCCAGTGGCTGAACATGCTGGTCACCGCCAGTCCGGTGCCGGCGCCAATGGATCCCAGCACGATATGCCGGCGGGCCACCGGCAGCGCGTGCGGCTTCAGGCGGCCAAGGAAAATCCGCAGCCGTGAAAATATCCCCGCAGGAATAACACTCAACATCGCTTCATCGCTCAAATCATAGGAATTACTTATATTTTATTTTCTTTTTTTAACCTTAAATTAACAACCCTGTCTTTCGCAGGGGATAGCGCGGGCGGCGATGTCCGACGGCATTGTGCTGTGAATTCTCGCGGGGGCTGATAGAATCCCTTTTCGGTCAGGGGGATACCCCTTTTGCGAATTGAAGGTCATAACCCAGTGAATAATAAAATCTCTTTAGCGAAAGAAGTGGCATGGGCCAGCCAGAATATGCCGCGTACCCTGCGTCAGGTCGCCGCGCTGCCCGACCTCAGCGGCGTGCGTCTGGCCTGCTGTATGCACCTCGACATGAAAATGATCCCGCTGGTGCAGGGGATCCTCGACAAGGGCGCTCAGGTCTTTTTAACCACCTGTAACCCCACCACCGTGCAGGACGACGTGGTGGCCTGGCTGGTGGAGCGCGGCGCCGAGGCCTGCGCGTGGCGCAATATGAGCGATGCCGACTGGCAACAGTCATGGGAAAAAGCGATTGCCTGGCAGCCCACTCACCTGTGCGAGATGGGCGCCGATATCACTACCCTGCTCCACCAGCGCGGCGAGTTTGGGAACATCGTGGCGGGTCTGGAAGCCACCGGCTCGGGCGTCAATCGGCTGGGGGATATTCAGCCAGGCTATCCGATCTTTAACTGGGACGATCTGCCGGTCAAAGAGGGGCTGCACAACCGCCATATGGTCGGTCTCACTGCCTGGCACACCTTCTTCCAGACCACTCACCTCACCCTGCATGAGAAAAAAGTGCTGGTGATCGGCTACGGCCTGGTCGGCCAGGGCGTCGCGGCGGCGGCAAAAGCTTTTGGCGGTCAGGTGATGGTGGCGGAGATCGATCCTGCCCGCCGTCTGCAGGCGGCCTACGACGGCTGGCACGTGGTGGACCTCCAGGAGGCTATCGCCTCGGCGGACGTGGTGGCCACGGCGACAGGCGGTAAAAACGTGGTTAATCGCCAGGCGCTGGACCGCGCGAAAGCGGGAGTATTTATCCTTAACGTCGGCCACGTGGCGGAAGAGATCGACGGCGATTACCTGCGCCAGTACCCCCAGGAAGAGGTGATGCCGTATATCAACGCCTACCGCATGGCCGACAAAACCGTCTATCTGCTGGCCAATGGTTCAATGCTCAATCTGACCGCGGGCTTCGGCGACAGCCTGAACGCCTTTGACGTCACCCTGGCGGTGATGGCCAGCGGCATCCGTCATATTGTCACCGACGGCATGCGCGCCCCGGCGAAGGTTTATCTCCTGCCCCAGGCGGTCTGGCAGCAGGCCCTGTAAACCCGGCGCATCGCCCCCATCGCGGGACGATGCGCTCCACCATCAGGATGACGGCGCGCTATCGGGCAACACAATATTGCTCTGCGCCAGCGTTCCCATCTGGTTGTACATCACGCTGGCGGCATCCAGCAGGTGCATCGCCAGCGCGGCGCCGCTGCCCTCTCCCAGGCGCATGTCCATATCGAGATACGGCCGCAGACCCAGCGCGTCGAGGGCGATCTGCGCCCCTTTCTCCGCCGACAGGTGTGAAGGAATAAGATAAGGGTGCGCCGACGGGGCCATGCGGCAGGCGGCCAGGGCAGAAGCATAGGAGAGGAAGCCATCCAGCACCACCGGCAGGCCACAGGAAGCCGCCCCGAGGATCACCCCGGTCATGCCCACCAGATCGTAACCCCCCACCTTCGCCAGGACATCCAGCCCGTCGGCCGGGTTCGGCTGATTATGGGCTATCGCCTGGCGCACCACCGCCACCTTATGGCCCCGCTGCGCCAGCGGCAGATTGGCCCCACAGCCCACCACCGCGTCAGGGTCGCTGCCCGTCAGGACACTGATCGTCGCTGCGGCCGGGGTGGTATTGGCCATTCCCAATTCGCCGACGCCGAAGGCTTTCACCCCGTCGGCAGCGAGCTGGCGGGTGAGATGCATGCTGGCCAGCAGCACCGTCTCCGCCTGCTGGCGGCTCATCGCCGCCGTCCGGGCGATATTCCCGCTACCGCGGGCCACTTTGAGGTTAATCAGGCCCGGCAGCGGGTCGGCATCGATGCCGACATCCACTACCTGCACCCTGGCCCCGGCCTGCGCCGCCAGCACGCAGACGCCGGTGTTGCCCCGCACCATATTGCCGGCATGAATGGCCGTCACCCCCTGCGGCGAAGGGGTCACGCCTTCATGCCAGACGCCATGGTCGGCGCACATGACCACAATCGCTTTCTCCGCCAGCGCCAGCTGCCCCTGCAAGCCAGGCAGACCGGCCAGCTGCACCGCCAGCGTCTCCAGACGGCCAAGGCTGCCGGGCGGCTTTAACAGGCCATCAATATGCTGCTGAGCGCGCGCCATGGCCGCCACATCGGGCTGCGGAATGGCAGCCAGTAACGCCGAAAGTGTTACCATTCTGTTCCTCACCGTTGGCGTCAGGCCTTACAGCAGCGCCAGTAAAAAGAGTAATTCGCCCAGCTCAATCGCCGCCCCGAGGGTATCCCCGGTCTGCCCGCCGAGGGTTCGCTTCAGCGCCCATCCCAGACCCCAAATCAGCACCAGGGTGATCAGCGCGGCGCGCAGCCCCTGTAGCCCCAGCAGGGCGGTGGCCAGCGCGATCGCCATCGCCATCGTCACCAGCGTCTGCTGCAGGCTAATTTTGCCGATAAACAGATTGCCCAGCCCCTTTTCCCGCGCATAGCGATGACGATACATCAGCAGCACCGCCATCCCGCGACCGACGGCGCAGGCCGCCGCCAGGGCTGCGATGGGGTGGATATCACGCAGCAGCAGCTCGCCAACCACCAGCACTTTCGCCACCAGCACGAAGATCAGCGCCAGCCCGCCGTGGGTGCCCAGCCGGCTGTCGCGCATGATCTCCAGCATCCGATCGCGGGTGCGGGCGGAGAAAATGCCGTCGCAGGTATCAGCCAGCCCGTCAAGGTGGAATCCGCCGGTGAGCAGCGCCAGCGCCAGCACGCCGAACAGCGCCGCCAGCGGGACGCCGCACCACGGCTGCAGGAGGAGCACCACCGCGCCGGCGATGGCGCCGAGCAGTAAACCGACCAGCGGAAAGGTGACGATACTGCGCTGGTACTGTTCGATCTCCAGGCCCTGAGATAACCGCGCCGGGACCGGCAGGCGGCTGATAAACGAGAGTGCAGCAAAGAATGACTTAATCACGTGAGGTTGACTCCTGTCGGCGAAAGCAGCGGAAGAGTTCTGTCGCGCCCGGTCAGCACCTGAGTTTGTCTTCTGGCGAATCGATCGTCGGAGAGGTGAGAGGTGTTGAGATATCGCCCTGACGCCGCTGCGTCAGATGCCCGGCCAGGATGAGAGAAACCTTTCCGATATCAATACGTTTTTCGCGGGCCAGTATAGCAAAGTGTCGGTGAGGAGAGGCAGTTGCCGGAACAAAGTTTTCGCAGAAAAAAGCAGGGAAGAGAGGGAAACGCGGAACAGCCCGGCGACGCTGACCGCCGCCGGACCGGCAGGGTTTAGCCTTCGACTTTGGCTTCGCCCATCACTTTCAGTTTTTTCGAGATGTCGCGGCGCTCTTTGGACAGCTCGGCATTTTTGATGATGTAATCATCAACGCGATCTTCGTAATCGCTCTTCATGCTGGCGATGATGCCCTGGATGGCTTCCACGCTCATGCCCGGTTTGATGTAGTCGCTGAGGTTGTCCAGCAGCAGAACGCGCTTCTGGTTATCACGGATCTTTTTCTCAACGTCCTGAATTTCACGCTGCAGTTTGTTCTTACGACGGTACAGACGAACAAACTCCAGTACGTCCTGGAAAGAAGGCTTAGTTGTTTCCATTTTTACACCCCTAATAATTGAGATTCGGATTCGTAAAGCGACTGCGTTATAGGGCTAACATAACTGCTAGCAGCCGCTGATGACAATGTTTTTTCCTTTGCGTTTATCATAACCCTAAACGCTGCTGAATCGAAACAACCCATGTGGTTACCCGGTGCATCTGGTGTTTATTTGCGCAATGCGCGGCAGATCAGATGCGAGAGCAGCTCCAGCTGGCGCGCCAGTTCGATTGAGAGCCAAACATAGCCATGGACCGGGGTTTCCGCCAGGCCGTCATCACCCTGCTCTTTCAGCAGCTGGCGCAGTTCGAGGACGATCTCAGTCAGCTTTTCATTGTTGGCGCGCACAGGCTGAGGGTTCCCTTCGTACAGCGCGTGGGCGATGGACAACAGCGTCTGCTGGGTCATCTGCTGCGTCTCCCGCAGGGTGTGCGCATTGAGCATCACGAAGTGACCCGGACGCGTTGCCCACCAGGCGTTGATCTGCAGCTCCAGCATGCAGACGAGGTTGCGGCTGACGGTCTGGATAGCCTCGAAGATCGCCTTCTGGATGTGCGTCTCTTTGCTGGCGGGGGTGATCAGCCCGCGCATTTTAACCACGTCATTCAGCGCCTGCTGGAGATGCTTTTCCAGCCGCGGTCGATCCACCAGATTTGGCGAGAAGCCGGCCTGGTAGAGGCGGTTAAAGTTGGTGACATAGCTGGCCATCTGGATGCGCCAGTGGATGAACGCCCGCTGCGGCCAGATGCCGGTAAACAGCATCGCCAGCAGCGAGCCGAAGATCACATCGCCGCTTCGCCACAGCGCGGTATGCATATCGCCGGGCGGCGCCCCGACCACCACCGACAGAGTAATGCCGATCAGCAGCGCCTGATAGGGTTTCTTGCCCAGCGCCAGCCAGCCGCAGAGGAACATCGCCGCCGCGCACCAGAGGACCATCAGCGGCAGAGAGATGAGCTCAAGCTTCAGCGCCACCAGCCCCAGCGCCGAACCGAGGATCGTGCCGCCGATACGCTGAAACGCCCGCGGCACGACGTTACCCCAGAAGGAGATCGGCCCCATCACCACCACCAGAGTGATGAGAGGCCAGGTTCCCTCAGGCACGTTCAGCAGCCGCACCAGCAAAAAAGTAAGCACAAAGGCCAGAGCAATCCGCACACCATGCACCACCCGATAATGGCGATACAAGCGGATCTCAAATGGCTTGAGTGATTTATCAGCGCGCACAACCCTCTCCGGCAAAACGAAAAGGCCAATTGTAACTGCTTTTTCGCCCGGAGCATGCCGGGAATGTAAAAAACCTTGTCCGGAACAGGGGTAAACCGCTACGACGCGACGCGCTCAACGGGAACATACATGTCGATATCCCAGTAGCCGTCGTTAAGATAGACCTCAAAGCAGGGCTGGGGGGCGATGCGATACGCCGTGCTCTGCTGCAGGCTGTCGAAAAACTGCATCCACGGGGTGGCGAAGTCGTAATCCACCACCCGCGCGCGGGCGCAGGCGTAATCCCCGCCGGCAATCGCCGCCAGGATCACCCCTTCGCTGTTGGCGGGAATGACATAATCCTCATCCACGGTGACCGCTGTCGCGCAGCGCAGTTTTTCCGCCGGCGCTTCCTCCGGGTTATCGTAGTAGACGGCCACCCATTCGCGGGCGGGCACCTGGTGGTTCTCAACCCACATCATCAGTTGCTCAAACCCCTGCTTGACCGTGTGATCCCAGGGCCCGACCAGATGGAAACCGGCGATGGTTTTCTTGCCGAGGGTGGTGATGCTGTAGTTCATCTTGCCTCCTTTGGAGATAAATCACTGTATGAATATACAGTTAATTTAACAGGAGATCCCCCTTCAGTATGTGCGCGAATTCACAGAGTCGCCACCACACCGCTGTAAAAACAGGCGCCCCGCCAGCACGAGCGACAGGCGAAAAAAAACCGCCTGCAAAGAGGCGGTTGGCGTGGTTACAGCTCGTGATGCAGGTAATCGCTCATTCGCGAGAACACTCCGCCTTTATTGATGCTTTCGAGGGTGACCAGCGGATAGTGCCCCACCACCTTGTCGCCGTCATACAGTGAAATCTCGCCAACCCGCTGATTGGCGGCGATCGGCGCCTCAAGATCCTTCTTATCCAGCACATATTTCGCTTTAATGCGCGACACTTCCGCCTTCGGCAGGGCTAACCAGAAATCCTGATCGGTGCCGAGCTTAATCTGCTCTTTATCGCCGTACCAGATACGCTCGGTGCCGACCTTCTGCCCCTTCTGCAGCACCTGCACGGTGTCGAAGTTCTGCTGCCCCCAGTGCAGCAGTTTAGCGGCCTGCTGCTCGCGGCCTTTCGGACTGTCCGCCCCCATCACCACGGCGATCAGCCGGCGCTGGCCATCCACCGCCGAGGCGATCAGGTTGAACCCGGCGCCCGAGGTGTGGCCGGTTTTCAGGCCATCGACGTTCATGGTTTTATCCCACAGCAGACCGTTACGGTTTTGCTGGGTGATCCCGTTCCACGTCAGGCTTTTCTGGCTGTACATGTGGTAGACGTCTGGTTCGCCATGAATAATCGCCCGCGAGAGCACCGCGAGGTCATAGGCCGAACTGTGCTGGCCCGGGGCGTCGAGGCCGTGGACGGTTTCGAAATGGGTGTCCCGCAGGTGCAGTTTTTCGACATACTGATTCATCAGGGCGACAAACTGCGGCTGGCCGCCGGCGACATAGTCGGCCAGCGCGACGCAGGCGTCGTTACCGGAGTCGACAATCAGCCCACGGCTGAGGTCGCGGACGCTGACGCGATCCCCTGGCTTTAAGAACATCAGCGATGACCCGTCGAACACCGGGTTGCCCTTCGCCCAGGCGTCTTTACCCACGGTGACGATATCGTCAAAGGTGATACGATGGCTGTCGATGGCGCGATCGACCACGTAGCCGGTCATCAGTTTGGTCAGACTGGCAGGATTGCGCTGCTGATGTTCGTTACCCGCGGTCAGGACCTGACCGGTGGTGTAATCCATCAGCACCCAGGAGCCAGCCTGAATGGAAGGCGGCGCGACCGTAGCAGGTAAGTCGACGGCAAATGCGCAGGAAACGCTCGAAGCGAGCAAAGATACAGCAATAAACAAACGGCCTTTCAACGGCATATCCTCTAGATTTACAGATCCGCCGTCCTTTTTACGGAACTTCGCGTTTCATATCAGGGTTTAATTGCAAGAAAATATGACATAGCAGAGGATGTTGCTTGCCGCGACCCTTCTGATGACCGGGCAAATCGTTTACCATACCGGTCGCACGCCACCACGGATAATGAACAGACTATGCAAGATAGCGTCAACCAGCCCGGATTTTTATTCCACGATTATGAAACCTTCGGCACCAGCCCTTCCCTCGACCGGCCGGCGCAGTTCGCCGCCATCCGCACCGACGCGGAGCTGAATGTGCTCGGCGAGCCCGAAGTGTTTTACTGCAAACCCGCTGACGATTACCTGCCGCAGCCGCAGGCGGTGATGATCACCGGGATCACGCCGCAGGAAGCGCTGGCCAAAGGGGATAATGAGGCCGCGTTTGCCCGCCGCATCCACGATCTGTTCACGGTGCCGCAAACCTGTATCGTCGGCTATAACAACGTGCGCTTTGATGACGAAGTGACGCGGAATATCTTCTATCGCAACTTCTATGACCCTTATGCCTGGAGCTGGCAGCACGATAACTCGCGCTGGGATCTGCTCGACGTGATGCGCGCCTGCTATGCCCTGCGCCCGGAAGGGATCGCCTGGCCGGAGAATGACGAAGGGTTGCCGAGCTTCCGGCTTGAACATCTGACCGTCGCCAACGGTATTGAACACCAGAACGCCCATGACGCGATGGCCGATGTGTACGCCACCATCGCCATGGCGAAGCTGGTGAAAACCCGGCAGCCGCGGCTGTTTGATTATCTCTACAGCCACCGCAATAAGCGCAAGCTGGCGACGCTCATCGACGTGCCGCAGATGAAACCGCTGGTGCATGTCTCCGGCATGTTTGGCGCCGCGCGCGGCAACACCAGCCTGGTGGCGCCCCTGGCCTGGCATCCGGAAAACCGCAATGCGGTGATTATGGTCGATCTGGCGGGCGATATGGCGCCGCTGCTGGAACTGGATGCCGATGCCCTGCGCGAGCGGCTTTACACCCCGCGCGCCGAGCTTGGCGATCTGCCGGCGGCGCCGATCAAGCTGGTGCATTTAAATAAATGTCCGGTACTGGCCCAGGCCAATACCCTGCGCCCGCAGGATGCCGACCGGCTGGGGATCTCCATTCAGCGCTGTCTGGAGAACGCCCAGCTGCTGCGGGCGAATCCGCAGGTGCGCGAGAAGGTAGTGGCGGTCTATGCCGAAGCCGAACCCTTCGTGCCGTCCGAAAACGTCGACGCCCAGCTGTACAATGGGTTCTTTAGCGATGCCGACCGCGCGGCGATGAAAATCGTGCTCGAAACCGAACCGCGCAATCTGCCGGCACTGGATATCACCTTCGCCGACAAGCGCATCGAACGCCTGCTGTTTAACTACCGGGCGCGCAACTTCCCCGGCACGCTCGATGAACATGAGCAGCAGCGCTGGTTAGAGCACCGTCGTCAGGTGTTTACGCCAGAGTTTTTGCAAGCCTATGCCGATGAGCTGCAGATGCTGTATCAACAGTATGCGGATGATAAAGAGAAGCTGGCGCAGCTGAAGGCGCTGTGGCAGTACGCACAGGATATTGTCTGATTGGCTGAAATTCCCGGGTTGCGGCTAACGCCTTACCCGGACTACAAACGATGACCGGGGAGGACGCCTGACCGTAGGCCCGCGCAAGCGCAGCGCCGCCGGGCATTGCGTCCCCAGTTCGTGCTTACCTTTTTGCCCGGTGGCGGCTTCGCCTTACCGGGCCTGGGCGCTGGTACCAGAGTAGCCCGGGTAAGACGCCTCGCGTCGCACCCGGGAACGTTGCTTAGCTTTTCGCGCGGCTGGCGATGATTTCATCCGCCACATTACGCGGCGCTTCCGCGTAATGGTGGAACTCCATGCTGTAGGTTGCCCGTCCCTGCGACATCGAGCGCAGCGTGGTGGAATAACCAAACATCTCCGCCAGCGGCACGTCGGCGCGGATGATCTGGCTGCCGAAGCGCTCTTCCATCCCCTGCACCATCCCGCGACGGGAAGAGAGATCGCCCATAATATTCCCGGCGTACTCTTCCGGCGTCTCCACCTCGACGTGCATCACCGGCTCAAGGATCACCGGGTCCGCTTTGCGCGCGCCCTCCCGGAAGCCGAAGATCGCCGCCATGCGGAACGCCATCTCCGAGGAGTCCACGTCGTGGTACGACCCGAAGGTCAGGGTCGCTTTCACGTCAACCACCGGATAGCCCGCCAGCACGCCGGTGCCCATCGCTTCGCGCAGCCCTTTCTCCACGGAAGGGATGTACTCGCGCGGCACCACGCCGCCTTTGGTGGCGTCCTCGAAGACGAAACCGCTGCCCGGCGCCAGCGGCTCCAGGGTCAGTACGACGTGGCCATACTGCCCTTTGCCGCCGGACTGGCGCACAAATTTGCCTTCCACGTCCGTCACTTTCTTGCGCAGGGTTTCGCGGTAGGTGACCTGCGGACGGCCAATGTTGGCCTCGACGCCAAACTCGCGCTTCATCCGGTCGACAATGATCTCCAGATGCAGCTCACCCATGCCGGAGATAATCGTCTGGCCGGACTCTTCATCGGTATGCAGACGGAACGACGGATCTTCCGCCGCCAGCCGCTGCAGCGCGATGCCCATTTTCTCCTGGTCCGCTTTGGTCTTCGGCTCGATGGCCAGCGAAATCACCGGCTCCGGAAACTCCATCCGTTCGAGGGTAATCACCGCATCCGGATCGCATAACGTATCGCCGGTGGTCACATCCTTCAGACCGACGCAGGCCGCGATATCCCCGGCGTGCAGTTCGTCAACTTCGTGACGGTCGTTGGCCTGCATCAGCACGATACGCCCGATGCGCTCTTTCTTACCCTTCACCGGGTTCCACACCGCATCGCCTTTCTTCAGCGTCCCGGAGTAGACGCGGATAAAGGTCAGCTGGCCGACGTAGGGGTCGGTCATCAGTTTGAACGCCAGCGCCGACAACGGCTCATCGTCGCTCGGATGGCGTTCCGCCGGCTGGCCTTGCTCATCGACGCCCTGTATCGCCGGAATATCCAGCGGCGATGGCATCAGCTCCACCACCGCATCGAGCATGCGCTGCACGCCTTTGTTTTTAAAGGCGCTCCCGCAGAGCACCGCCTGGATCTCCCCCTTCACCGTGCGCTGGCGCAGGCCGGCGACGATCTCCGCCTCGTCCAGCGCACAGGTTTCCAGGTATTTATCCATCAGCTCATCGCTGGCTTCCGCCGCCGCCGAGACCATTTTCTCCCGCCACTGCTGCGCCGTCGCCAACAGCTCGTCAGGGACTGGCCCATAGCTGAAGGTCATGCCCTGGGTGGCGTCATCCCACAGGATGGCGCGCATTTTCACCAGGTCGACGACGCCGGTGAAATGCTCTTCAGCGCCAATGGGGATCACAATCGGCACCGGGTTAGCCTTCAGGCGGTCGATCATCATCTGCACCACGCGGAAGAAGTCCGCCCCCGGGCGGTCCATCTTGTTGACGAAGGCCAGCCGCGGAACGTGGTATTTATTCGCCTGGCGCCAGACGGTCTCCGACTGGGGCTGCACCCCGCCGACGGAGTCGTACACCATCACCGCGCCGTCGAGCACGCGCATAGAACGTTCCACCTCAATGGTGAAATCCACGTGCCCCGGGGTGTCGATGATATTGATCCGGTGCGGCTCGAAGCTGCGGTCCATCCCCGGCCAGAAGCAGCTTACCGCCGCCGAGGTAATGGTGATCCCGCGCTCTTGCTCCTGGGCCATCCAGTCGGTGGTTGCCGCGCCATCGTGTACTTCACCCAGCTTATGGCTCATCCCGGTATAAAACAGGATGCGCTCGGTGGTGGTGGTTTTACCGGCATCGATATGCGCGGAGATACCGATGTTGCGATAACGTTCGAGAGGGATGGGTCGGGGCATGATGCGTCCTTAGTCGTTTTGACGGTCAGTCTGCGGTCGGAATGATCCGCAGTTCATTTAACTGCGTCTATCTTAGTACAACTGTACGAGTATATTCGAACTATTTTTGCTATCATTACGATTGGGCAGGTTGCGGCGGCGCGCGTGGTATCTGAACCGGAGTTTGGGTATAGTAGCCGCCAGCCGCCGATATGGGCTGCGGCTGGCATGCGCCGCGCCACCGCCGACACAGGATTATTATGATCGCCAATCACCCCGAACGAGAACAAATTCGCCTGGAAAATGTCCTTTCCGCGCTCGGTAACCCGCTGCGACTGGAGATCATTCGTACGCTGGCCGACGGCAGCGAGCTGAGCTGCAACGCCCTGCGCCAGGAGGAGGTGGCCAAGTCCACCATGACCCACCACTGGCGCGTCCTGCGCGACAGCGGTGTGATCTGGCAGCGGCCTCAGGGACGGGAGAACATGATTTCGCTGCGCCGGGAAGATCTGGACGCCCGTTTTCCCGGCCTGCTGGATACGCTGCTGAAAGTTATGGTGCAGGCAGGATAAGCTCTTCTGCCGGGTGGCGGCTGCGCCTGACCCGGCCTACGGCGGCCTCCCGTCAGCTTATGTCCCCCAGGCCCGGCAAGCGCCGTCCTGCAAAAAAATCAGGCCTCGATGTCGAACCGCGCAGACGAAAAAAAAGCCGGAGGTTTCCCTCCGGCTTTTCTCAATTACATCACGCTATGCCTTAGGCCACGTCTTCGTACTGCGGCACCGGGTTGCGGAAGCTTTTGGTCACGCAGGCCAGGTAGACCAGACCGATACCGGCCCAGATCAGGCCCAGAATCATCGAGCTCTCTTCCAGGTTGACCCACAGCGCGCCAACGGTCAGGGCGCCGCACATCGGCAGGAACAGATACTGGAAGTGGTCTTTCAGCGTCTTGTTGCGTTTCTCACGGATCCAGAACTGGGAAATCACCGACAGGTTAACGAAGGTAAACGCCACCAGCGCACCAAAGTTAATCAGCGCCGTCGCCATCACCAGGTCGAAGTTAATCGCCAGCAGCGCAATCGCGCCGACCAGGATGATGTTCATCGCCGGAGTGCGCCAGGTCGGGTGCACGTAGCCGAAGAAGCTTTTCGGGAACACGCCGTCGCGGCCCATAACGTACATCAGACGCGCCACGCCAGCGTGCGCCGCCATACCGGACGCCAGTACGGTGATGGTGGAGAAGATCAGCGCGCCAACCTGGAAGGCTTTACCTGCCACGTAGAGCATAATTTCCGGCTGTGACGCATCCGGATCTTTAAAGCGCGAGATATCCGGGAAGTACAGCTGCAGGAAGTAGGTGGCAAAGATGAAGATCAGGCCGCCGATCAGCGCGGTCAGGAAGATCGCGCGCGGGATGACGCGCTCTGCATCTTTGGTCTCTTCAGACAGGTTGCTGATGCCGTCGAAACCGGTAAACGAGAAGCACAGGATCGTCGCCCCGGTAATCATCGGGATCACGTGCGCGTCACCGGACCAGAACGGACGGCTGCTGGCCAGCGTACCGGCGCCCTCGCCTTCAAACACGCCATAAATCACCATGCCGAGGATAACGGCAATCAGCACCACCTGCAGCACCACGATCACGGTGTTGAAGTTGGCCACGGATTTAATGCTGCGCAGGTTAAAGGCGGTCATAAAGGCGACCAGCGCGATAACAAACACCCACGACGGAATCGAAGGCACCAGTGCTTCAAAATAGATTTTCGCCAGCAGAATGTTGATCATCGGCGCGAACAGGTAGTCGAGCAGCGAGGACCAACCCACCATAAATCCAACGGTCGGGCTGATGGATTTCTGCGCATAGGTATACGCCGAGCCGGCTGAAGGGTAACGACGTACCAGCTTGCCATAGCTCAGGGCAGTAAACAGGATAGCGATTAACGCAAAGGCGTAGGCCGTCGGCACGTGACCGTCGGTCATACCAGAGACGATACCAAACGTATCGAACAGCGTCATCGGCTGCATATAGGCCAGGCCCATCATTACAACCGGAACTAACGTAAGCGTTTTACGTAATTCCACGCGAGAGGTATTTGGAGTAGCGTTATGCGACATAGTTATCCCCTTTTACGGTGAACGCCAGCGCGTAAGCAAAAAATTGCCCCATTTCTTTCTATTCCTCAGCGACAACGACTGTCGGTTTTTAGTAAATATCTATCCGGTACGAAGCCCGGCCTCTTGGTATTGAATGATGTGTCTTTCGACCAAAAAAATAACCGACACTTTAAAAAAAAGCGTCGGCTAGTCTCTGGTTTTCAGGCCGCATATTTTGCAACAAATTAAACGGCGTTGACAAGATGTTATGAAGTTCATTGCGTAAGCATAATTTTTAACGTGCTAATATCTATACGGTTTCCGTATGATAAATTGTAAAAATAGCACTATTTGCTAATAGCGTTTCCCGCCACCATTTGCCAGCCAAACCGCAGGTGGCGTCATTCCAGGCGATCCACGCGCGTTGACGAGGCGACAGCCCGCGCACGGTCATGCAGACCAGCTCGCCGCTGTCCAGCAGACCCTGCACCTGATAGCGCGGCAGGCACCCCCAGCCCAGCCCCAGGCGCAGCAGCGCCAGCTGCCCCGCGGCGTCACACACCGTCAGGGTCTCCTGATCGCTGAGTAGCGCCCCGCCCTCGCCGGTGGCCACCGCCCGGTAACGGCGCAGGGTTCGCCAGCTTAGCGGTGCGCGGTGTCGCGCCAGCGGATGCTGTGGGGCAACGACCAGCAGCAGCTCCAGCTCGCCGAGGGGGAGATAGTCATAACCGCTCAGCGGCGGCGGCTCGCCGAGCGCCCCCAGCAGCAGATCGGCCTGCCCGTCAGTCAGCGGCCGCCAGTCCAGCAGGGAGGGGTTCAGCGTGAAGTGCAGCCGGGTCAGCGGCTGTTGTTGATAAAATGCCGCGATTGGCGGCGAGAGCAGCGCCACGGGAAAGGTGCTGTCCACCGCCAGACGAAGGCTATTCTCCCACCCCTGCTGCAGCTTAACCGCCCGGATCTCCAGTTCGCGGGCGATATGCAGCACCTCCCGCCCTTTCTCCAGCAGCATCTGTCCGCTGGGGGTAAAGCGCGCGCGATGGCCGCTGCGGTCGAGCAGCTGAATATTGAGATCGCTTTCCAGGCGGTGAATGGTGTAGCTCAGCGCCGAGGGCGTTTTAAAGAGCTTTGCCGACGCGGCGGCAAAGCTCCCCTCTTTTTCCAGGGCATCCAGGATCACGAGGACATCCAGCAGTGGTTTCATCGCTACCCCCTTACGGTATGCGAATCACCGCTGGCGGATCACTCCATCGGCATCACCAGCGGATCGGGGTACTGGTACTCAAACCCCAGCTCATTGCAGATACGATTGCCATCCACAATCTTGCCCTGGCCGCCGTCCGGGCTGTCGCTGAACACCGGCGGCGGCAGACCGAGCTCGCGGGCCATCTGCGGATAAAAGAGGCCGCGCGCCGGATGGCGGGGCGCACATAGATTATAGATGTGCCCGCCCTTCGGGGCCTGCAGCAGCAGTTCGATAGCGGCCACCACATCCTGCAAATGCACCAGATTGACCACGTGCTGGCCATCCGGCGCCGACTTGCCGGCGAAAAAACGTCCCGGATGACGGGAAGGCCCCACCAGCCCGGCCAGGCGCAGAATATCCACCGACGTCCCCGGCAGGTTGTGCAGCCAGTCCTCCAGCTCCTTGAGCACCTGTCCGCTGGCGGTTTGCGGCAGACGCGGGGAATTCTCCTTCACTGTACCGTTGACGTTGCCATACACCGAGGTGGAGCTGGTGAAGACGATCCGCGGAATATGGTACGCCAGCGCGGTATCGACGATCTCCTGCACCGCCTGTAGATAAAACCCTTCCCCTGCCCCGGTACGCCGGGCCGGCAGGGTGATCACCAGCGCATCGACGTTCATCAGCGCGTCGAGGTCCTCGGTATCACAGACCAGCTGCGGCTCCAGGCGCAGCGGATAGCTGTCGATCCCGCACATCCGCGCCGCCTCCACGCCATCCTGCGTAGTTTTACTGCCGGTAACCTGCCAGCCTCGCGCCGTCAACGACAGCGCCAGCGGCATCCCCAGCCATCCCAAACCGACTATCGCGACCTTTTTCATCCCAGGCTCCTGACTCTTTCGCTGTGCTGATTACAGGCTACGCCAGCCAGCGGCAACTGACAATTTCTTCGCTCAATATGAAATGAATTAATGATAGAAAAAAGCCCTTGCTTTCTGCGGCGGAAGTGGTTTAGGTTAAAGGACATCAAATGCATAGTCATTCACAGAGAATTTTTATGAACCGCGTTCAATTTAAACACCACCATCATCACCATCATCCTGACTAGTCTTTCAGGCGATGTGTGCTGGAAGACGTTTGGATCTTCCAGTGGTGCATGAACGCGCAGAGAGCCCCCGGAAGATTCACTTCCGGGGGCTTTTTTTTGGACCAAATTCAGACAGATTCAGACAGGTATTCAGAGGAAAAGAACAATGTTAGACAACACCCGTTTACGCATAGCTATTCAGAAATCAGGCCGTTTAAGCGAAGATTCACGCGAATTACTCAGCCGCTGCGGCATTAAAGTCAATTTGCACACCCAGCGTCTGATTGCGCTGGCGGAAAATATGCCAATCGATATTCTGCGCGTGCGTGATGACGATATCCCGGGCCTGGTGATGGACGGTGTTGTCGACCTCGGTATTATCGGCGAAAACGTGCTGGAAGAAGAGCTGCTCAGCCGCCGCGCCCAGGGCGAAGACCCGCGCTACTTCACCCTGCGCCGTCTCGACTTCGGCGGCTGCCGCCTGTCGCTGGCGACTCCGGTGGATGAAGCCTGGAACGGCCCGGCGGCGCTGGACGGCAAACGTATCGCCACCTCTTACCCGCACCTGCTGAAGCGCTACCTCGATCAAAAAGGTATCTCCTTTAAATCCTGTCTGCTGAACGGCTCCGTGGAAGTGGCGCCGCGCGCCGGCCTCGCCGACGCTATCTGCGACCTCGTCTCCACCGGCGCCACTCTGGAAGCCAACGGCCTGCGCGAAGTGGAAGTGATCTACCGCTCCAAAGCCTGTCTGATCCAGCGCGACGGCGAAATGGCCGACGCCAAACAGCAGCTGATTGACCGCCTGCTGACCCGTATTCAGGGCGTGATTCAGGCCCGCGAGTCGAAATACATCATGATGCACGCCCCGACCGAACGCCTGGAAGAAGTGGTTGCCCTGCTGCCGGGCGCCGAGCGGCCGACTATTCTGCCGCTGGCAGGCGACAAGCAGCGCGTGGCGATGCACATGGTCAGCAGCGAAACCCTGTTCTGGGAGACCATGGAAAAACTGAAGGCGCTGGGCGCCAGCTCCATTCTGGTGCTGCCGATTGAGAAAATGATGGAGTAATCGGCCAGCCGGTCACGGGACACACAGGGGAATACAATCATGAGCTTCAACACAATCATCGACTGGAACGGCTGTAGCGCAGACCAACAACAGCAACTCTTAACGCGCCCGGCGATTTCCGCCTCCGACAGCATCAGTAAAACGGTGACGGAGATCCTGAATAACGTCAAAGCCAACGGCGACGCGGCGCTGCGCGAATACAGCGCGAAGTTTGATAAAACCACCGTCGCCGCGCTGCAGGTGAGCGAGGCGGAGATCGCCGCCGCCGGCGAGCGCCTCAGCGATGAGCTGAAGCAGGCGATGGCGGTGGCGGTGAAAAACATCGAGACCTTCCACAACGCGCAACAGCTGCAGGCGGTGGATGTCGAAACGCTGCCGGGGGTGCGCTGCCAGCAGGTCACCCGCCCTATCGCCTCCGTCGGACTGTACATTCCCGGCGGCTCAGCGCCGCTGTTCTCCACGGTGCTGATGCTGGCGACGCCGGCGCGCATCGCCGGCTGTCAGCAGGTGGTGCTCTGCTCGCCGCCGCCGATTGCCGATGAGATCCTCTATGCCGCGCAGCTGTGCGGCGTAAAAACCATCTTTAACGTCGGCGGCGCCCAGGCCATCGCCGCCCTCGCCCTCGGTACCGAGTCGGTGCCGAAGGTGGATAAAATCTTTGGCCCGGGCAACGCTTACGTCACGGAAGCCAAACGCCAGGTCAGCCAGCGTCTGGACGGCGCAGCTATCGACATGCCGGCCGGCCCGTCGGAAGTGCTGGTCATCGCCGACAGCGGCGCCAACCCGGACTTTGTCGCCTCTGACCTGCTGTCGCAGGCGGAACACGGCCCGGACTCGCAGGTGATCCTCCTGACCCCGGACGCCGACATAGGCAGCCGCGTCGCCGAAGCCGTGGAGCGCCAGCTGGCCGCCCTGCCGCGCGCGGAAACCGCCCGCGTGGCGCTCTCCGCCAGCCGGATCATCGTGGCCCGCGATCTGGCGCAGTGCGTGGCTATCTCCAACCAGTACGGCCCGGAGCACCTGATCATTCAGACCCGTCAGGCCCGCGAACTGGTGGACAACATCACCAGCGCCGGTTCCGTTTTCCTTGGCGACTGGTCACCGGAATCCGCGGGCGACTACGCCTCGGGCACCAACCACGTCCTGCCGACCTATGGTTACACCGCCACCTGCTCAAGCCTCGGCCTGGCCGACTTCCAGAAGCGGATGACCGTGCAGGAGCTGTCGCGCGACGGCTTTGCCGCCCTCGCCTCAACGATTGAGATCCTGGCCGCCGCCGAGCGCCTTGACGCCCACAAAAACGCCGTAACGCTGCGCGTTGCCGCCCTGAAGGAGCAAGCATGAGCATTGAAGATTTAGCCCGCGCCAACGTCCGCGCGCTGACCCCGTATCAATCCGCTCGCCGGCTGGGCGGCAAAGGCGACGTCTGGCTCAACGCCAACGAATTCCCTACCGCCGTAGCCTTCCAGCTTACCGAACAGACGCTGAACCGCTATCCGGAGCCGCAGCCGAAGGCCGTGATTGAGAGCTACGCCCGCTACGCCGAGGTCAAACCGGAGCAGGTGCTGGTCAGCCGCGGCGCCGACGAAGGCATCGAGCTGCTGATCCGCGCCTTCTGTGAGCCCGGCGAAGACGCGGTGCTCTACTGCCCGCCGACCTACGGCATGTACAGCGTCAGCGCCGAGACCATCGGCGTCGAGTGCCGCACCGTGCCGACGCTGGCCGACTGGCAGCTCGACCTGCCGGGCATCGAAGCGCGGCTGGACGGCGTGAAGGTGGTCTTCGTCTGCAGCCCGAACAACCCGACCGGGCAGATTATCGACCCGCAGTCGATGCGCGACCTGCTGGAGATGACCCGCGGCAAAGCCATCGTGGTGGCCGACGAAGCCTATATTGAATTCTGCCCGCAGGCGACGCTGGCCGGCTGGCTCAGCGACTATCCGCACCTGGTGGTGCTGCGCACGCTGTCCAAAGCCTTCGCCCTCGCCGGCCTGCGCTGCGGCTTCACCCTCGCCAACGCCGAGGTGATCAACGTGCTGCTGAAAGTGATCGCCCCGTACCCGCTCTCCACGCCGGTGGCCGATATCGCCGCCCAGGCCCTGAGCCCGGAGGGGATCGCCGCGATGCGCCAGCGCGTGGCGCAGATCCTTGACGAGCGCCGCTACCTGGTGGAACAGCTGCGCGGCATCGCCTGCGTGGAGCAGGTCTTCGATTCCGAGACCAACTATGTGCTGGCGCGGATAACCGCCTCCAGCGCAGTGTTTAAATCTTTGTGGGATCAGGGCATTATCTTACGTGACCAGAATAAACAACCTTCACTAAGCGGCTGTTTGCGTATCACTATCGGTACCCGTGCCGAGAGCCAGCGCGTGATTGACGCCTTGACTGCGGAGAATGTATGACCCAGAAGTATCTCTTTATTGACCGTGACGGCACCCTGATTTCCGAACCGCCGGAGGATTTCCAGGTGGACCGGTTCGACAAGCTGGCGTTTGAGCCGCAGGTGATCCCGGCGCTGCTGAAGCTGCAGCAGGAAGGCTATAAGCTGGTGATGATCACCAATCAGGATGGCCTGGGAACCGACAGTCTGCCGCAGGAAGCGTTTGATGGCCCGCACAACCTGATGATGCAGATCTTCGCCTCGCAGGGCGTTAACTTTGAAGAGGTGCTGATTTGTCCGCACTTCCCGGGCGACAACTGCGCCTGCCGCAAGCCAAAAACGCAGCTGGTGCTGCCGTGGCTGGAAGAGGGCGTGCTGGATAAAGCCCACAGCTATGTGATTGGCGACCGGGCCACCGACCTTGAGCTGGCGGATAACATGGGAATTACCGGTCTGCGTTATGACCGCGAGACGCTCGACTGGCCGACCATCTGCGAGCAGCTGACCCGCCGCGACCGCTATGCCCACGTCGAGCGCATCACCAAAGAGACCCAGGTGGATGTGAAAGTGTGGCTGGACCGCGAAGGCGGCAGCAAGATCCATACCGGCGTCGGCTTTTTTGACCATATGCTCGACCAAATCGCCACCCACGGCGGCTTCCGCATGGAGGTTAACGTCGGCGGCGATCTGTACATCGACGACCACCACACGGTGGAGGATACCGGCCTGGCCCTCGGCGAAGCCCTGAAGCTGGCCCTTGGCGACAAGCGCGGCATCAACCGCTTCGGCTTCGTGCTGCCGATGGACGAGTGTCTTGCCCGCTGCGCGCTGGATATCTCCGGCCGTCCGCACCTGGAGTATAAGGCGGACTTCACCTATCAGCGCGTCGGCGATCTGAGCACCGAGATGGTGGAACACTTCTTCCGCTCGCTCTCCTACACCATGGCGGTGACCCTGCACCTGAAAACCAAGGGCAAGAACGATCACCACCGCGTGGAGAGCCTGTTCAAAGCCTTTGGCCGTACGCTGCGCCAGGCGATCCGCGTCCAGGGCGATGCCCTGCCGTCTTCCAAAGGGGTGCTGTAATGAATGTGGTGATCCTTGATACCGGCTGCGCCAACCTCAATTCGGTGAAATCGGCGATTGGCCGCCACGGCTATGAGCCGGTGGTCAGCCGCGATCCGGAAGTGGTATTGCGTGCCGATAAACTGTTTCTTCCCGGCGTCGGCACCGCCCAGGCGGCGATGGATCAGCTTCGCGACCGGGAGCTGATCGACCTGATCAAAGCCTGTACCCAGCCGGTGCTGGGGATTTGCCTGGGCATGCAGCTGCTCGGCAAGCGCAGCGAGGAGAACAACGGCGTCGATCTGCTGGGCATTATCGAAGAAGAGGTGCCGAAGATGACCGACCACGGTCTGCCATTGCCGCACATGGGCTGGAACCGGGTGTATGCCAAAGCTGGCGATCGGCTGTTCCGCGGCATTGAAGAAGGCGCGTATTTCTACTTCGTGCACAGCTACGCCATGCCGGTCAACCCGTACACCATCGCCCAGTGCAATTACGGCGAGGCGTTCACCGCCGCGGTGCAGAAAGATAACTTCTTTGGCGTGCAGTTTCACCCGGAGCGCTCCGGGAGCGCCGGGGCGCAGCTGCTGAAAAACTTCCTGGAGATGTGATGATTATTCCTGCTTTAGATTTAATCGACGGCACCGTCGTTCGTCTCCATCAGGGCGATTACGGCCAGCAGCGCGACTATGGCAGCGATCCGCTGCCGCGCCTGCAGGCCTATGCCGCTCAGGGAGCGGAAGTCCTGCACCTGGTCGATCTGACCGGGGCGAAGGATCCGGCGAAACGCCAAATCCCGCTGCTGAAATCGCTGGTCGCCGGGGTTGACGTCCCGGTACAGGTTGGCGGCGGTGTGCGGACCGAAGCGGATGTCGCGGCCCTGCTTGAGGCCGGCGTCGCCCGCGTGGTGGTCGGCTCCACCGCGGTGAAATCCCCGGAGGAAGTGAAAGGCTGGTTCAAACGCTTTGGCCCAGAACGGCTGGTGCTCGCCCTCGACGTGCGTATCGACGCCGACGGCAATAAGCAGGTGGCGGTCAGCGGCTGGCAGGAAAACTCCGGCGTGACGCTGGAGGAGCTGGTGGAAAGTTATCTGCCGGTCGGCCTGCAGCACGTGCTGTGCACCGATATCTCCCGCGACGGCACCCTGGCAGGCTCTAACGTCTCGCTGTACGAGGAAGTCTGCGCCCGCTACCCGCAGGTGGCGTTTCAGTCATCCGGCGGCATCGGCGATCTCAATGATATTGCCGCCCTGCGCGGCACCGGGGTGCGCGGCGTGATTGTCGGTCGCGCGCTGCTGGAAGGTAAATTCAACGTAACGGAGGCCATTCAATGCTGGCAAAACGGATAATCCCCTGCCTCGACGTCCGCGACGGCCAGGTAGTGAAAGGCGTACAGTTCCGTAATCACGAGATCATTGGCGACATCGTCCCGCTGGCCAAGCGCTATGCCGACGAAGGTGCCGACGAACTGGTGTTCTATGATATCACCGCCTCCAGCGACGGTCGGGTGGTCGACAAGAGCTGGGTGTCGCGGGTAGCGGAAGTGATTGATATTCCTTTCTGCGTGGCGGGCGGGATCAAGTCGCTGGAAGACGCGGCGCAGATCCTCTCCTTCGGCGCCGATAAGATCTCGATTAACTCCCCTGCTCTCGCCGACCCGACGCTGATCACCCGCCTTGCCGACCGCTTTGGCGTGCAGTGTATCGTGGTGGGGATTGATACCTGGTTTGACGCAGAGACCGGCAAGTATCACGTCAACCAGTATACCGGCGACGAGAGCCGCACCCGGGTGACGCAGTGGGAAACCCTCGACTGGGTGGAGGAAGTGCAGAAGCGCGGCGCAGGCGAGATCGTTCTCAATATGATGAACCAGGACGGGGTGCGCAACGGTTACGACCTGCAGCAGCTGGCGAAGGTTCGCGCGGTGTGCCACGTCCCGCTGATCGCCTCCGGCGGCGCGGGCACTATGGAACACTTCCTCGAAGCCTTCCGCGACGCCGACGTTGACGGCGCGCTGGCGGCCTCGGTATTCCACAAACAGATTATTAATATTGGCGAACTGAAAGCGTACCTGGCGGCACAGGGCGTGGAGATAAGGGTATGTTGACTGAACAGCTGGACTGGGAAAAAACGGACGGCATGATGCCGGCCATCGTGCAGCACGCCGTATCCGGCGAAGTGCTGATGCTCGGCTACATGAACAAGGAGGCGCTGGAGAAAACCGAAGCCACCGGCAAGGTCACCTTTTACTCGCGCACCAAGCAGCGGCTGTGGACCAAGGGTGAAACCTCGGGCCATGTCCTCAATGTAGTGAGCATCACGCCGGACTGTGACAACGATACGCTGCTGGTGCTGGTAAACCCGATCGGACCGACCTGCCACAAAGGCACCACCAGCTGCTTCGGCGAAACCGGCCACCAGTGGCTGTTCCTCTATCAGCTGGAGCAGCTGCTGGCCGAGCGTAAACACGCCGACCCGGAGAGCTCCTACACGGCGAAGCTGTATGCCAGCGGCACCAAGCGTATTGCGCAGAAAGTGGGAGAAGAAGGCGTGGAGACCGCGCTGGCCGCCACCGTGAACGACCGCTTCGAGCTGAAGAATGAGGCGTCGGACCTGATGTATCACCTGCTGGTGCTGCTGCAGGACCAGGGGCTGGATCTCGGGGAAGTGATTGATAATCTGAAGAGTCGACACTAACGCGTTGACCCCCGCCGCAACGGCGGGGGTAGCTGGCCTCAGGATTTGCTTTCCAGCAGCGTAGTGTAGAGATTGACGTAAGCGTCAATCATATGGTCGGCTGTAAACATCTCTTCAAAACGACGACGCGAGTTTTCGCCATAGCGGCTGGCGGTTTCATCGTTATGCCAGAGCTCATTCATCGCCTCCACCAGCGCCTGACTGTCATTCGGCGGGATCACGCAGCCATTTACTTTGTCCTGGTTAATGAACGAGGTCCCGGTGCCGATCTCGCAGGAGATCAGCGGCCTGGCAAAGCGCGCGCCTTCCAGTAACGTAATGCCAAACGCCTCTGAGCGTAGATGCGAGGGGAAGACCACGCCCCGGCAGAGCTGGAAGAGAATGTATTTATCTTCGTCGTTGAGCATGCCGGTAAACACCACATTGCTCAGTCCGCGCTGCTGCGCCTCACGCCGCACCTCCGCCTCCAGCGGCCCGCCCCCGACGATCACCACCGGCAGCCGGCTACGCTCGGCGGCATCCAGCAGAATGTGCAGCCCTTTGTAGTAGCGGAAAGCGCCGACGAAGAGGAAGAAGTTATCGCCGACGGTTTCCCGCCAGTGTGCCACCCGCTGCGGATCGTGCTGCACGTCATGCTGCTCCAGACCAAAAGGTATCACCACCGTTTTATCCTGATATTTTTTCAGGGTCTGGCTGGAGGCCACGTAGTTGGGCGACGAGGCAACAATGCAGTCTACGCTGGCGAGGAATCGCTCCTGCAGCGGCTGGTACAACTTCATCAACCGTTTTTGTTTCACAATGTCCGAGTGATATGTCACCACCGTTCTGGCGTCAGGCCGCGCCGAGAGATGCAGCATATCCATAAAGGGAAACGGAAAATGGTAGTTGATGATGTCGTAGTCATCTTTAATCTGCTTAAAACGCTTTAACGCTTTCAACGAAAACGGCGTGGAGGCAATTTCAAAAAGCTGCTTATTATAAATGACCCGATGGTCTTCGTAGGCGACAGGACCTGTCTCTTTGTCCGGGCTAAAAGTAAAAACATCGGCTGCGATCCCCCGGCGGGCGCAACCCTGACTGAGCTGATAAATGACCTGCTCAATACCGCCGTAGGTATCGGGATAGTAGGTCTTATAGACGTGTAGAACTCTCAACTGACACCCTTAGAGTAATTTATAGGCGTTAATGGTCTGGGTCGTACAGTTCTCCCACGAAAACTGTTTCGCCTGGGCAAGACCGCGCGCGGTGGCGATTTCCCGCCAGCTATCATCCTGCAGGCTCTGCAAAATATGCGCGCTAATCGCGTCTACATCATTAGGATCGGCAACGAGGCCGGCATCGCCAACCACCTCAGGCAAAGAAGTGACATTGGAACATACTACCGGCACACCGCAAGACATCGCTTCAAGAATAGGTAAACCGAATCCCTCATAGAAGGAGGGATAAACAAAGGTTCTGGCCGCCGCGTACAGATAAGGCAGGTCCTCATCCGGGACATAGCCCAGGTAACGGATCCACCCTTCACGCGTACCGCGCTCGACTAACTGCCACAGCACATCGTCTTCCCAGCCCCGATAGCCGCTGAGGATCAGCGGGTAGCGCGTGCGGGTCTCCATCGGCAGCAGCTGATAGGCCTGCAGCAGACCGCGGATATTTTTACGCGGCTCCATGGTGCCGATATATAACGCATACCCCTGCCACGCCAGCTGATATTTCTGCAGGACCGGCAGGCACTCCGCCGGGCTGCGCGGAATATAGTCGCTGCTGCAGGCCAGCTTGGTGGTGACGATCCGCTCCGCCGGATAGTTGAACAGGCGGATGATTTCACTGCGCGAGAAGTCAGAGACGGTCAGGATCAGCTTTGCCGAATCCAGGCTCTCATGCAGGGACTTCTCCATATAGCGAACCCGATCTTTTGGATGATATTCCGGGCAGGTAAAAATGGAGATGTCATGAAACGTGGTCACCGCGCGTTCCAGGCGATGCGGCAGGTAAAAATTGGGACCATGGTAGATATAATCTTTATAGTCGCGCAATGCCCACGCCTGGCGCCGCGGGTGCAGCAGGCGATACGCCTCAATCAGCAGCGGCTGGCGGCGCAGAAACGCCGACAAACGACCATGATTGCTGGCTTTGGTATCGCTTTTATTCTCCACCTGGGGGATCTGATCGATAAACGACGCGCCGTGAAACAGCTTCAGCTCTTCGATTTCGCGGGCGACCGCCAGCCGCTTAACCAGCTCCAGGGAATACCGACCGATGCCCGTTAACGGGTATTTAATTGGCTCAGTAGCAAAAATAATTTTCATAACGAACTCATCACAAGGGCCACCGGGGTGGCCCTGTTGATAGCGATTATTGCTTCGCGGCTGGCGCGATAATCGGCAGGTTTTTCAGGAGAAATTCCGCGCTCTGCTTCCAGGTTAACCAGTTGATATTCTCGGAACGAGGATGCGCGTTTTGCTCATACAGGGCTAACCAGTCTTCGACGGCCTTCGCGATGTCGGCCGGCGCTTCCCCGGAGAAATACCACGCATGTTCCTGAGCAATCTCTTTAAACACCGGAATGTCACGGATAATCACCGGCAGCTTTTTCTGCGCCGCTTCAATCAACGGCAGGCCAAAGCCTTCTCCGAGAGATGCGAAGATTAACGCACTAGACTGAGAATACAACTTCGTAAGGAACTCATCGCTAATGTTTTGTAGCCAAAATAGTTTTTTATTTAGCTGTGGATGGTGACGTAAACGTTCACATAAATCATCAACATGCCACCCCTGTTTACCAATGATAAACAGATTGTAGTTCTTGCCCTGTAACCACAATTCTTCAAATGCCGCTAGCGTCTGCGCATGTCCTTTGCGTGGTTCCATCGTGCCCACCATGATAAATGATGGAGCCGCGGCCATCGCTGCTAACAGCGCCTGGGCATTATCCGGCATGCCAGTGGACGGTACGCTGGCATCGAGGTCGGCTCCCAGATGGAAGTTGCTGACGGTCAGCAGCGGGTTCGGTTTCACCCAATGGCTGTTTTCCGCAATCCAGGCTTTTACATCCTCTGCAACGCTTGCTGATACACAAATCAAGCGGTCAGCGTGCTGCGCAATGCAAGATAACCAAATGGGGAACACGCGTTGCATTCCCTCATCGCTCCACTCCGGTCTTCTCAGAGGCAGAATGTCATGCACAACAAAACAAACCTTGGCACCGGATAGACGAATAAAATCCAGCTGGACAGTAAGCTCAGGAAACAGATGGGCAGTTAGATCGGTAGCAACCAGAATATCATCTTTGGTAAACAGTACAGGTACATCAGGCCCGAACGCCCCGTTAAAATGGGTATTCAGGTATTCGTTGGCATAGCGATAGCATTCACCCGGTCGATAATAAACCGCACTGACAGTATAACCAGCAACGCCAGATTTCAGTAATTCACTAAGTATACTGCGAGAAACCCGTTGAATTCCCGTTTTCGCATCATGCTCAACAAGAACAGAAATATCAACCAGCAGCTTGCGCTGATGTGTAGCAAAGCTATTACGAGCAATCGCCCAGGCTGTCTGTAAGCGTTCGGTTTCACTTAATTCTGCAATATTTTTAATTCTATTAATGGTGTGTGCGGTGAAGCTTGTGATATCCAGAGGTTCTGATGCGGAAGCCTTATCTACAAGCCTCTCAAATCCCTTTAACGCGAGCTGCGCGGTGTGATCCCATGTGAACTTTGCCGCCTGCGCCGGAGCATGAGCTTTTAATGCTGAGTAGAACTCACTGTCAGTCAAGGCCCTTTGCATAACACGGCAAATGTCGGGGACATCCAGAGGATTAAATAAAGCCTCTTCCATACCAATGACCTCGGGTAAGCTGGTCACATTTGAACCCAGCGTAGCTGCACCACAACGCATAGCTTCTAGTGGCGGCAGGCCAAACCCTTCATGTATAGAGGGGAAAACGAAAATTTTGCACAAATTGTAAAGTGCGATAAGGTCACTATCGTTTAAGAAGCCTGTAAAAATAAGCTGATTACGAGATAAACCATAGTTCTCTGCAACTCGGTACAGCCTTTCCTTTTCATCGGTGCTAATTTTATAGGCCAAAACTAAGGGATAACTCTGTTGCAGGGCATGCGGTAATAAACTATATGCATGAATCAGCGCTTCAATATTTTTACGTGGCTCTATCATTGCCAAAGAAAGAATAAATTCTTGAGGAAGATGATATTTATTACGTAAGTCTTTGATTTCATCGCGAGTATAATCTTTAATTTTAAATGAATCGCTTACTCCAGATGAAATATTAATAATTTTTTCTGCCGGAATCGATGTGTAATCGATAACTTCCTGCATGGATGATCTGGAAATAGCAAAAATAGCGTCCGCCCTTTCGTATTGAGCTAGTTTATCATAATAATACTGACGGAAGTTTGGTTCGCCCAGATAGCGTTCTTTATTCAGTAACGGAATTAGATCGTGACAAACACAAACTGTTTTCCATGGTACTGTAGTTTGAGGAATTGAGACGGTATAACTATCGTCAAAACCTTCGTAGAAATTAATAATAAAAACAACGTCGGGATTGATATTAGCAATAGCATGTTCACGAGCTAGTGTGGCGGCAACACTCCGGGGATGGTTTTCACAGTCGCGAAGAGCTGTAGGGCCAGCAGCTGAAAAAATAAACATTTCTTCCTGCGGTAATATATCACCCCAGCTTTTTTTAATTTCATTTATACTATCAATCGAATACATGCCATTCATTAAAATGCTTACTCGATGCTGGCCCGCATTTTTTATGATCGCACGACTCATTTCATAGGTGCTGCGACCAACTCCACGGAATTTACTTTCCGATTGATATCCTTGTACGTCAATCAAAATATGCAAGTGACTCACCTTATCTTTTGTTTTTAAGCTCGCTAAAAATTGAGTTAACTTCCGGAGGCAATAACTCTGGATGTAAGATCTGCTTTTCAGTCTGCGACTGGTATTGTGGGTCGTTTGGATAAGGGTTATGTGAACCAGGATTCATACGACGATGCATACGATAAGCAAAGTCATAAATTCCAATTGTACGCAGTAGATTGATCACCTTCTGCTTTAGTCGTGGATGTGCACGCAAAAAATAAAATACGTTGCTAAGCACTCGTTTGAGTAAATGCTTAAAACGCTGTTTGAAGCCGTACTGACGAAGCAGATAGTACTGTAAGCCAGCGTACCGATACCACTTGGTCATTTTCCATGAGCGACTATAATGAATTTTAGCAATCTCATGACGTAGATTCTCTATTTCTTGCTGAGCATCATTGAGCTGCGTATGAAGTCGCATAATCTCTTCTGAATCAACGGCTTTACTCTGCTCAATCTCGATACGCGGCTGTACATTAGTAGTAACGTCTTGTGGCGGATACTCACGCTTCTCAAACGTCTGAATGCTCTCACCCATAATATTAATCAGGGAGGTGAGTTCATTGATTTGCGACTCGAGACGGACTACCCGCGCATCCGTATTGCGTATTTGCGTTTGACTTTCCAACAATACGGGCTCCTGAGCCCGGACCCATAGATCAGAAGCGTCCATAATGGAACTCGCAGCCGGTAGAGCATCTTTGGTTGAAAAGAGTTGTTGGAGTAAAGCAAAACTCCACTCACCAACAGGATGTTTCCAGAATGCTGTCAACCAATTTGAATACGGTTCAGGCAACTGGAAAGGACTTAATGGTGAGGAACGCCAGAAGCCCCTCCAGGATTTATTTTCACAAAATATTTCATTTACAAAAACAATGAACGACTGGAAAATATTAACTGGCCAGCTGCAGTCTTGTTGTACATCGCCAATCGAACCAAAATCTATTAAACGAGCGCTGTCATTATCGTCAATTAAAACATTCCATGTTCTGAAATCATCATGATATAGACCATGTTCTTCCAAAATAACTAATTGGTCGAGGAGATCGGAAATAACTTTTTCCCGATCAATATGCCGTTCACTGGCCAGAACGTCGTTTAACAGCTCTCCGGGAATTTTTTCCATTACCAACCATCCCGCTTCTCCATTCCCCCCTGCAGTAAACAACGCCGGCACTTTTAAGCCAGATGGTGGAGATTTAAGAAAAGCTTCTTCATGGGCGAGTTCAGTACGATTACGCTCGCTCTCCTTATCAGTTAGTAAGCAACTTACTGTACTAAAACGATAGAACTTACATATGAACTCCGAAGAGAAATAATAGCGACGGCTCTGTTTATGCGCAAAGCCTGCTCCGGTGTAAGGACTGTCGCGCCATGAAGAAAAAGGCTGATTAAATTCCGGAAGAATAACCCTGTGGTTACTGATAATATACATCGGACGTGAAATATTAGACAGATGAGTGTCAAATCTTCCAATCAATCGATAGAAAGCACATTGGTCAATAAGTTCACGCGGATCTTCAGGCTGAGATTTCCCCCAATAGAGTGGTTCCTCCTTGACAGCGAGCTCGAGAATCATCGCCTGCGTCAGATTTGCCAAACGCTCTAACAGCGATCTGACTTCAGCAACCCCATGCAGATGAACAATGTGGTGAAAAACACTTAGTCCAATGGCGAGATCAAATTGGTTTTCTTCCAGAGTGCTGACAATGTCTTCTATCCGCCCGACTTGAAATTTGACATCACAATGTGGATTTTCTTCAGCAAGCGCCTGACAAACATCAATGTTCTGCTGCAAAAAGTCGATACCTAATACGCTGGCACCCTTGCTTGCCAAACTTAAACTGAAGAACCCCTGAGCACAGCCCAGGTCGAGAACCCGTAGTGGCCTTCCTAACTCTCTGGACAAGCTGTCATATTGTTCACTAATTAGCGCGAGCCGTTCATTACAGTCTCGTGCAGCATCGCCATCCCACTCAGGATGCCCAAAAATAGTCTGATAAATTTCAGGTAATTCGCTAACCAATTTATGTGTATTAGTAGTCATGGAATGATTTTTTCTCATCTTCATTGGTAACTATTGAAAGTCGACTTCAGGTCAATCACTCCCCAGAAATCCATGCTCTTAGTTACATGCAAAATGATGGAGTCATAGCGACGATCGAGCGGCGTCATTTCGGTTTGCGGGCTTCCCTCTGAAATACCAAACGACAGAAGATAGTCACCGCTATTTAAATCAACCGGAAAACTGAATTTAAATACTCTAACGTCCCCACGTGATACCGAAATGTTTTCCCGGCCTTCCGAGGCCAGGAAAGAGTTGGTACCATATAGAAATAAGCCATCCAGAGTTTTGATTAACAAACCCGGTACCACGCAATCAAAGTCATATTCAAATACGACTTTCATCAGGAAATCGGTCTGCTGATTACCCGTCAGTGAAGGCGGAAAATCAACCCCGGCGCTTTGGATGTGATAATCAATGATTTTTGCACCCCCCTGCCCCCAACGGTACTCTTCCGGACGGTAGCCTGGGCGCGTGTGGTACACATCTTCAATCTCATCGAGAGACATCTGACTTTCGCCGCTGGCTGACGAGATAGCCGTTGCGCTTTTTGGCGCGCTGTTTTTGTCGGCTTTGCCAAACAGCTCATCCAGATAACGGTTGGTCACGTCACGGGCGGTGCCGTCCATACAGATATCACCATTTTTGAGGAAAATGGCGCGGTCACAGTGTTTGACGATATCCCCGGCGCTGTGGGAGACCAGCAGCAGCGTGGTGCCCTGCTTTTTGAAGTCCGCAATACGGGCATAGCACTTCGCCTGAAAGCGGGAGTCACCAACGGAAAGCGCTTCATCGACGATCAGAATATCCGGGCGTGAGGCCGTGGCCACGGCGAACGCCAGGCGCATTTGCATCCCGCTGGAGTAGATGCGCACGGGCTCTTCAATGTAGTCACCGATATCCGCAAAGGCTTCGATCTCCGGCATTAAGCGCTCAATCTCTTCCCGGCTCAGGCCCATCATCAGCCCGGACATATACACGTTCTGCCGACCGGTAAAGTCAGGATGGAAGCCCATGCCCAGCTCCAGCAGCGCAGCGACACGCCCCTGGATCTCAATGCTGCCTTTGGTCGGCTGAGTGGTGCCAGTCAGCAGCTTCAGTAACGTACTTTTACCTGCGCCGTTCACCCCAACAATGCCGACCGCTTCACCGGGTTCAATACTGAAATTGATATCTTTCAATACCCATTTCTTGCTGTGCCGCGGCTTATCGCCCGGCAGAAGTTTCTCAATGACCCGGTTCCATTTGGAGGGATAATATTTATACGCCTTGCCGACGTGCTGAACTTTGATACTCATGATTAAATCTCGTCCACAATATCAGCGGCATGTTTTTTAAATAAACGCCAGGCAAATAAAAACAGAATGACGGACAGCACCGTGACCGGAAGCAGCGCCAGCCAGTTAGGGCTCTGGTGATAGAGCATCACGTTCTGGTACGAACCGATAATGGTCGCCATCGGGTTATACGCCAGCAGACCAGAGACCCACTCCGGCAGCGTTTTGGACACGTAGACAATGGGCGTAAACCAGAACCAAAACTGCAGCAGGATATTCACGAACTGCCCGACGTCGCGGACAAAAACGTTCAGCACCCCGAGGATGATCCCGAGGCCGAGGGTGAACAGCATCTGAACGATCAGCACCGGGATGATTTCAAAGAAAATCATGCCCGGGAAATTGCCCGTAACGATCAGAAACAACACGAACAGACCAAAAATGATCAGGAAGTTAATGAACGCCGAAGCAGTGACGATGATTGGTAAACAGATCCGCGGAAAGCTAAGCTTTTTAAGAATGTTGGCGTTGGTCAGAAAAACGTTGACCAGACTATTGAGCGTTTCCGTAAACAGCCCCCAGGTTAACACCCCGGAACAGAGGTAGATACTGTAGGCAAAAGGGCCGTCCATGCCCGCCAGGCGGGCACGCATTAACTCAGAAAAGATTAATGTATATACGGAAATCATGGCGATCGGCTGTAAGATCAGCCATACCGCGCCTAAGAAGCTAGTCTGGTAACGGGACTGAAAGTCCCGTTTAACGCTGTCAATAATAAAGCCACGGTAGCGATAGATCGCTGAAAACATAGGACTCAAAGCGATTCCTCTTTTAACAGGTTGAGCAGCTCGGCGGTTTTCTCATTCATTAACGCAGTATCCGCTCTGGACTCAACGTTCAGACGCACCACCGGCTCGGTATTGGACGTGCGCAGGTTAAAGCGCCACTCAGGGTATTCAATACTGATACCGTCCGTTGTGTCGATGTGTGCGGCCGCCGGCTCATACTGCGCCCGGATGCGGGCTATCGCCTCCGCCGCATTTCCCAGCTTGCGGTTGATCTCTCCCGACGCCGGGAACTCCGCCTGGCGGTCCGCCACCAGCGATTTCAGCGAACTGTTCTTCAGGCACAGCAGCTCCGCCACCAGCAGCCACGGGATCATCCCGCTGTCGCAGTAGGCGAAGTCGCGGAAGTAATGGTGCGCGCTCATCTCCCCGCCGTAGATGGCGTCTTCCTGGCGCATCCGCTCCTTGATGAACGCATGCCCGGTCTTCGACATCACCGGCTGGCCCCCGCTGCGGGTCACTATGTCCACCGTGTTCCACGTCAGACGCGGGTCGTGAATGATTTTCGCCCCCGGCTGTTTCTGCAGGAACGCCTCCGCCAGCAGGCCGACAATGTAGTACCCCTCGATAAACGACGCCTCGTCATCGAACAGGAAGCAGCGGTCGAAGTCGCCGTCAAAGGCGATCCCCATGTCCGCCTGATGCGCACGCACCGCGTCGGCGGTGTCCTGGCGGCACTCCGGCAGCAGCGGGTTCGGGATACCGTTCGGGAAATGGCCGTCCGGCTGGTGATGCACCTTGATAAAGGTCACCGGCGCCCCGGCCGCCGCGAAGCGTTTCTCCACTTCATCAATCACGTGCCCCGCCGCCCCGTTGCCGGAGTTCACCACCAGCTTCAGCGGGCGGGTAAAGTTCGCCAGGTCCACATAGCCCATCAGGTGGTCGACGTACTCCTTCAGCACCGATATCTGACGCAGGGTCCCGCGACGCGCCGGGTCCACCGGCGGAAACTGGTTCTCCTCCGCCAGGCGCTGGATATCCCGCAGGCCGGTGTCGCCGCTGATGGGCTTCGCGTTCTCGCGCACCAGCTTCATGCCGTTGTAGTTCATCGGGTTATGGCTCGCCGTCACCTCGATACCGCCGTCCACCCCGAGGTGGAAAGTGGCGAAGTAAATCTCTTCCGTGCCGCTCAGGCCGATATCCAGCACGTCGGTGCCGGCGTCCATCAGCCCGCGGGCCAGCGCCAGCTTCAGCGACTCGCTGGTGAGGCGCACATCGCCCCCCACCACTATCTTCCCGGGTTTCAGAAATTCGCCATAGGCGCGACCGATACGGTAGGCGATGTCCTCGTTCAGCTCCTCGCCCAGTTCACCACGGATGTCATAAGCCTTAAAGCATGTTAACTGTGTCATTCTGCGTTTTGTCCCGAAAAAATTAGCAACGACCATACTGGTCTTTAATACGAATAATGTCGTCCTCGCCGAGGTACGACCCCGACTGGATCTCCAGCACTTCCAGCGGAATACGGCCCGGGTTTTCCAGGCTGTGCTCGGCGCCAATCGGAATAAAGGTGGACTGGTTCTCGGTCAGCAGGAACTGCTTGCCGTTCACCGTCACCTGGCCGGTGCCGGCGAGAATGACCCAGTGCTCGGCGCGGTGGTGGTGCATCTGCATCGAGAAGGCGCCGCCCGGTTTCACGGTGATGCGGTTGACGTTGAAGCGCGGGGTCTGGACCACCACGTCGCAGCGGCCCCAGGGACGGTAAATCTCGCGGTGGCGCTTGTACTCGCTGCGCTGGTTCTGCTTGAGGAACTCGACCGCCTTCTTCACGTCCTGGGAACGCTCGCGGTTCATCACCAGCACGGCGTCCTTGGTGCTGACAATCACCAGGTTCTCCACGCCGATGGCCGCCACCAGCTTCTCGTCGCTGTTGATGTAGCAGTTTTCGCTGTTGTGCACCCACGCGTCACCGCTGAGGACATTGCCCTGCTCGTCTTTCGGGCTGACCTCCCACAGGGCGGACCAGGAGCCGACGTCGCTCCAGTCGGCATCGAGACCGACCACCACCGCGTCGGCGGTTTTCTCCATCACCGCGTAGTCCACGGACTCGTCCGGGCACTCGCAGAAAATGTCATGCGGGATGCTGATGAAGTCGCTGCCGTTATCGGCGGCATTGACCGCGGCCTGGCAGGCTTCGAGGATATCCGGGCGGAATTTGGCCAGCTCGGAAAGGTATTTTTTGGCGCGGAACATAAACATGCCGCTGTTCCAGTAGTACTCCCCGGAGGCGAGGTAGGCCTCGGCGCGCTCGCGGTCCGGCTTCTCCACGAAACGGGCCACCTGGTACGGGGTGTGGGCGCTGTCGGTGAGGGCCACGCCGCGCTGGATGTAGCCGTAGCCGGTTTCCGGGGCGTTCGGCACGATACCGAAGGTGACCAGATGGCCTTCATCGGCATACTGCTCGGCGACGCGGATGGCGTCGTGGAAGACCGGCTGGTTATTGATGATATGGTCGGCGGCGAGGACCAGCATCAGCGGGTCGTCGCCGTGGCGGGTGGCCTGGAGGGCCGCCAGGGCGATGGCCGGGGCGGTGTTGCGCCCGACCGGCTCAAGAATAATGTTGTTCGACAGCTTGTTGAGCTGGCGCAGCTGTTCGGCCACCAGGAAGCGGTGCTCTTCGTTACAGATGACCATCGGTTCATGGATTTCAAGGCCCGAGAGTCGGGTGATGGTTTCCTGCAGCATGGAGTTCTGCCCGAACAGGCGGAGGAACTGTTTCGGATAAAGCTCGCGAGACATCGGCCAGAGACGACTGCCGGTACCACCAGCCATAATTACAGGAAGTAACATAATGAAATCCTTAAATAAATAATTGCTTTATTTTACTATCAATCAATCGACCGTCGGGTGGAACGGCCTTTTTCAGGCACGCTACCGCCATTGGCTGTCGCAACCAAAATGCGTACTGCTCCCGTGCTCCAGGCTAAACGCCACCCGCTTTCGCTTCAGGCTGTCGGCAGATCGTTCACTCAGCGGCCTGAAAAGCCAGTCTGACAGAACGGGGAGCCTGAAAACCTAAAAGCAGAGATATGCCTTGAGACATATCTCTGCTTTTAATATGCATCTGTTCCTCACCTGGCCGCCAAACGCACCACACTTTCCTCATTTGCCGCCGAATTAACCATCAGGACTTTCTCATTTACGCAGGGTATAACGTCTGCGCTTTTCGCCACCGATGAAAGAGAAACGGGCGACCTGCCGATGTGAGCCAGCAGCAAAAGGGAGCGTTCACGATGCGGGGAAAGAGAAGAAGAGACATCGTCTTCGCCGCCAGGGAGACAGCGCGCGTTCAGGCTTGATGGCCCTTTGCACACGGCGGCGGCGCTATGTTCCGACAGGTGGGATAAACGACTCATGCTCTACAATGCACATTCCACAAAGAAAATCGTCCGCAGATTATAGCGCTGGACGCCGGGAATAAAAATAAAAAAGCCTACTGATTAATGGATTACTCAAATAATACACATCCTAAACATTCATTAAACAAACAAAACAAAAATAAACCTATGATATAAAAGACAAAACACAGGAAAGTACGAAGCGATTTTTGCCCATTTACTAAATGTTCCGCTGACGAAAAATATAACTTTAAGCAAAATTACGCCGTCCCGGAGGGTATGGGCTGCCTTTAGGGTATCGCCACGAATCGCTAAACCACCGACCGGTCATAAGGTTATTATTCGGAGGCTAACAGTCAAATGAGAAATGTTGTTATTTATCAGCCTTTGCCACCGCAGTTTTGCCAGAAAAAACGTCCTTCACCTCTCGCCTGGCGGGTAAGACGCGGCAAAGCAAGTGATCCCAACCGCCAGCCAGTGTAAAATCGGCACTTATGTAGAACGGGATATTCACACCCCGGAGGAAAAATATGAAGTTTTTGGTCACTGGTGCCGCAGGTTTTATCGGCTTCCATATCGCGCAGCGCCTGCTGAATGAAGGGCATGATGTTGTCGGAATCGACAACATGAACGACTATTATGACGTCAGCCTGAAGCAGGCCCGTCTGGATCGCCTGGCATCTCCGGCATTCCATTTCCAGCTGCTGGATCTGGCCGACCGTGAAGGTATGGCAAAGCTGTTCGCCACAGAGCAATTTGATCGTGTGATCCACCTGGCCGCCCAGGCCGGTGTGCGCTACTCGCTGGAAAACCCGTATGCCTACGCAGACGCTAACCTGATGGGGTATCTGAACATTCTGGAAGGCTGCCGTCATACCAAGGTGAAACACCTGGTGTACGCCTCCTCCAGCTCGGTTTACGGCCTTAACCGTAAAATGCCGTTCTCCACCGAAGATTCCGTCGATCATCCGGTCTCCTTGTATGCCGCCACCAAGAAAGCTAATGAACTGATGGCGCACACCTATTCCCACCTGTACGGCATCCCGACCACCGGGCTGCGCTTCTTTACAGTTTATGGTCCGTGGGGTCGCCCGGATATGGCGCTGTTCAAGTTCACGAAAGCGATGCTGGAAGGAAAAAGTATCGACGTTTACAACTACGGCAAAATGAAGCGCGACTTCACCTATATCGACGACATCGTCGAGGCGGTGGTTCGGGTGCAGGATGTGATCCCGCAGGCCAATGCCGACTGGACCGTTGAGAGCGGTTCCCCGGCCACCAGTTCCGCGCCGTATCGGGTATATAACATTGGCAACAGCTCACCAGTGGAACTGATGGACTACATCACCGCTCTGGAAGAAGCGCTGGGAATGGAAGCGCAGAAGAATATGATGCCGATTCAGCCGGGCGATGTGCTGGACACCAGCGCAGATACTCAACCGCTGTATGACCTGGTGGGCTTTAAGCCGCAAACGTCAGTGAAGGACGGCGTGAAGAACTTCGTGGACTGGTACAAGGATTACTATCAGATCTAATCCCCCTGCCCTGCCGCAATCGTCTGATTGCGGCAACCCCTTCTATGTAACCTCCGTTGTCCTGACTATGTGTCGACGGAATGCACATTCATTATTTTTTATATAATATTTTGTGCTATAGACGCTATTTTTGCCTTTTTACTCGCCCGCCTGAAACCAGTTTCATCCAGCCCTTTTCAGAAAAGCAAATATCCGCGCGCCAGGCACTGAAACTTTTCTGGTATCCAGACCAATTTGGTTAGCGGAAACAGCATTATATGCTGATTGATAAAAAACATTACTATCTGTAGGAATTTTCCTAAATCCAGGATATGTTAGAGCAAGCCATGCAACAGCACAAAACTGATGTATTGCTTATCAAACTAATAATTCAATCAACATACGCCCTGTGGTAGATATTATGGAAAACCTATTTTTCTTAGTGGTCGCTGCCATACTACTTGCTGTTTCCGTTTATTTCTTAATTTCTTATTTAAAAGACAGAAAGAAAACGAAACTGACGTTTAATAAACGCAAGTGGTAAGGCCCGTTCCGTATTACAATTAGATTAAGATAATATTAAGAGATAAAAAAATGATATGACAGAATGACTATTCATTCTGCGTTTTGGCATGGCCTTAAGGCAAGAAAAAATAACGCTACTCGCGCCCTGTCCCGCGTTTTTTCATAGGACATAAATAACAAAAGCCTGCGTTGCAGGCTTTGTTTTACCTCCCGGCGCTTATCTCCGGCATCTACATCACAGTGACGGTAGCTCTTCACAAGGTAAGTTTAACTTATCGGACCTGTTTTCAACCCGCAACGGCTTTTGAGCAGGATCGTAATGTCCATCACAATTTATTGAGGTTAATCTGAATGTGCGAGAAATACGCGTAGTGCGGGATATAACGGGGGAGAGAAAGAAGAACACTGGCGGCAGGGAACCGCCAGTGTCAGACAGGCAGAATTAATCGTTACCAAACAGATCGCGGGTGTAAACCTTGTCCGCCACATCCGCCAGCTCTTCCGCCATACGGTTAGAGATGATCACATCCGCCTCTTGTTTGAAGGCATTCAGGTCGCGCACGACGCGGGAGTTGAAGAACTCATCTTCCTGCATCACCGGTTCATAGATAATGACCGGAATACCTTTCGCCTTGATGCGCTTCATGATGCCCTGAATAGAAGAGGCGCGGAAGTTGTCCGAACCACTCTTCATGATCAGGCGATACACACCCACCACTTTCGGCTTACGAGCGAGAATAGAATCCGCGATAAAGTCTTTACGGGTACGGTTTGCATCGACGATAGCCGCGATGATATTGTTCGGGACCGATTCGTAGTTCGCCAGCAGCTGCTTGGTATCTTTCGGCAGGCAGTAGCCGCCATAACCAAAGGACGGGTTGTTGTAGTGGTTGCCGATACGCGGATCCAGGCATACCCCTTCGATAATCTGCTTGCTGTTCAGCCCCTGGCTTTCAGCATAGCTGTCGAGCTCGTTGAAATAGGCAACGCGTAGCGCCAGATAGGTGTTAGCGAACAGTTTGATCGCTTCCGCTTCGGTGGAGTCGGTAAACAGGGTTGGGATATCCTGCTTGATCGCGCCTTCTTTCAGCAGATCAGCAAAACGTTCGGCACGCGCAGAGCGCTCACCGATGACAATACGCGACGGGTGCAGGTTGTCGTACAGCGCACGGCCTTCACGCAGGAACTCAGGAGAGAAAATAACATTATCAATCCCTAAACGTTCTTTAATGTCGCGGGTGAACCCCACCGGGATGGTCGATTTAATGATCATTACCGCGTTCGGGTTGATCTCTGTGACATCGCGAATAACCGCTTCCACCGTAGAGGTGTTGAAGTAGTTAGTTTTGGGATCATAATCGGTCGGCGTCGCAATGATCACGTAGTCGGCATTACGATAGGCGTCGTGCTTGTCCGTGGTAGCACGGAAATTTAACGGTTTTTCTGCCAGATATTCCTGAATCTCTTTATCGACAATCGGAGAGATCTTCTGGTTTAGCATATCCACTTTGGCCTGTACGATATCCAGGGCCACCACTTCGTGGTTTTGCGCAATCAGGACACCGTTCGATAAACCAACATAACCTGTACCGGAAATAGTAATTTTCATTCGATTACACTTTAATCAGTTAACTGGGTAATGGCGGCTAGCCACGAATTTAAATAATGCTGTGCGCGGTTTTACGCTGAAGAGGAAGGTAAGTCAAGTCGGTCGGTTGACCAAGCTTGTAAACGAATAAACATGACGAGTTCCATTTGGAACCCGCCATTTTAGGAAAAACAACCTAATTATTTATAAACTTCTGCAGTGGCCAGAGTATGTGCCTGCAGATCTTTCTCCGACAGCGACAGCGCGCAGTCGCTCAGCGCCGGCCAGTCAATCCCTATCTCCGGATCGTTCCAGATGATGCTCCGCTCTGACTGTGGCGCGTAGTAGTTCGTCGCCTTGTAGACAAACTGCACCGTGTCGCTCAGCGCCATAAACCCGTGGGCGAATCCTTCCGGGATCCACAGCTGACGTTTATTCTCTGCGCTGAGCACCGCGCCCACCCATTTGCCAAAGGTTGGCGATGAACGACGGATATCCACCGCCACGTCAAATACCTCACCTTCCACGCAGCGGACCAGTTTGCCCTGAGCGTGCGGATCCAGCTGATAGTGCAGCCCGCGCAATACGCCTTTCTGGGACTGGGAGTGGTTGTCCTGGACGAATTCCACCTGGCGGCCCACCGCCTCATTAAACACCTTGCTGCTGAAGCTCTCAAAGAAGAAACCCCGCGCATCACCAAACACGCGCGGTTCAAAAATCAGCACCTCAGGAATCTCTGTTTTAATAATGTTCATCTTTTGCTACCCGTTTATTTACCCAGGACTTCTGTTACCACGCGAGCCACACCCTGACGCCAGTCCGGGAGAGTCACCCCGAATGCCTGCTGGAATTTTTCATTCGACAGGCGAGAGTTGAGCGGACGTTTCGCCGGCGTCGGATAGGCCGTCGTCGGAATGCCCTTCACTTCCTGAACCGCCAGCTCGGCACCGTGCGCTCTCGCCACCTCAAACACATAGCGGGCGTAGTCGCACCAGCTGGTCTCGCCGCTGGCCACCAGATGATAGGTGCCGGCCAGCGCCGGATCACGCAGCGTTTCACGGATTGCCGTCGCCGTGCAGTCTGCCAGCAGCTCTGCTCCGGTGGGCGCCCCGTGCTGGTCGTCAATGATGGAGAGCGTCTCTTTCTCACCCGCCAGGCGGAGCATCGTTTTGGCAAAGTTGGCGCCGCGGGTGGCATACACCCAGCTGGTACGGAAAATCAGGTGACGCGGGTTGCCCTGCTCCAGCGCCAGTTCACCGGCACGTTTGGTTTCACCGTAGACGTTCAGCGGGCCTGTTGCCTCATCTTCCCGGCGATAATGGCTGCCGGCGCCGTCGAACACATAGTCCGTGGAATAGTGCACCATCAGGGCACCCAGCTTCGCCGACTCCGCCGCCAGCACCGCCACCCCTTTGTCGTTCAGCAGGTCGGAGAGCTCCCGCTCGCTTTCGGCCTTGTCCACTGCCGTGTGCGCGGCGGCATTCACCACCACGTCCGGGCGGACGGTACGCACGGTCTGCGCGATACCGTCCAGATTAGTCAGATCGCCGCACAGCTCTTTATCAAAGTAATCCACCGCGACCACATCACCGAGCGTGGACAGGGAGCGCTGCAGCTCCCAGCCCACCTGACCATTCTTGCCAATCAGTAATATCTTCATCTTGTTATTTTCCTTTAATGGCCGTGCGGGTTCAGTCTTCACTGAGCAGACGTTTCAGGTAGGCACCGTACTCGGTTTTCTTCAGACGCTCCGCCTGAGCCGCCACCCCTTCCGCCGACAGCCACTGATTACGGTAGGCTATCTCTTCCAGACAGGCGACCTTCATCCCCTGGCGCTTCTCAATGGTATGAATAAACTGAGAAGCTTCAATCAGGCTGTCATGGGTGCCCGTATCCAGCCAGGCAAATCCGCGCCCCAGCAGTTCCACCTGCAAATCGCCGCGCTCCAGATACATCTGGTTCAGGGTGGTGATCTCCAGCTCTCCGCGTTCAGAAGGCTTGACGTCCTTCGCCATCTCCACCACGTTGTTGTCGTAGAAGTAGAGCCCGGTCACCGCCCAGTCCGATTTCGGCTTCAGCGGTTTCTCCTCAATGGACAGCGCCTTAAAGTTCTCGTCGAACTCCACCACCCCGAAGCGCTCCGGATCCAGCACCTGATAACCAAACACCGTGGCACCGGAGGTCTTCGCCGCCGCCGCTTCCAGCTTTTTACCGAAGCTCTGACCAAAGTAGATATTATCCCCCAGCACCAGGGCGCAGGCATCGTTGCCGATAAACTTCTCGCCAATGATAAAGGCCTGCGCCAGGCCGTCCGGCGACGGCTGGATAGCGTAGCTGAAGTTCACCCCGAACTGCGACCCGTCACCCAGCAGGCGCTGGAAGGAAGGCATGTCGTCCGGGGTGGAGATGATCAGGATGTCGCGAATGCCCGCCAGCATCAGGACTGACACCGGGTAGAAAATCATCGGCTTGTCGTAGATAGGCAGCAACTGCTTGGAGACGCCCTGGGTGATGGGGTATAAACGCGTGCCGGAGCCGCCGGCCAGAACAATACCTTTCATAAATCTATTCCTTAATCAGTCAAATATCAGTTATTGAGGCCCAGACGCTCGCCGGCATAGGAGCCGTCCAGCACTCGCTGCCACCAGGTCTGGTTGTTCAGGTACCAGTGCACGGTTTTCTCAATCCCGCTCTCGAACGTCTCCTGCGGCACCCAGCCCAGATCGCGCTGAATTTTCGCGGCATCAATGGCATAGCGCAGGTCGTGTCCCGGACGGTCGGTGACGAAAGTGATCAGGTCTGCAAAGTGGGCGATGTTGCCCGGCTTCTGCGCCACCACCTTGTCGAGAATGGCGCAGATGGTGCGCACCACATCGATATTTTTACGCTCGTTATGACCGCCAATATTGTAGGTTTCGCCGCTCTTGCCTTCGGTCGCCACTTTATACAGCGCACGGGCATGGTCCTCAACATACAGCCAGTCACGGATCTGCTCCCCGTTGCCATACACCGGCAGCGGTTTACCCGCCAGGGCGTTAAGAATAGTCAGCGGGATCAGTTTCTCCGGGAAGTGATACGGACCATAGTTGTTGGAGCAGTTGGTCACCACCACCGGCAGGCCGTAGGTGCGGTTCCAGGCGCGAACCAGATGGTCGCTGCCCGCTTTGGAAGCGGAGTACGGGCTGCTCGGGGCGTACGGCGTTTCTTCGGTGAACAGGTCATCGGTGCCGTGCAGGTCGCCGTACACCTCATCGGTGGAGATATGATGGAAGCGGAAGGCCTGCTTCTGCGCTTCCCCAAGCCCGGACCAGTAGTGACGGGCCGCCTCCAGCAGAGTGAAGGTGCCGATCACGTTGGTCTGGATAAAGGCTGCCGGGCCATCAATGGAACGGTCCACATGGCTTTCTGCCGCCAGATGCATCACGATATCCGGGCGGAACTCGCTGAACTGGGCCGCCACGGCAGCAGCATCCGTGATATCAGTCTGGGAAAACGAGTAGCGTTCGCTCCCGGCCACCGGCGCCAGGGATTCGAGGTTGCCGGCATAGGTCAGGCAGTCCACCACACGGACTTCATCCCGGGTATTTTCAATGATATGACGAACCACGGCAGAGCCGATAAAGCCTGCACCACCGGTGACAAGAATCTTCATATTTTATTTACCTTTGATTACTCATGCAAAAAGAAAATAATTGCATACATCTACATTTTAAAATGTTTGAGATGTAATTTTATGGGGATAATATCGGAGGAACACTTTGAAAACAAATAGCGAAACTCTTAATTTTTCACTATTCATCATAATAGTTCTTGATAATACTCAAGCTTTTTATTAGACCTCCAATAAAGTCATGAAGGTCTAATAATATAAATATTAATCTAACCACTCAGTGTGGAAAACACCTTCCTTATCGGTACGCTTATAGGTGTGCGCACCAAAGTAATCGCGCTGAGCCTGAATCAGGTTAGCTGGCAGAACTGCGGAACGATAGCTGTCGTAATAGGCAATTGCGGCAGAGAACGTCGGTACCGGAATACCATTCTGCACGGCATAGGCCACGACATCACGCAGCGCCTGCTGATAGTCATCAGCGATCTGTTTGAAGTACGGTGCCAGCAGAAGATTAGCAATGCCGGCGTTTTGCGCATAAGCATCGGTGATCTTCTGCAGGAACTGCGCACGAATGATGCAGCCAGCGCGGAAAATCTTAGCGATCTCGCCGTAGTTAAGATCCCAGTTGTATTCATCAGAAGCAGCACGCAGCTGGGAGAAGCCCTGAGCATAGGAAACGATTTTCCCGAGGTACAACGCACGACGTACTTTTTCGATAAATTCAGCTTTATCACCGGCCGGCTGAGCCTGCGGACCACTCAGCACTTTCGACGCGGCTACACGCTGGTCTTTTAGCGAAGAGATATAACGAGCAAATACGGACTCGGTGATCAGAGACAGAGGCTCGCCGAGATCCAGTGAGCTCTGGCTGGTCCACTTACCGGTACCTTTGTTTGCCGCTTCATCAAGGATGACATCGACGAGGTATTTACCCTCTTCATCCTTTTTGGTGAAGATATCTTTGGTAATGTCGATCAGGTAGCTGCTTAGCTCACCTTCATTCCATTCGGTAAAAGTTTTCGCCAGCTCTTCGTTAGAGAGCGCCAGACCGCCTTTCAGCAGCGCATAGGCTTCCGCAATCAGCTGCATGTCACCATACTCAATGCCGTTATGAACCATCTTCACATAATGGCCAGCACCGTCAGCACCGATATAGGTCACACATGGCTCACCGTCTTCAGCAACTGCAGCAATCTGCTTCAGAATCGGAGCAACCAGCTCATAGGCTTCTTTCTGCCCACCAGGCATAATGGAAGGACCTTTCAGAGCCCCCTCTTCACCACCGGAAACACCGGTACCGATAAAGTTAAAACCTTCGGCAGAGAGTTCACGATTACGGCGGATGGTGTCCTGGAAGAAGGTGTTGCCACCATCAATGATGATGTCGCCTTTGTCGAGGTAAGGCTTCAGGGAATCGATGGCGCTGTCGGTGCCAGCTCCGGCCTTCACCATCAACAGGATCCGACGTGGTGTTTCGAGGGATTCAACAAACTCTTGTACTGTGTAGTAAGGGACCAGTTTCTTGCCAGGATTTTCAGCAATCACTTCTTCGGTCTTTTCACGGGAGCGGTTGAAGACAGAGACGGTATAACCACGGCTTTCGATGTTCAGCGCAAGGTTACGCCCCATCACTGCCATACCTACAACCCCGATCTGTTGCTTGGACATTACATACTCCTAATCTGGTGTGGACACTGCGACATACTCGCAGCTTAAATGTGATGATTATGTTATCTTAAAGCTCTTTCGCCGCATAGTCGAAAGAAAAAGTATAGTAAAAAGCCAAGGTAAATTGTGGGCTTTGATTGAATGCTAAATTTCTCAGTTGACGTAAAATAATAACCAATAGTATTCCTAATACTACCTCTACGTCAGCTTAATATTAGCAATATTTATTAGAGCAAGTTCCCTTTAAAAAAACAATTTATTTTTTTTATCATAAGATCATTATTTGACAAAGGCATGCCAAAGTAACCAAACACTCCTCTTTTGAAAATGCCAGTCACTTTAGAGAATATGTTTTGTTTATTAAAAAATGTATTAACTCGGTTTAAAGCATGTATGTCATGTTGAATTTCCATGATACAACTCAAGGCACTAGGGCAAGTAATAACAGTCGTACCAGACAATTCGATAATTTTACTAATCCATAAGTCATCTGTTTTTGGCGCTATTGTTTTAAATAATTCCAAATCAATATATTTCTTATCAATATGTTTTTTCCCAAGGACACAACCACCCACACCAGTAATAATAAAGTCTTTATGGAAAAGTTGTTTTTTTGAAACTAATGGAAAACGAGTGTAACTTTGATAACCGCCCAAAATGTTTTTTTTCATTTCACGCAATCGACCAGAAACTACATATGCGCTTTTATTTTCTAAATAGCAGTCGATGAGGTATTTAAGCCAAAGATTAGAATAAATAACATCATCATCGGCATAAACTAATATATCCTCATCAGTACAATTCCTTAATGCTGGAATAATTTTACGATAAGGGCCGGTATTCTCAGTATAATGCACTTTAATTCGATCATTACACTCTATTAGTTTAATAATTGAATTAGGTAGCGTCTTGATCCCTTCATCTGCCATATATGGTTCTTTTGATATCCATAAATTTATTTGATCGGGAACCAGTGATTGATTAACCAGTGACCAAAGTGTTGCAGAGCATAAGTCTAATCGGCCACAGGTAGTTGTTAAATTCAAAATAATAGATTTAGATTCAGTCATTGTTATTTACACCACGCCATATCTTATTTTTAAAAATAAAAAATGCGAATTTATATATTAATGTCCTTTCCGCAAAGGCAGCTTTCCATACAGGATAGGAGAACATAGCATTTAAAAGAATACTTCTATTTTCTAAAAACAATGAAATTATAGATCTTAGAGACCATATTTCATAATGAAAAATAGTCTTTTTTTTGCACCTCCCTTTTAGGAGCTCCCTAGCCTGAACGAATGACAAATATCTTTCGGATATATATCTTAAATTTTTTTTAGAGTTAGTTAATGAACCTAAAGTTAAGATTTGAAAATATAAAGTATCTTTTAAGCAAATTATTTGTTTTGCATTTAAAATAATCTTTGCAGTGAACAGATGGTCCTCATGCGCTCTTCGAGAAGAGAAAGTTATATGTTGTGAAACAGCAATGCTTCTCTTGAATACATAAGTCCATACGGCAGCAGTCCAATATCCATGCTTTAACTGATGTAACAAAAAATCATCCGGTGAAGTAAAACTAATATTATCTTCGAATAAAACCTTATCAGCAATTTTGTGATAATTTTGACCACTAGAAATAATCTCAGAGCTAAAATAGATAACATCAGCACATGTCTCACAAACACTTAATATGGTTTGAACGAATTTATGTGAAATCAAGTCATCAGAATCACAAAAAAACACATATTCGCCTGTAGCAAATTCAAGCCCCTTTTCTCTGGCAGCGGCAGCACCTTTATTTTGCGTGGTTATCAGTAAGAATTTATTCGAATCATTATTTTGCAAGAAAGCTGATATAACATCTTTAGTATTATCAGTGGAACCATCATTAACTAAAATAACCTCAACATTATCATTATCTTCAACCTGCGGATAAATTTGCATTAATAATTTATTTATCCTTTCGGCACAGTTATAACAGGGAATAATAATAGATAATTTCATTTTTTAAAAGCCTTGCTCATAAAATTATTAATGATCGTCAACCTAAACTCTCTGACTGTATGAGAAGGAGACATAAATAGAGTAACAATATATAAGGCGAAACAAGAAACAATCAGAATAAACAAATGAGCAATTTGATTATCTATTGGTTCCATTTTATTTAAGATTAAGCCACCTGCAACCATTGGCAGAACATGAACAGTTGGTATCATTATGGTTTTTAAATAAGTTAACCCAGAAATACCCAGACTAGGCTTCAACAGATAAAAATATCCTAGAATAGTATTTATCACTTGAATAATCAAAAAACCATATACTATTCCTGTTACTCCAAAACGAGTTCCTAAATACCAAGCCAACGGTATCCCGATCAAAAGCTTACCGATACCTAAATAAATATTACGATACATTTGAGCTTTAACCAACAATACAGATATAACAGGAGTTTCTAAAGAGCGGAGAACACCAACGATACAAAGAATTTGTACAATAGGGGGAATAAATGCCCACTTTTCATCAAAAAAGATACTGACTACATTCGTAGAGGCAAGCATCATACCAATTAACATTGGGAAATTTATCATCGAGGAAAAAACTGTCACCTTAAGAAAGGATGATTGCAGCTTCGACTCATCATTACCTATTTTTGAAAACGCAGGGAAAAGCGCATGGGAAAGAACAGGGTTAAGTCTTTCAAATAACGCAATACTTATACTGTAAGAAATATTATAACCCCCTATTGCCGCGAAACTTATTAAGCGAGACATTAACACGGGATATGTATTTATACTTATTTGATTAATCAAAGAATCGATAACAAGCTGGATGCCATAGCGAAAGTGTTTTTTTATTGATTTAAACTGGAATCCTTTCCCATAATTCATAAGATTTTTTGCACAGAATCTTGTACTTAACGAACCAATAATAGAACTAGTTAGAAATGCTATCGCTACACACCACGACTTGTGGAATATAAAAGCCAAAGATATAGCAATAACGAAATTAGTTATTGATACCATAATAGAGATTCTTGAAAGCAGATCAAACGCCATATCCTTTGTCAATAAAGCTCTGGGTTGTAAACCAAATGCAATAAAAACAAAACCAAAGGATATTATCTCAACCTGTAATCGTAGGTTCTCAGATCCACCAAAAATCCCTGCGATATTTCCGCTAAATATAAATACTAATATAAAGGCTATTACCCCCATACAGATATTGACAAAAGATAATGATGCTAACTCTATTTTCTCAACTGACTGACTACGTACAATAGAGTTTGAAATCCCAAAGTCTAATAGCATATTAATGAAGTTAGTTATAATAAGCGCGGCGCTTATAACCCCATACTGCTCTACGTCGAGAATGTGTGATAAGGCCCAAAGAGAAACCATACCTAAAGACACAGTTACGATTGTTGAAAGTAAATTCCATTTTACGGCATTTAACGTTTTTTCTTTTAACGACATACACACCCCATAGCGTTATTAAGAAACCTATCACATCTTAATAAGCAATGTTATTTTCTCGATTCTAGAATAATAGCAATACTTATAATTAATTAAAAACCATCTTAATTTTGATACACGAAACAGCATGTGGCAATGTAAAAAACAATAACTACTTAACATTCTATTTTCAACAATAAAGTAATTAATTAATACTGTTAACACAGTGGACACATAAAAATAGTTAATGTCTTAAAAAACTTTATCAAAATATGAGATCTGACATAGTGTACTATTTTTCATGGTTTTCAGTTTTATGCACATGTTATAGTCTTCAAAGGGATATACACAGCAATGTTTTCCTATTACCTAACAGTCATTACTTTTCATCAATATCCGTTTATCATAAGAATTAATATTATTACTGATACGAACTTAATCGTATGCAGTGAATCATATTATCAACGCAATATCGTCTCTCTCTTTTAATAAAAAAATTAACAAGGAAAAAGAAAGTATTATTGATTGCTGGTATGAAACATGAAAAATCATAAATAATCAAAAATCTTTCATAATTATGAAAGATGTGGGCTGCAATCTATATTAAATTTCTGTAAGGAAATCTACAAAATAAAATTTGTATAAGTGAAAAGCTTTAAAATAGCAGAACCAGTATGTTTATGAAAAAATAACTCACTTACCCTATGCTTTGACAGCAGCCTATGCAGCAGAGAAAATTTCTTCAATCTCAATAATGTTGAATGCAACATTAAAGATAGAATAAATAATTATTGATTTACGGCCTGTGATCTTCTCAGGATTTGAATAATAGTCGAATAGGCAATTCCGCCTGCAGAGGAAAATAATACTGGATTAAAAAAACCTGACATAAACCACGCTACAAACATAATAAATGCTATCAATGAGGGGAAATAATATTTATGGATTATTCCATTTAAAATAGGGGAGATTAATATCAACAACAAAATAAATACGCCACAGAATCCTATTTGCATGGTAAGCGCTGGCACCTGCAATTCATATGAATATTTCATATCATAACTGCGCAAATAATCCGGAATATAATAGCCAAGACCATTACCCAAGATTGGTCGTAAATTTATTTTGTCCTCTATCCTATCCAACTGAATAACACGTGTTAAATCAGATGAGGTTGTTGTCGATTCTGAGAACCTCGTCGAAAATGCACTTTGAACATATTCAGTAGAAGCCAACAGCAGCCCACATATGAACACAGCAATAACCAATATATATGATTTCTTGTCTCTAATGTTACTTAGAAAAGCGATAGATACAAAAAATGCACTCACGCCCCAGTAAAATCGAGACATTCCTAAAAAGATGGAAATAGTCAAGAATGCGATTTTAACATA
>PPYF01026711.1_pt1 | contig 61771 bp, 56 predicted proteins | sample 1559871 | NCBI WGS metagenome assembly PPYF01 (sample SAMN08240021, study PRJNA423297) | Human gut metagenome, whole genome shotgun sequencing project. | reverse complement strand
CAACAATTTAATACCTCAACCCATCGTGTCCTGTCTCGTCGGCGGTCCATCGGTGATGTTCCCTTCAGACGCCGGACTGAGTTAGTCGTTAGTTTATTAGTCGTTAGTCTATTAGATGATAACCAAGAAACTAAAGATGCCGACCCTTTTGGGGAGGGCGTCCGGACCGTGGGCGGTGAAGCCGGTGATGGCTTCGATGCCGGGGAAAGACTCTTCTTTCCTGTTTCCGGGGGCAAAGTTACAACACGATTTGAGGGGGAGTTTTTTATTCCGCAACTTTTCCGTTGACCGTTGTTCGTTGTCTGTTTTCCGCTGCCCGGTGTAAGGATGCGGAATAATTATACGGCAAACCAGAAAATACCAGAAAAAACCAGGCTACGCAGGAAGGATTTGGTTATCTGTAATTATTTGATTATCTTTGTGAGGCGGAAAGGGATTTAATGGGTTTTATCAGCCAAACAGCAGGGGCTGCGGAGCAAACAACAAACAATGAACGATCAGATGAAAGAGATACTCAATTTCCTTAAGGAACTGAAAAGAAACAACAACCGCGAATGGTTCGCGGCAAATAAAGAGACTTATCTATCCGTGAAACGGAAAGCTGATATCCTAACATACGCTTTGATCGCCAAGATATCTGAGTTTGATCCTGAAGCCGCGAGACTGAGGGTGGAAGACTGCACGTACCGCATTTACCGCGACACCCGTTTCTCACCCGACAAGACGCCCTACAAGACTCATATCGGAATATATATAAACCCTCCTAAGGGTAAAAAATCCATGAGGTTCGGCTACTATCTCCATATAGAGCCCGAGCACTGCATGCTGGTAGCCGGGAACATAGGACTCCCCTCCCCGGTAATGAAAGCGGTCAGGCAAAGTATATTCGATGAAATCGACGAATACAGAGGCATCGTGGAATCGGCCGAATTCAGAAGCGCGTTTTCAGAACTGGGAGAAGACCCGCTGAAGACAGCCCCCAAAGGGTTTCCCAAAGACTGGGAATTTATCGATTACCTGAAACCGAGAAATTTCTGCTGCAGCCGCAGTCTAAAAGACTCCGACCTCTGCCGCCAAGACTTTCCAACCTACGTAGAGCCATATCTGAGACAGGCAAAACGGTTTATCGACTTCTTTAATTTCACAATCGACGACTTTGAGGAGACTGAATCCTGATGCCTCTCAAGCAAATAAACCTGGTAAGATGACAGGAAGCGTCAGCCGCCTGTCATAAGTGGCATTGCCACTAAGATCCATGATAAATCTTCATTCGTCGTCGAGATCAGCGTGTCCACCGGCGATTATCCTGTAATCGCGCATCATGCGTCTATACACCACAAATCCGGCTCCACCACCTATCAAGCCACCGGCTATCGCTCCGATCTGTGCCGACCGGTCGTCGGCCAATACAAACGCGAAGACAATCAATATACAGATTGCAAATGGGATCAGGGCGAACATAAACTGATGATGGCGCTTCCTGCACATAATTGCGATCGACGCTATCTCTCTGACCGACATCGTAAAAACATCAATCTTCCCTGTCTGCGTATAAAGCCAGAAGTCCATACAACCGCATACAATAAAGTAAAAGTCGAGCAATATCACAAGCGGTATACGCCAATTGTCGGGTATGATATCCATTTTAAGAAACAATATGTCAAACGCAAGCATGGCGCATGCGATGCCGACAAACTTTCTATAACGCCGGCGCAGCCGTTCGAGCGACGTCTGCCTGCGCAGAAGCAAAGAAATGTCGGTATAGTTATCTCTCTCTTTTATGCGTGCGGACTGCCACGCCTCTTTCATCTCTTCCGGTGTCATAGATTCCAATGTTTTGAGTCGGCTATCGCCGCGAGTTTCTCCTTTATTCTTCTAAGTTTGGTTGCGACCGTGTTTCTGTTAAATCCAGTCACCTCAGCTATCTCATCATAACTTCTCTCGTCGAGCCACATCATCAGCAAAGATTTCTCAGCAGGATTAAGCATGGATATCAGGTAATGCAACTGCTCGAGAGATTCATTCGTATTGCTTTCCTCATCCGACGGTTCCGCGATGCTGTCGATTGGCAACGCACCCTTATGGCGGCCGTTCTTGCGCCACGATGAGACACACGTATTCATGCAGATACGATAGATCCATGTTGATTTCCGGCTCTCATCGCGAAAATTCACCAGACCTCTCCAGATATTTATATGGATATCCTGACGGAGATCCTCATATTCCTGAGGATCGGAGGAATAGAAGAAACAGATCTTGTCGATAAGCCTGCTGTTAGCGCTTATGACCGCGCTAAACTCAAGCTCAAGCGACTTGTCGGTATTACGGGTGCCGATTGCCGACAATATATACCTGATGAACCCGAGGAGGCCACCGGCAAAAGAGGAGGATGGTGATATGTCAACGATAAGTTCCACAAAAGTATCTTGCTAAAAATTGTCTACAGTCCGTTAGACGCGCCACCCCGGAAATAGTTTCACGACCGACAGATTTTTATTTAGGCAAGAATGAGGATATATAAATAGACCATCAGAAATTAAAGTGGAGAGAAACCCGGACACCGCTTTTGTCACACCCCGGAGTGTCACGATATGTAAGACGCCACACATAGTCCACACGAAGAAAAGTAAGGATATTGTCAAGACCTGCGCCTATCTCCATATAGGGGGTACTTTTCATTACCCTCGGGCTCGCCTGGGCCGGGAACAGAGGTAATGAAGCATTCAGGGCCGGATTATTACGGTCGGAAAGTCCTCCCCATAGTCCCTTGAATGTCACTGCCTCCCTTATCTTAAGTTTTTTAAGTAATGGAAGTCGGTTGAAAAGGATACCGTTACCAAAATATGTGAAATCAATGGCGGCATACCGGTCGTTGGCAAACTCCATGGCGTTCATAAGAGAATAACTCTCCGGCTGGATGGTGTATGAAAGGTTGGCATTGGGCCACATCAGGGCCGGATAATATACACCGCTCCACACTTTCCCTGCCTTAAGTATGATATCGGTATAGCCGAAAGCGGAGAGCCAAAGACGTTTCTGCACGGAAATCTCACTACGGTTGAGGGTAAAATCAGCTCCCATAAACCCTTTCGGCCCGAACTCATGAGTCAGTTGTATGACCCATGCGTCAAGATTTATCGGTATGCGCAACGTACGCCCCTGGATGAATTTTTCTCCCGGCGCCCACCTGACAGTGACATTGAACGATGACTGACGATATTCAGAGATGCTGCGTCCGTCGGCAAACGTGAAAGGGAGCCACTGTGTAGCCTCCTGCCTCTCATGACTGAGACCTGCCTCAACCGAAAAATTGTTGGGGAGCTCAAGAATATATCCGAATTTAGCAAGCCCGCGGTATGTGACAAGGACACTCTCCTTCCTCTTCAGCGACAGGAAAACGTTGTCCTGGCTCGTGAAGAGATAATGCTGCCCGATCATATCCAGATCATACGACATTGAGCCGTAGAATCCGTGGCGCGGCCATTCATATGAATGATGCTTCTTTGGAGTGAACGAATACTCCACATCCGCTTTGTATTTCCATTTTTTGTCGCGGGTTCCGTAGGCCACATATCCTTTTGCGAAAAGATGTGGATTGAGCGGCGACATTGTCATGCCTCCAAGTCTTATGCGTAGCCCCTCGACAGTGTTGCCGCTAAGCAAGGTATTTACAGGGCCGAGATCAACCTTGCTCGGGTTGCCGGTACGCACATATCCACTTTCCATAAGACCGACAGCTTTCTCAGCCCAATAAAGCAGGGGCACCTTCCTCATCTCCCCCATCATATTACCCATCCTCGACTCCGCGACTGTCATGGGCACCATCCGCTCGGCACTCCAGAACTCCCCGTCCCGGCTCCGTGCCCCCTCAAGATCGATAGCGTTGCCCAATCTTCCGTAAAAATCCCTCAGATCTTCCCGCATCTCATAACTGAAATTGTCATAGCCCGTGGTCTTTCTTATATACATCCTGGGCGTGCCCGGGGCGATCCTCATCTCCATGCAGATATCGTCATAAGTCTTATGGCGGTTGCCAAGGCTGTCTTTCTCAAACATCAGATTGACAAATATATTATCCACATAGTTGAGGTTTATCGCCTGCGGCACACGCATAGTCACTTTCTTCACGAACATTGTGGTGTCGCCGACAGGCACATATATCTTTCCGTTGAATCCCATCGACTCAGGATTGTGAGGAGCGAAGCTGAGCTCTATGCATCTGTCGGAGCCCACATAAACGGTGTCGGTGAGATAATATTTATAGAAATCAGGACCAATGGAGGAGAGTGGACTGACAAACCTGTTGGTCATAAATATAATATCGTTGCCGTAGATATCCATCTCGCGAACAACATCCTCGAGCATCAGCTGCATGTTTTCCTGACTAAGGACCTCGTCAAGGCCAGCACTCCGGTATCCTCTGATGATCTCCTTGTTTGCGCCAGGCTTGCGGCTGCGTATATGAGTTGACGCCTTCTCCTTTATAATAAGATCAAGAATGCGTTTGCCGGTCCATGACGATGTATCGACATAATCCTTCAGGAATTTTCCTTTACCCCCGAGAAACCCTCCGGAGAAATCACCGTTGAACTCATTAAGAGCCAAGAGGGTCTTCTCATACTTGTCATAACTGTAAAAAGGTTCCCTCTTCGGATCATGCTTTCCGGATTCGGCGCGCAAGCGCCTCACAAAATCTACCGCAGGATTGTTTTTCTTGGAATATTTCTCTTTGCGAGGTCTTACCACCACTTCCTGAAGAGCCTGTGAAGCGGGCGACAATCGGATCACGACGGCAGTGTCGGCAACTGTGGCAGGGAAACCCTTAGGCTCATAACCTGTGTATTCCACTCTCCATCCGGTTGGATTACCATAGGAGAAAACCCGAAAAGAACCGTTTTCATTGGCTACGGCGTTGCGTTTACGGTCGGGAAGATATATAAGATTGGCGAAAGGGAGGACTTCTCCTGTGACAGAATCCGTCACCTGGCCAACGATCCATCTCGAACCGGGGGCGACGGATGAAGCGCCATAAACGCCGGCAGATTCCTTACCGCGCACAGCCCCTGAGGCTGATGCTGCCATGAGACACCATGACAGAAGCACGAACGCCGGGAACGCGATCCGGGAAATCATCTTACTTGAATATGACTCTATTATAATGCGGATTGATTTCATTTCCTTATTGTTAGCCGCCCCGCAGGATATCTCTTCGATAGCACATCCGGGCATCTTATGAGTGTAGCTGGATTACACTTTTACATAACGAGGGAGGACGAGAAACTGTACATCTTTTCCGAAATTGTTCTATTTTTAGGATTTTTAAACCAAAATCGCAGGTAATTTAGTATATTTGCACATACACAGACAAAACTATCCATCCAATAGACAATGGCATTTGAAATAGAACATAAATATCTTGTGAACGATGACAGCTATAAAAAAATGGCTGTCAAAAAAGTAGAAATCCGACAGGGTTACCTTAGCCGCCTTCCGGAAAGGACAGTGCGCGTACGGACATGCGACAAGGAAGGATTTCTGACAGTAAAAGGGAAGAACCATGGCGACACACGCCTTGAGTTCGAATATGAGATTCCATATGAAGATGCCTGCGAGATGCTCGCGCTCTGCGAGCCCGGAATGATTGAGAAAACCCGCTGGCTCGTGAAGGTTGACGGACTGGTATGGGAAGTCGATGAATATCATGGCGCGCGGGAAGGACTGACAGTGGCGGAAGTGGAGATTCCGCAGTCTGGTCTTCATTATTCCATTCCACCGTTCGCAGGCAGGAATGTCACGGGGGAGCCTGCATATTACAATTCCAATCTATGAATCCGGAGTTATGACTAACGCCTTTTCTCAAGAGATTTAAGCATCATCTCCAGCTCGTCCCTGACGTCGGAGAGACGGTCGATTATATCCATCCGCTTAGATATGTTGCTCCTGTTAAGACGCATCTGCTCACGGGCAGCCTCAATCTTCAGACCTTTTATCTTCACAAGATAATGGATTATACGAAGTGTCTCGATATCATCGGGGGTGTAATAGCGTATATTGGCATTGCTCCGCATGGGACGCACCTCCGGGAACTCCATCTCCCAATAGCGGAGCGTAGGCTGAGAGACACACAGGATCTCAGCCACATCCTTTATCTTATAGTATTTTTTTGTAAGGTCAGACGCCATATTTTCTCGTGAATCAATCTCTTTATCAACTAAACAATATCCAGAAGCAAAGGCCACCCATCAATCCATCATATTGCCGGCATTGTCAGCAATCCTAAGTATCTCGGAATATTGCTCGGGAGTGAGATCCATGAAGCAATAATTGACGGGATCCTGAGCCTTATCCTTGAATCTCACCTCATAATGCAGATGTGGGGCCTTGGATTTCCCGGTCGAGCCTACGCGCCCGATAAGTTGTCCGCGTGTCACTTTGTCGCCCTCCCTTACAAGGAACTCGTTGAGATGGGCATATCGGCTCACATAGTTGAAGCCATGGTCAATATCCACACAGTTGCCGTAGCCTGCCTGCCGCCTTGCGGTAGCCACTGTCCCGTCGGCCGTTGCATATACCGGCGTCCCGGTCGTGGCCGCAAGATCAATGCCCTCATGATATACAGTCGACCCGAAAATAGGATCACGCCTGAATCCGAAACCCGACGACAAAATAAACTCATCGACCGATAACGGAAAGACTGACGGGATATGCCGGAAGCGGCTCTTCTGCTGACGTATTGCCTCCCGCAGCTGATCAAAGCTCTGAACCTGAGCCAAAAGCTGGCGTTCAAGAAGATCCATGTTCTGGGTGAGCCGCGTCACCAGCCCCGCGTCTGAAAGCTTCTCAAGCTCCCTGTAACGGTTTTCGTTGTCGAGTCCCGCATGGCGTTGTGCCCGACTCAGAGGATCCATCTGCATCATGACCCTATAGAAATTATCGTCTCTGTCGCGAAGATGATCCATGACCTTCAACGAATTGTCAAGACGTCGGCTCAATATGGCATACTGGGTGCGCAACTGTGCATTCTCGTTGCGAAGGTTCTCCTCAGTGGGAGAATCGAAACAGTAGAACACAAGCAGGAACAATCCCAATCCTATCATAGCGCCAATCAGCCACGTCTTGCCCCAATAGGCAAGACGCATACGCATCGAGGGATACACACGCTCGAAGTTGTCCGTGTCCGGATTATATCTATAATAGACGTTTTTCGCCAATTACCTGTGATTTTATTTCCTTAACCACACCTGGCGGCGCGGTTAAAGAAGGTTTTATCTGTTTAATATTGCAAAATTAATGGAATTTGAATAATTTTGCAACTTAAAACCACGCAACTAAAAAAATACCGGCCCCGCGCTGTCGGAACGACAGCGACCATAACCGGAAAATAACAGACAAACAGCTATGACAGCTAACGAAATCAGAGAATCGTTCAAGTCTTTCTTTCGTGAAAAAGGTCATCAGATAGTGCCCTCGGCTCCTATGGTGATCAAAGACGACCCCACGCTGATGTTTACAAACGCGGGAATGAACCAGTTCAAGGACATAATACTCGGAAACCGTCCCGCGACCCACACGCGTGTGGCCGACAGCCAGAAATGTCTGCGCGTATCGGGCAAACATAATGATCTGGAGGAAGTCGGACACGACACATACCACCATACCATGTTTGAGATGCTCGGCAACTGGTCGTTTGGCGACTATTTCAAAAAAGAAGCCATCGACTGGGCCTGGGAATATCTCGTGGATGTTCTTAAACTGAATCCCGACCGCCTTTATGCGACAGTCTTCGAGGGATACGCTCCCGAGGGACTCGAACGTGATAATGAGGCGGCAGCCTACTGGGAGAAACATCTTCCCGCATCACACATAATCAACGGCAACCGCCACGACAACTTCTGGGAAATGGGCGACACCGGCCCTTGCGGTCCCTGTTCGGAGATACATATCGATCTCCGTCCGGAGGAAGAGAGGAAAGCTGTCGACGGCGCATCGCTTGTCAACAAAGACAATCCCCTCGTTATCGAGATATGGAACCTTGTCTTCATGCAGTATAACCGCAAAGCCGACGGCTCTCTCGAGCCCCTTCCCGCCAAGGTAATCGACACAGGCATGGGATTCGAACGACTCTGCATGGCTCTCCAGGGAAAGACATCCAACTATGATACAGATGTATTCACCCCCATCATCGACGTAATAGCCGGTCTGACCGACCTCAAATACGGTGTCGACGCAAAGACTGACATAGCAATGCGTGTCGTGGCCGATCATCTTCGCACCATCGCATTCTCGATAGCAGACTCTCAGCTCCCTTCCAACGCAAAAGCAGGCTACGTGATCCGAAGGATATTGCGACGCGCCGTCCGCTACGCTTACACATTCCTAAACCGCAAAGAGGCTTTCCTCTATCGTCTCGTAGACTGCCTCGTGGAGCAGATGGGTGAATCCTATCCCGAGCTCAAGGCCCAGAAAGAACTCATCAAGAAGGTTATAAAAGAGGAAGAGGAATCATTCCTTAGAACCCTCGACAATGGAATAAAACTGCTCGATACTCTAATGGCAAAGGCCAAAGCCGAAGGGACAACCACCCTTTCCGGTAAAGATGCCTTCACGCTCTACGACACCTACGGATTCCCCTTAGACCTGACAGAGCTTATCCTGCGCGAGAACGGAATGGATCTTGACCAGAAGGAATTTGACTCGGAGATGCAGAAACAGAAGGAACGCGCACGCAACGCCGCTTCCGTAGAGACCGGCGACTGGGTGGTGGTCCGTCCCGGTGAGCAGGAATTCGTGGGCTACGATCTCCAGCAGTGCGACACAGATATTCTCCGATATCGCAAAGTGAAGCAGAAAGGGAAAGAATACTATCAGATAATACTCTCCAGGACTCCATTCTATGCGGAAATGGGTGGCCAGGTGGGCGACCGGGGCTCTCTCATTTCGGAATCGGGAGAGACAATCGAGATTTTCGACACAAAACGCGAAAACAACATCGGTGTGCATCTGTCGCATCGTCTTCCCACCAATCCGGGCGAAAGCTTCACTGCCACGATCGACTGCGGAGCACGCGCGGCGACATCAGCCAACCACTCCGCCACACATCTTCTACATGAAGCTCTCAGAGAGGTGCTCGGCACACATGTGGAGCAGAAAGGATCGTTCGTGTCACCCAACGTGCTACGTTTCGACTTCTCCCATTTCCAGAAAGTCACTCCCGAAGAGCTCCGCAAGGTTGAGCACATCGTGAATGCCAGAATCCGCAAGGCGATGCCTCTGGAAGAGGCTCGCGAGATGCCAATCGACGAGGCACGCAAAATGGGCGCCATGGCCCTCTTCGGTGAGAAATACGGAGATAAGGTCAGAGTCGTGAAATATGGCTCATCAGTTGAACTCTGTGGTGGAACCCATGTCTGCAACACCGGCAATATCGGAATGGTACGCATACTTTCCGAAAGCTCCATTGCAGCGGGCATACGCCGTATTGAAGCCGTGACTGCCGCAGGTGTGGAGGATCTTCTCGATGATTTCCAGGACACCATGAAAGATGTGTGTGCTTTCCTCGGGAATTCCTCCAACATCAGGGCTGCTGTTGAAAAGACAATCAAAGAGAACGCCGAACTTCACAAACAGGCAGAAGAATTCCTGGCAGAACGCACACGTAACCTTTCTGCAGATGTTCTCCAGAACGCCACAGAGGTAAACGGGGTGACCGTATGTCGCCTTTCAGGTCCCCGTATGCCGGAGGTTGTCAAGAATGTTGCTTTCAATATCCGTAAGGATTCCCCAATACACACCGTATTCATCGGCACGACCATGTCGGGCGACAAACCACTTCTCACCCTCATGATCTCCGACGATCTCGTGAAGCAGGGCCTCAACGCCTCCCAGATCATCCGTGAAGCCGCCAAACTGATCAAGGGCGGCGGCGGCGGTCAGCCCTTCTTCGCACAGGCCGGCGGTAAGGACGCCGATGGTCTTTCAGCAGCTTCCGACAAGATTCTCGAGCTCCTGAAAATCTGATGTGACTCCTTATATCATCTTAATGATGAAGGCCGTCCGGGCATATTCATGCCGGACGGCCTTCATCATTACTTGCAATGAGTTTACATCGTGAAACGATAAAATAGCATCTGTCATGTAACATTTCAACTTTTGGATTGTCTTATAATTGATGGCATGCTATATTGGATTGGCACGAATCGACATAAAGCCATCCCATCGTGTCATCCGGCCACACAGTCAATCATAAAACAAGAGTATATATGAATAAAAAACCGTTCGCATATCGGATGCTTGTCTTCGGACTGACGGTCATCGCTGCCGCGATGACATTCTCGGCTGCTGCCGAATCATATATAATCGTAGGGAAAAACGCCAAAGTTTTCGACGGGCCAAACTCCGACTACGTGACCTTAAATCAGAAGAATCAGGAAGTGGCACCCCTTCCGGGCATGGCGTTCAAGGAGATAGAGGACAATGCAGGATGGACTATGGTGGAATACTCTCCCGGACTGCGTGGATATATCTCTGATATTGTCAAGGTGAGCCGGTCGGTGATGCCCAAACCAGGCACCTACACCGTCGCCAACAAAAGAACTGACAAATTGCAGGCGGAGAAGACCGCCGACGGATGGAATGCCACAGTAGGATCAAAAACCTATAAAGGGAAAGCTTTCGGCAATGTTGTGGTGTTTTTCGGCGCCGACAATAATCCTATGTACACCCTGACAGATCTCGGGCAGGGAGGCGTTGTGATGTGCTATGACAATGCCGTCACCAATTTTTTCTAAACGACTTATTATTTCAGGACTGGGATATCGCGCAGCGGGAAAAGGTACTGTCCCTTGCCGCGTGTAAACGAGCCGTAGGCCACGGCCCGTTCCGGGCATGAATGATAGCATCTCAGACACGATGTGCAATCATCACCCCAGACAGGCCTCCCCTCCTTCATGCTGATATTGCCACACGGACAGACAGATGCGCATCTGCCACAGCCTACACATGCGTCCGTGGAATGCCATAGAGAACGAATTATACCCCATTTTTTGAAAACAGGATACACAAGCCGTGTTTTCAAACGGGGCATACTTCCTCTTGTCACGTAAATTCCCCTTTTCTTTCCGGAAATCCCGGCTGCAATCTCTTTTATTCGTAGCGGAGCCTCAACAAGTTTCCTCGCCTCGACATCGTCCGGATCCACGTCAAAGCCCGGCAAAAGCACATAATTATTGGGCATGATCACGCTCCAGACAGATTCAAGGCTCACATCATATCTCGCCAGCCAGCTCTCCAACATTTCCGGAGCGAGGGCAACCTCGTCGCCACATGTCATAACACACCATACCCTCACTCCATCTTTCCTGACGTTTCTCCAGAATTCTTTGCCAAGCGACTTGATGAAACCCTCCACAACAGGCGAGACCCCCCATGAATAGACAGGGACAACAAAACCTATCTGATCATCCGTCATGGAAGCATCCGACGCCTCTCTATCAAATATCGACACTACTCTCTCATCAAGCAGATTCGCCAGACACATTGCCACATACCGGGTATTGCCCGTTCCGGAGAAATAATATATCATAACTTTGTTGAATGGTGTTTGTGGGTCATACTGCGGTAAAGATCTTGAACACAAGCTCTTTCAACAACTCATATTCATTTTGTGTCGAGCCTATCCCCTTGCTCTGGGTGTCGTATTCCCTTATGGCATGCACGGCGGCAAGAGCCTGCCGCGCGTTATAGCGCGACAGACCGTCGCGGTAGTCGCGCAGGGCATACTGATTCTTCAGATCAAGAGCGGCGACGAGCGAGGCGTCGCTCTTGTCTCTGGTGACGGTGGCTATGAATAGCCTCGAAAAGAATCCGAAAAGAGTGGCCACGATCATGACCCCGGGATTCTGCTTTGGGTTTCTCGAGAAATACTCCACTATAAGCATCGCCTTCGGGTAATCTTTTCTTGCCATTGCCCTGACGAGCTCATAGGTGTTGAAGTCTTTTGAAATGCCGATATTTCGCTCTATAAGCTCTGCAGATATTCTCTTCACGTCAGGGCCCGCAGCCACAATCAGTTTGTCAATTTCCCCGAAAAGCTTGCTCAGAGGGTTTCCTATATAGTCGCAGAGGAGCGTGACCGCCTTCTCATCTATACCGAGACCCTTTGAATTGCAGTAGTCGGCAATAGGCGCGGCCAACTGGTAATCGCGCAGACTGTCGCTTCTGAATACAACGCATTCCGCATCTTTTGCCTTTTTCATAAGCGCGGACGTAGCAGAGAGAGCATCACCTTTATATACAACCGCAAGCACAGTCGACGGATTAGGACGTCCCACATAAGACGCGAGTTTGTCGAGCTGCGATTTTGCCTGCCACATCGTCTGGGCTTCCTTGAGCAACACAAGCTGACGCTCAGCCATGACAGGATACTGCTGGGCGCAACCGATCACCTTACCGATTTCCGCATCCGCACCATAAAATGTAATGAGGTTGAAATCACGGTCTGCCTCGTCGACGACATAATTCTCAAGTGCCTTGCAGATCTCGTCGATATAATAGGTTTCCTCCCCCATCAATATGTAGACAGGGGAAAACTTTTTCTTTTTTATGTCCGTCATGACTTCACGGAATGACGGTCCTGCCGCTTTCTTGGCCATAATTAAGTCATATAGTGGATTGTGGAACACGCTTGAACAACGTATTCCTGAAATGGAAGAAAAACAAAGCGGTGGCAGCAAGACTAAAGACGGCAGCCCAGGGTAGCGACCCGTCGGTGGTGGCGCCAATATTGCCTACAGGGTCGCCGCTGCCTTCGCCGCATATCAAGGCTGAGACAACCACTATGGAATTGTTCAAGGCATGAGCGAAGACCGAAGGCCAGATACTCCCGGTCCATACGAGAAGATATCCGAAAAAGGCTCCCATCAGAAGCCGGGGGAAAAAACCGAAAAACTGGAAATGGACCGCGCTGAAAATAGCCGCAGCTCCCCATACAGCCACCCCCTTGCCAACTCCTGAGTCACTGAAGATATTCTGCATGGTTCCGCGGAAAAACACCTCTTCAGAAAAACCAGTCAGAACACCGATCACACATACCCCTGCAATCATCTGCCAGAATCCGCTGGCGGAAAGCGCAAGCTCCGACACTTCTCCATTAGCTCTCTCCCATTCCCTGAGCGTAGCTTCGATTCCGGCTGCCCATTCGGGGAAATGAATCTGCTCGTTCCAGATAATAAGCTGGTTCATTGCCGGCAAAGCAAGCACGTAGACAATAACTACACCTATATAGGCGCGGATACCGGGGCTGGACGCTAATCCAAGGAATTTGAGGGGATGTCCGGAGGAGAACCGTGCCGTAAGCCAAGCAGGGACACAAAACGCCAACAAACATTGCACAACAGAAGTGAGTAGCACAGCCGTGCGTCCGTTTATGGCAGGGACTTCCATGAGGACGGCCCCGATTCCGGCAGCGACCAGAAGGAGGAAGAAGAACGACGTGAAAAGCACCAGAAGCCTCACGCCGGTCGATCTTCTCAGCATCCCCATGGGGTTATGGTTCTCACACATTGAAATTTTTCCTTGTGAATATGAAATCGCGTCCGAGATACTTCTCCCTTACCACCGGATTGGCAGCAAGCTGTTCGCTTGTGCCCTGGAACAGGATCTTACCCTCAAACAAAAGATATGCGCGGTCGGTGATACGCAGAGTCTCCTGCGCATTGTGGTCGGTGATGAGAATACCGATATTCTTCGATTTCAGTTTATAGACAATTTCCTGGATATCAGACACAGCAATGGGATCGACACCTGCGAACGGCTCATCAAGCATTATGAACTTCGGATTGATGGCAAGACAGCGCGCTATCTCCGTACGCCGTCGCTCTCCTCCTGAAAGCTGATCACCAAGGTTCTTCCTGACCTTCTCCAGTCGGAATTCAGCTATCAGGCTCTCCAGTTTCTCTTTCTGATATTCCGCGGAAGTGGGGGTCATCTCAAGCACGGCCCTTATATTGTTCTCCACGCTCAATTTCCTGAATACGGATGGCTCCTGCGCCAGATAGCCGATTCCAAGCTGAGCCCTCTTATAGACCGGGTAGCCTGTTATGTCGTGATCGTCGAGAAAAATCTTCCCTTCGTTGGGCGTGATGAGGCCGGTCGTCATATAGAAGGTAGTGGTCTTTCCGGCACCATTCGGACCGAGCAACCCTACGATCTCACCCTGCGACACATCGATCGAAACATGGTTGGCAACCGTACGCTTTCCATATCTCTTCACGAGATTGTCTGTGCGAAGCACACCCTTCTCGGGCGCAGTGGACGTCATCACCACTTCGGCCGAACCTTCAGGCGATGATATCTCAACATCTTCACTGACCGTCACACTCCTCATATCAGGTTCGGCAGCGTTCTCCATCTCCGCAGCCTTCTCTTCCTCCTCCGGAGAAAGACCGGTTTTACTGTTTTTAGAGAAAGCGAATATCTTCATGACTCACAACGGTTGCAGGTGGATATAAGCGAGCGGATATAATCCGTAAGGAGCTTTATGGCCACATTGTTGTTGCCCCCCTGAGGCACAATAAGATCAGCATATCTCTTGGAAGGCTCTATATAAAGCTCGTGCATGGGCTTAAGGGTTTCCTGGTAACGGTCTATAACCATCTGCGGAGTGCGTCCACGCTCTATGCAATCGCGCGATATCACCCTTATCAGACGCTCGTCAGCATCAGCGTCAACAAAGACCTTTACATCGAGCATATCGCGTAAAGGCTTGTCGGTCAGCACAAGGATACCCTCCACTACGACTACCTCCCGCGGATAGACCGTCACGGTCTCTTTCATACGCGAGCAGGTCAGAAAATCATAGGTAGGCATCTCTATCTTCTCACCGTGCCTGAGCATGTCCAGATGTTTGCAAAGCAACGGCCATTCTATCGATGCGGGTTCGTCATAGTTCATCTTAAGTCTCTCCTCAAGAGGGATATGTGCATTGTCCTTGTAGTAGCAGTCCTGTGGCATGACCGCAACCTCATCTTTCGGGAGCGATTCTATGATCTTGCGGACAACCGTGGTCTTTCCGGACCCGGTGCCGCCTGCGATTCCGATTACCAACATAAGCGGTTTTAATAATTTACATTTTTACAAGCCCCGGGAGACATACTCTCCGGCATAACTTCTGCAGAAAGTAGCAGAATTTACCGAAGGAGAGTCGACCGTAAGCCTGTTTTTTTGTTATATGGAAAGAGAACCGTAATCCGGGCCATATCTCTTTCATATGATCATGACCCGGCGATCCGCTTCTGATGGCAAAATTAATAAAATTATCGGAAGAGAGCAACTTGACACTCTTTTCTTATTGCTCCTTTACCGATAATTTATTCCTTTTGTCGTTTAAATAATGAGATTGGCATTTTTTTATTAATTTTGCAGAGAAATAAAACGGGGTACATCCCAGCCGGGCCATCCTCCGGCCGAGATACAGTCTTTGGGGACCTCGTGAAATAAAACCAAATATTTATCAAATGGTCGTATCTTCGATTGCTTCATTCGGACGCTACTGCATGTTTCTGACCCAGGTGTTCCGCCTGCCAGACAAAGGGAAAGTGTTTTTCAGCCGTCTGATTTTCGAAATAAGCAAACTGGGAGTGGATTCCATCCCTCTGGTGATAATCATATCTCTCTTTATCGGGGCAGTCATCACCATACAGATGACCCTCAACATAGTCTCTCCCCTCATTCCATCATATTCCACAGGTCTCGCCACCCGAGAGATCCTGCTTCTTGAATTCTCCTCGACCATGATGAGCCTGATCCTCGCCGGAAAGGTAGGAAGCAATATCGCCTCAGAGATAGGCACTATGAGGGTCACCGAGCAGATCGACGCCCTGGAGATCATGGGGATCAATTCCGCCAATTTTATTGTGCTGCCTAAAGTGATAGGATTCGTTTTCTTCGTGCCGGTGCTCTGCGTGCTCTCGATGTTCATGGGTCTTATTGGCGGATGGTTTATCGCGGAATTCACCACGATGCTTTCAGTCGAGAATTATGTGTTCGGCATCCAGTCGTTCTTCAAGGAATGGTATGTCTGGTATGGCATAATCAAGACCGTTGTCTTCGCGTTCCTGATCACTACGATCGCGGCATACTATGGCTATTTCGTAAAGGGTGGATCGCTCGAGGTAGGACAGGCCTCGACAAAGGCCGTGGTGTCGAGCTCAATAATAATTCTACTCGCCGACGTTGTGCTCACCAAACTCCTGCTGCAGTGACAAAACTCCGTCGGCAGTGATATAGCCCTGCGCCGCGCGCATATTTAAAGAAGCGGCATCCATTTTAAAGAAGCGGCAACCATAGCCGCAGTCAAACAAGAGAACAATCATAATGATAGAGGCAAAAAACATATCGAAATGGTTTGACGGACAGAGAGTGCTCTACGACATCTCAGCCACTTTCCAGACCGGCAAGACAAACCTTATCATAGGCCAGAGTGGATCGGGCAAGACTGTGTTCATGAAATGTCTTATCGGGCTTCTGACTCCGGAAGAGGGATCAATACTCTATGACGGCCGCATGTTCCGGTCGATGAACAATCAACAGAAGCGTGCGCTGCGCGCAGAGATAGGGATGCTTTTCCAAGGCTCGGCATTATTCGACAACGAGACCGTGCTCGGCAACGTAATGTTTCCATTGAAAATGTTCAGCCCACTCAGTTCGGCGGAGCAACTTGAGAGAGCGCATTTCTGCATCAACCGTGTCGGTCTTACGAACGCCGACGACAAGTATCCCTCCGAGATTTCGGGAGGTATGCAGAAACGTGTGGCGATAGCCAGAGCCATCGCGCTCAATCCCAAATACCTCTTCTGTGACGAACCGAATTCCGGACTTGATCCGAAGACCTCGATACTAATTGACGAGCTTCTGAGCGACATAACCCACGAATACGGAATCACGACGATAATCAACACCCACGACATGAACTCTGTGCTCGGAATAGGTGAGAACATCGTCTTCATCAACAAGGGACACTGCGACTGGCAAGGGTCTGACCGCAATATATTCAGAAGCACAAACGAAGATCTCAACAATTTCGTGTTCGCCTCAAAGCTCTTCAAAGAAGTCAAGACATTCCTCGAGAGGGAATATGAGGCGGAGGAAGACATCTGAAGATCAATCACCATGAATTCCTGATTCGACAATCGAGTCAGGAATTTTTCTTATTTCAACAAATTTATGTTTCGGCATTTAATATTTCAGCAGATTAAACGTTTACCATATGTAACGATTTATAAAGAGATTGCCGGTATTCCATGCCGATAACCTTTACAAAACGTCAGCGACAACTCTTTTTTTGAATCCAATATCATGAAATAATTAAAAACCATAATAACTAATTCGGATGAAAAAGGTATTACTGACATTTACTCTTCTCATTTATTCGCTGGCTATGCTGGCCCAAGATCCGGTAAGCTGGAGTTTCCGGCTTGTCGACGACAACACCGACCATCCCTCGCTGGAAATCAAAGCCAGCATCGAACCTGGCTTCCATCTCTTCTCCACCGACAATCCCCCGGGCGGTTCCCTTCCTCTTTCATTTGCTTTTGAACCTTCCGGATGCATACTCGACGGATCACCCGTAGCCAATAAAAAATATACCAAACAATTCAACGATATCTTTGAGGTTGACGAGCACTTCTACACAGGCTCCGTGGTATTCAACCAAAAGCTAAAACCTACCGACAAAAAATTCAGCGTAAAAGTTGATATCAAAGGGCAGGCATGCGACGACAGAGGCTGCCATCAGATCCTGGTCTCACATTCCTTCAGCGGCACCGCTCCTGCCAAGGCCGTGGCTGATGCCAAAACTGCAGAAAATTCAAAAGATGACAACACTGCAAAAGAAGAGAATGCGGATGATGTCAAAGCCGATGCCATAGCGCAGATGACCGATTCGCTACAATCTGCGGAGAAGCCACTCTTGCCGGCAGCCGACATGAGCGGCATTTCCGCCACCGACGCTTCCTGGTGGGACAATGTGGAGGCGGAGCTGAAGGTATTCTCCGACAATCCCGAACAGCAGAGCCGCTCGCTTCTATATATTTTTCTCGCCGGATTCATCGGCGGACTGATTGCGCTCGTCACTCCTTGCGTATGGCCAATGATTCCGATGACGGTAAGTTTCTTCCTGAAGCAGAACAAGAGCCGCAGGAAATCAATCATGACAGCTTCTGTCTACGGTCTTTCGATCATCGTGATCTATGTGGGGCTCGGATTGATAGTGACAGCCATTTTCGGGGCGTCGGCTCTTAATGAACTCGCCACAAGCGCACTGTTCAATATAATTTTCTTCCTTCTTCTCGTGGTTTTCGCCATCTCATTCATGGGAGGTTTCGAACTCACCCTTCCCTCCTCCTGGACTAATAAGATGGACTCGAAGGTCGACACCACAACAGGCTATCTGAGCATCTTCTTCATGGCCTTCACTCTGGTGCTCGTATCCTTCTCCTGCACCGGCCCCATCATCGGCACGTTGCTTGTGGAAGCGGCGGCAACATCCAACTTCATCTCTCCCGCAATCGGGATGTTCGGCTTCGCACTCGCACTGGCGCTACCCTTCTCCATCTTCGCCATGTTCCCGACCATGCTCAAGTCCATGCCCAAGAGCGGCGGATGGATGAACACCGTGAAAGTCGTGCTTGGATTCCTCGAACTCGCCCTCGCCTTGAAATTCCTCTCCGTTGCAGATCTCGCATATGGCTGGAGGATACTTGACAGAGAGGTATTCGTCTCACTCTGGATCGTCATCTTCGCCCTTCTTGGCGTATATCTCCTCGGAAAAATCACCTTCCCCCACGACGACAAGGTGGAGAAGACCGGTGTCACCCGCTTTATGCTTGCCTGCATATCGTTCGCTTTCGCTGTCTACATGCTCCCCGGTCTGTGGGGTGCTCCCCTTAAGAGTATCAGCGCCTTCGCTCCTCCGATCTCAACCCAGGACTTCTCCTTATATGAAGGTGACGTCCACGCGCAGGTAGATGACTTCGAAGAGGGTATGAAACTCGCACAGAAACTCGGCAAACCCGTGCTTGTTGACTTCTCAGGATATGGATGCGTCAACTGCCGCAAGATGGAGGCTGCCGTGTGGACTGATCCGCAGGTAAAAGCCACTATCGACAATGATTTCGTACTCATCACCCTTATGGTCGATGAGAAAAAAGATCTTCCGGAACCGATCAAGGTGACTGAGAAAGATGGTACAGAACGCACACTCCGTACCTACGGCGATAAATGGAGCTTCCTGCAACGCTCCAAGTTCGGCGCCAACGCGCAGCCATTCCATGTCATAATCGACAACAAAGGGAAACCCCTCGCCCCGGCTTTCGTATATAAGGAAGACGTGCCCGGCTATCTTAATTTCCTCAAACAGGGAATTGACAACTACAACGAAAAGAAATAACGGATCATACTCCATGTAAAAAGCCGCTCCTATGCAATTATAGGGGCGGCTTTTCCGTTATCTCCATAGCTTCAATTCTTCTTATGAGAAACAACACTATCCGAACAATAATGCTGGCCGTGGCGTTTATATTCGCGGCATATCCTCCTATGACGGCCTCTTCACCGCGCTATCTCGCGCTCGTCGATTCAGCCGACAATTACATAAAGCGCGAACGATGGACAGACGCCGAACAGACGCTCCTTTCCGCCCTGCGGCTCGAGCCCGGAAATTTCACAAACTCCCTGCTCCTCTCCAACCTTGGCGTGGTGAGGACCAACTTAGGGAAAATGGATGATGCGCTCGAGGCCTTCAGGCTCGGTCTAAGCATAGCCCCGCGTTCATCGGTGATACGAACCAACAGATCGCGCACCCTGATTGCCCTCGGCAGATATGACGAAGCCATGACCGATCTCAACGAGACTCTCGAGATCGATTCCACACAGACATGGCCACGCCAGATGAGAGGGCTGCTCAGACTCGCAGCCGACGACATTGACGGTGCCGAGAAAGATTTTACCGTCCTCTCAAGGATAGATCCGTCGAACGCGTCTGCAATGTCAGGGCTCGCAAGGGTCGCCGAGAGAAAAGGGCAGACCACGGAGGCCCTGAAATATTATGATGAGGCAATTGCCATTGACGATAACCCTGAGACACGGTTCTCAAGGATTCTCCTGAAAATCAGTCTTGGGAAATATAGCGAAGCATCGGAAGACATCAGGAAAGGTATCGACAAATGGCCGCAAGTGCCAGACTTCTATCTTGCCAGAGGCTATCTGCACCGTCTTAACTACAGAAACCGGGAAGCGGAAATAGATAAAAAAATAGCTTTAGACAAAGGAGCTGATCCCCAGATTGTTGAACAGTTCCTCCCCTCTACCCGTAGATAACTTCTGCGTCATATCCATCCTCGAAAGAAAATAAATTCTTAACTTTGCATCCGCAAACCCAAAGGCATGCATTCAGAATAATGAATACTCTGTTTCAACATATCGAATATCTTCTTCTTCGCCACGACTGCGTGATCGTGCCGGGTCTCGGCGCATTCATATCCACTGTCCGGCCGGCAAGAATCGATATGGAGAACCACCGCATACTTCCTCCGGCAAGATCCGTGATGTTTAATCAAGCTGTCACTGTCGACGACGGTCTTCTCGCCAATTCCTATGCCCGGAGGTTCAATATATCTTTTGAGGAGGGACGGCAGCTTATCGTCAGAGAAGTCAAGTCGCTTAAAGATACGATTATCAGTGATGGGGCTGCCATATGCGGCCGTCTCGGGAAATTATATCTCGGAGAGGAGAGCAAACTGATCTTCTCTCCCGGCTCGGACACATTGTCCTCCGCCGGAGAATATGGCTTCATGCCTGCCTGCCTGCAGATGAAGAAGCAGGAAAACATATCGATGCCCTCAGGATCAACAACTGAGAAGTCATCCAACAAATCATGTGCCGACTCTCCTCTTCCGCACACCGATGCCTCAGCCGCTGAAAAAAACTATTATCATCTCAAGATCAGCAAGACATTCCTTCGTATCGCTTCTGCAGTAGCCGTCATATTCGCCGTGGCTTTGACAGTGATACTCAATCCGGTTCCCCGTGACTCCCGCGAGCAAAGAGCTTCCGTAGTTCCGGTTGAGGTTTTGATACCAGCCATAGAGAAGAAAACAAACGCAACCGATACTCTACAGACGGCCACTTCTGAATCCGAGCGCATAGACGAACCTCATATTCCTTCACACTATCTTATCATAGCGACTTTCTCATCGCGTAAGGAGGCCGAGACGTATGCCGCCACATATTCCACCGATGAATTCCCTCTGACAACGGTCTCTTCCAGAAAAATGACCCGTGTGGCCATAGCCTCTTCAGATGATCGCGACTCCTTGCGCATGAAGCTCAATTCCTCTCCTATTTCCCGTAAATATCCACAAGCCTGGATTTGGTCAAGGCTCTGAAAAAGGATTTCCCGGGCATCCCTAAGACAACATCATCCCACTTTAGTAACCTTATAAAACAATTCACCCCGCAAGGAACGACCTTGCGGGGTGAATTATTTCTTGGAAGGCTGCGATCAAGCATCTGCCTTGGCTGCGGCACCACGGGCTGCACGTGTGAGCTGCACTGCGCAGACAACAGCGTTCTTGGCATTCATGAGCTCCAGGCCCTCAAAATGGAGGTCGCCCACTGCCAGAGATTTGCCGAGACCGAGATTGTCGACATTGACTACAAGACGCTCGGGAATCTGATCGTAGATAGCTTTAACTTTAAGCTTACGCATGGAAAGAGAAAGCTTACCACCGGCTTTGACACCCTCGGCGTGGCCCTCGATCTGAACAGGAACCTCCATCACGATAGGCTTCTCGGGTCCTACCTCAAGGAAGTCGAGGTGGAGGATGGTGTCTTTTACAGGCTGGAACTGGATCTCCTTAAGCACTGCCTTACGCTCCTCACCATTGATCATGAGATCAATCTCAAAGATGTCGGGAGAATAGATGAGCTTACGGACTCCCTCGTTGCTGACAACAATGTCAGTAGTGATCAGACCGCGCTTGCCGTCTACATCCACTACTTTCTCACCCGGTTTCAACGGACCATCGTAAGGAAGATCCACGTGTTTGCCACCATTGAGAACTGCGGGGATTTTACCAGCCGCACGCAAAGCCTTCACAGACTTCTTGCCAAGCTCCACGCGGGGCTCGGCCTCAAGTTTAAATTTCTTCATTTCTTTTTGATGTGTTACTCAAAATAAGTTATGCTCCTGCGAAAAATCGCCTTTGGGGAGCCGCCCGGCCCATACGGACACAAGCAACAGATTTCCCATCACACGTTTTTTTGCTCTAAAGCGCCGCAAAGTTACTAAAAATTTTCCATTTACGCAAACATACGAAAAATCCCCGGACAACAGTGAAACCGATGACCGGGGACTGAACCAATCTCTACCATCATTTATTGTAATGGTTCATGGCGAAAGCCGCTCCCGACAGGCAAAAAGCCTTCACTGCCTCAGAAGCCCTCTTGAGTTTCTCCGGAAGCTGCCGCCTCTCCTCCTCAGGAAACCTCCCGAGTACGAAATCTATCTGGCCACCCTTGGGAAAATCGTTTCCGACTCCAAATTTAAGACGGGCATAATTCTGGGTACCAAGCTGTTCGGCTATATTCTTCAATCCGTTATGCCCTGCATCAGATCCCCTTTCCCTAATCCTTATATGGCCGAACGGGAGCGAGAGATCATCGACAATCACAAGAAGATTCTCAAGCGGAAGTTTCTCTTTGTTCATCCAGAATCTCACAGCCACTCCGCTGAGATTCATATACGTGGAAGGCTTAAGGAGCATGAGCTCACAGTTCTTCACCTTCACAATAGCCATGTCGCCATAGCGGCATGAACTGAAAGGCACGCCTGCTTCTGAAGCAATTGTGTCGCCGACCATGAAGCCGGCGTTGTGCCGCGTGCCTACATATTCCTCCCCGATATTGCCGAGGCATACAATCAAATATTTTTTCACGTCTTCTGCTACCTGTTGTTGCCGGGAGTCATCACCGCTCCCGAACAGTTTCCTGATCCATTCAATCATCATCGTCGTCATCTTCCCAGTCGAGGAAGAAATTATCGGCATAACTCTCCTCCTTGAAACGTGAAAGTTCGCGGCTGTCACGCTTCGTCGGACGACCGAGCCCTTTCTGTCGGTCAACAAAACCGGAAATCTTTGTCATCTCAAGCAACTCATATTGCGATGGAGGAGTCAGGTTTTCCAGATAGTCAGGCACAAGTCGCGCCCCAAGCCGGTTGGGAGCGATTTCGAGCACACGAAATGTATATGTGATCGGAGGTTTCCTGACATCGATCACGTCGCCGGGCTTCACAGTGCGCGATGGTTTCACCGCCACTCCCCCCATCATCACCCGACCCTTCTTGCATGCGTCGGTGGCTATGGTGCGTGTCTTGAAGACACGCATGCACCATAACCATTTATCAATTCTTTCCTCTTGTTTAGGCATTGTTTGATGTGTGGTTATTTATCTGAAGTCCTTTCAAGCAAGAGCACTATCTTACCCTGGTTGTCGACCAGCTCGACCCTGTCTTCTTTCAAAGGTTTCGCCTTGGCTGCCTGTTCGAGCGCAACCACAAGCTGGGTCTCGAAATTAGGGGTCGGACATGCCATCCGTGTCATCGCGATCTGCTGGAAAGATATCGAATTGGCAGCCTCCATGTCAGTCTCGAGAGTGCCGTTGATTATATTGCAGCCTGTATTGCCATGAAGCTTCCCTTCATCCACATCTATCACCAGCTTCATGTCAGGGACATCGACAGATTGTCCGTCGATCTGACGCACAAGCCATGTGCCGTTGAGGAACTGAAAATTCTGATGCATCATCTCCATCACCGGATTGTGGTCGGCATCATAAAGGGTAAGATAATAATCATCGCCCGAAAGACGCCAGGTATAATAGCGGGCTGCCCCGAGGGCCGCGTTAAACTCCAAATCCGTGATGCCCTCCATGCCGCAGGCCATCATCGTCGATGCCATGTTGGAAAATGTAAGTGTCGAGTCGGCCGGGTTGTAGGCATAAGCAGCGTTGATAACATTGCAGCCGTTGTTGCCGTAGACCCTTTTCTGCTCAGGCACGAACTTAAGAAACGGCGCGGTCTCACCCACGGCTGCCTTACCATTGACACGCTCCACGGCCCAGTCACCTTTGACGATACCTTTGGCAAGCTCCTCAGAGGTATAGACACCCGATACCGGTTTTACAATCTTCTCTCTGTCGGTCGGAAGCACGGCCTCTTTATTGACATTGGCCGACGAGCCTCCACCCTTGTTTTTGTTGATCACCGAGCACGAGCCAAGCGGGACTAACGCAAAAGCAAGCAACGGCATCATGATTCTCATTCTGATTCTCATCATACAATCTTTTGTTTTATGCATCCTTCATACATCTGGCATGCGGATACGACCGTAAAATAGGATTCGTAATACGTCCGAAAGTTTACAGGCAGCCACAAACATAAAGGAAGACTGCTGCAAAATTAACAATTATTTCCTTTTGTGGCAAATATACGTCTCAATCTCCCCAATGGCGACGCAAAGGATATTTAGTAGGACGGAGCAAAAGCCGCAGTGAAGAGGAATATGTGAAATAGTTCCAGGTCCAGTTGAGCAATACAGTGGTTTTGTTGCGCATGCCGAGTAAAGACATAAGATGGATGGCCATCCATGCAACCCATGCGACGAAACCGGAAAATGAATGGCCGGGAAGATCTGCCACGGCACGGTTTTTCCCTACCGTAGCCATCGATCCTTTGTCATGATAGCTGAATTCATGACAGAATCGCCCTTCATTAAGATTCCTGGCCAGATTCCTGGCCTGTTGTATGGCAGGCTGCGCCATCTGCGGATGCCCTTTCGGATAATCCTCGCTTGTCATGCATGCGATATCCCCTATGGCCATAAGGTCATCCCTGCCGCCGACCCTATTATATCGGTCAACGATTATCCTTCCTCCGCGCCCGACATACTCCTCCGGGAGACCAGGCATCGGTTCCCCTTTGACGCCCGCAGTCCATATCAAGGTCTCCCAGTATTCCCTCGTTCCGTCGGCGAAAAGAGCGTATTTATCCTTATATTCCTTAAGTGAGGTGCCAAGTCTGACATCCACCATAAGTTCCTTGAGATATGCAAGAGCTTTTGAACTTGATTTCGGACGCATGGCACCCAATAGCCTGTCTGTCCCCTCCACAAGCGTGATCCTCATATCATCGGGCTCGATCTCAGGATATTCCTTCGGCAATATGTATTTCTTCATCTCCCCGAGAGCTCCCGCTATCTCCACACCCGACGGACCACCACCTACTACAAGGAAACTCAGCAACTCCTTACGCCGCAGAGGATCTTTGCATAATGCCCCGCGTTCAAGACGGTCAAGAATCTCATCTCTCGTATGGCATGCCTCCGCCACAGTCTTTATACCGAATGTGTTTTCGTAAAGACCATCCATGCCAAAATAATTGTTGGTCGAACCTGCCGCTATCACAAGACGGTCGTATTCCAGGGTCTCATAACTTGTAGTGACAGTGCGGGCATTGAGATCTATTCCCTTGACATGCCCCATATGATAGGTTACATTCCTGTGTTTCACAAACTCGCGTCGCAACGGAAAACAAATATTCGCCGATGCCAGGCCGCATGACGCTATCTGATAGAACAAAGGTGGGAAACAGTGGAAATTGTTTCTGTCAATAAGCATTACCCTGTATTTATCCTTATCAATTCGTTTCACAAGGTTCAGACCCGCGAAACCTCCTCCAATGATGACTAATCTCTCCATATGTACGTTGTCTTGACAATTGAGAACGGCATGGGGCACTACAACGGCCCAGTCATGCCCGGAGACGTTGGCCGTGTCACACCGGCAAAGACCGGATCACTGCGGAATCACCTCCTAATTATCAAAACGACATATATCTTTCTTGGTTCATAAATCAAGGTCAGCGGCGGCAAAGCGTACGCAGACGGCACATGCCGCAGTCTGATTCATCATCAGCGGCCTCAAACCGAGGATTGTCGAAAATCCCATCGAGTAAACTCTCCATCCCGGCCGAGAAGTCGTCGGCGTAAGCAGCGAAATCCTTCACCTCATTGTCACCGATGACAGGAAGCCTTACCTCACCGGTATGGATCTTATTGACATCATATATCTCGAGTCTCACGTCGCTGGCGCCCTCCACCCCTCCGCGTTTGCCAAGGAGCCACGCATAGGTGAATAGCTGGAATATCTGCTCGCCGGCATAATTTCCCTTCAGCACCTCCTCCATATCGGCGGCTTTCAGTTTTATCCGTCCGGTCTTATAGTCTACGATCCTCAATTGCCGGCCCCCTTGCGTATCAATCTCGTCAAGACGGTCGATCGCAAACCGGAAATTGACTTTGCGTCCCGATGGCAAAGCGATATGAAGCCGCTCGGAGATCTCGCATCCCAGTATGTTGAAGGGGGCGAGCTCAAGATCATGCCGTAATATGTTGACCGCCTGGCGAGCCAGCTGCCTGCCGACAATCTCCGCACCCCCCTCAAGCGGACGGTCGAGCTGATCATCCTCAAGATTGAAATGCACTCTGTTCACAGTTCTCGTCATGATCCTCTTAAGTGATTCATGATCTTCAAGAATACGCGACACGGCATCCTTTGTGACAACAACAGGTCGGGGAAGCAGTTTTCCCCGCTTTTCCGGAGGCAGATAGAGCTGGAGCATCACATCATGAAGGATGTTGCCGGCCGATATTGAATCTATAAATTCTGAAGGTTCAGGATCCGTGTTTATGCCCATCACACTCTGGTAGAAGAATTTCACCTGGCATTCACGGTAGGAGTTGAGCGACGATGCCGAGAAATTCAGCGACCGGTCCTGATTACCAGCGGCGGGGTCATGGACAAACGCCTTTAATCGCTCCAATATTTCCGGAGTTTTGTCGACCGACGCTTCGTGAGGAGTCTTGCCGGTCAAGACAAATTTCCAATCCTCCTCCACCAGACGGTCTTTTGCGAAGAGATAGCGCAGCTGCAGCAGATATCTCGACACATCGCCGCTACGCATGCCGCCACCCGATCGGGCATCATAAATCATAGTCACACCCCTTGCCCGGCTAATCATTCTATAGAAATAATAGGCAAATATACTCTCCGCATAATTTGAAGGAGGCATGCCGAAAGCACGCCTGAGTGTGTCGGGGATGAAACTGCGTGTGCGGGCACGCATAGGCAGTATCCTCTCATTGGCGGAAAGGATAAAAATATGGTCAAAATCAATTGAGCGGGTCTCAAGCATACCCATTACCTGCAGACCTACGAGAGGTTCGCCCTCGAATCCTACCTTTTCGCCTGCCAGCAGACGATCTGCAAGACGTAGAGCGGTGGCAGCCTTCATGTCGGTATTGTATTCCCGAAGAAGCTCGCGCATACGGCGCAAGGCATCCCTGTAAATCTCTATATGCGAGATTTCGAGCCGTGTTTTCACCAGGCCGGATTCCTCACACGTCAGCGAATTTTTCACATCAGACAGTATCTCGTCGAGTCGGTCAATAGCATCGAGAGGAGTGGCAATCCTGTCAAGGCTCGACAAAAGGGACTCAGCTTTCTCCGATATCGCAGCGAGCTCATTCAATGATATGACTGCCTTATGATAACGGTCAAGATATCCGTTGATCTTTTCAATAACGTCAGAACCTAATAGAGCATGGGGATAGGGATGCGCAAGGAAAAGACGCAGATCCTTATGATAGAACGCCTTCCCCGCCGGGGTTTCCCTCATGTTGAAATGCAGTCTTCTCAACAGTGAGACAAACGGCACGACCGATGTGAGCCGCAACGGATAGCCCATGGTCAGATTGACATCGCCCATTCCGGCCGGGAGGGAATAGAGCATGGGGAGAAGAAGATTCTCGTCAGGAAGCACTACCGCCACCCGCGCGTCGTTGAATTCCTCCTGAGTCAGCTGCCCGCGCAATTCGGAGAGGAGGGTTCCGGCTATCTTCACCTGGGCCGAATTGGATGGAGAAGCCACGACCTTAATTTCCGAAGGCATGTCTGGCGTATCGCTTTGCCGGAGTATATGGAGAGCCCATTCAGGACAAGGAAACGACCGTATGTTAGATCTTACGAATTTCGACGCCGAGTTGCCGGTCCCGCTAAGCACCGGGCCTGTGGCATCCCAGAAAAAATCGGCAAAGGTATCTTCTCCCGGATATGGTTCCATGTCTCTAAGTTCCGAGAATATCGCGCGTTCAGCCGTACTGAGAGCATTGAAACCCACCACCGTCACCTTGCGGTAGGGCAGTATGTCGCGCCCTTTCTCCCTCACCACACGTAAAGCCGACCTGTAAAGGCCTCCCGTTGTTGAGAGGCCCAGGCTGTCAAGACGCTCGTGAAGCCCGTGATAGAGCGGAGCCATGATACGCCATAGATGCAGGAATTTCCTTCTTAGGTCAGAGAGCTCGTCATCCGGGGCGTCGAAATCTTTCCAGAATTCATTCGGGTCAGAATATTCCGTGCGACCGAAATATTCCGCCATCACCTCTTTCTGCTCCTCCGTCAGGAAATTGGATGCAATCTCACGGTAGTCTTTCACATTCTTGAAAATCTCATCGGCGTCAGCAAGATAAAGGTCTACCTCGTTGAAGTCCGCCAACACGGTTTCCCCCCACATCCTGAAAGAATCGAAATCGACACCTTCGGCATCATCAGATTCGCCAAGACCGAGATAATCGCGGTATGTGTGATAGAGCAGAAAGAGCAGGTCGAGACGCGACGCCGCGACTTTTCCCGAAACTTCCGAGACAAAATCAGAGACCGAAAGCACACGTGGAGACAGAAACGCGCGTCCTCCCCTCTCCTCTTTGAGATATTTCATGAAGAACGTGCCGCTTCGCTTGTTAGGAAACAGAAAGCAGAAATCGGAAAGATCGGAATAACGCGATGCATACGCGCGTGCGACAGATTTCAAGAATGGTATCATAACCCAAAATTAGTAATAAATCGTTCAGCATGCAAAAAAAATATGTCAATAACCGCGCCTATTCGACCAAACATGCAAAATCATTTGCTCTTTTCATGCGAATTGAGTATTTTTGCGGAAAAGAAACAACACTGTAGCCATGAAGTTTTCCGATATAGCAGGACATAAAGAGACGATAGATGCATTGCGCTCGACTGTCGACAGCGGCAGGATACCGCATGCCATCCTGTTGTCGGGTATCTCCGGCATCGGAAAGTTCCGTCTCGCAAGGGCATTCGCGCAATATGTGCATTGCCGTCATCGTCATGACGGAGACTCATGCGGCGTATGCCCTTCATGTCTGCAACACCAGAAGCACAACAATCCCGACCTTCACTTCATCTATCCTGTGGTGAAACGCGACGGAGCTCAGGTCTCGACCGATTTCATCGACCAATGGAAGACAATGCTTTCTGAATGGAGCTATATGCCTCCCGAAAAATGGAACGAAACTATACAGGCCGGTAATTCCCAGCCTGCCATTTTCGTCAACGAAAGTGAAGATATCATCTCGAGAGTATCGCTCTCGGCATATCAGGAAAACTATAAGATTTTCCTGATATGGTTGCCTGAGAAACTCCGTCCCGAAGCCGCCAACAAACTCCTTAAGGTGATAGAGGAACCTTTCGAAGACACTCTGTTCATACTTGTAAGCAACGATGACTCCCGGCTTCTCCCCACTATCTTCTCCCGCACACAGCGATTCAATATGAGGCCGCTCGCCGACTCAGACATCTCCGATCACCTCATGCTCAACCGAGGCATCGACCCTGCCATAGCGGAGGCTGCGGCAAGAATTGCCGAGGGAAGCATGGGAAAGGCCGAACAACTCGCCTGCCATCCAGACGAGATCATGGAGTTCTCGGCTCTCTTCAAGGAGACCATGAGGATGGCTTATGCACTGAAGGCCCGGGAACTCAGGATAATATCGGAAAGCTGCGCTTCGATGGGACGCGAAAAACTGATACGGTTTCTTTCATACTGCTCAAGGATGATAAGGGAAAATTTCATCTACAACATGAAGATGCCTCAGATATCACTCATGACACCTGACGAGGAATCGTTCAGCATAAGGTTTTCCCCTTTCATACATGAAGGCAACGTCGAAGGACTCGATTCAGAGATAACACGCGCGTCAGCCGACATAGAGCGCAACGCCAACGCTAAAATCGTGATGTTCGATCTTCTCCTCCTTCTCTCCCAATGGGTAAGGATGCCCAAGCCAGCCACTCTTCCGCTCTGATACGGATCAAATATCAACAAAAACAACATATTACCTTACAAAATGTTCCATCCCGAGGAACTAAAACAACTTATTATGAAACCTACACTTTTTATTCTTGCGGCCGGAATGGGAAGCCGCTACGGTGGTCTGAAACAGCTCGACGGACTTGGCCCGAGCGGAGAGACAATCATGGATTACTCGGTCTATGACGCGCTGAGGGCAGGATTCGGAAAGATCGTCTTCGTGATCCGTCATGACTTCGAACAGGAATTCAGAGAGAAAGTGATCTCCAAATATGAGGGTCATGTACCCGTAGAGGTTGTTTTCCAGGACATCAACGACATACCCGGTGGCTATAAACCCAATCCTGAGCGCAAGAAACCTTGGGGCACGAATCATGCCGTTCTCATGGGTAAGGACGTGATCAAAGAGCCTTTCGCAGTTATCAACGCCGATGACTACTATGGTGCGGAAAGCTTCCAGATCCTCGCCGACTTCCTCCGTTCGGTAGAGGGCAAGAAAAACTGCTACTGCATGATCGGATTCAACGTGGAGAACACTCTGAGCGAGAACGGCGGTGTGTCGCGTGGTCTCTGCGAGGTGGATGGCGAAGGCAATCTTACCGGCGTGACCGAATGCCACGGCATAGAGCGCAAGAACGGCAAACTCATCCAGATAGTCGACGAGAAAGAGGTTTCCTTCCCCGAAGGAGCTCCCGTATCCATGAACATGTGGGGCTTCACCCCCGACTATTTCGACTATTCAACAAAGTCGTTCCTCAACTTCCTGGCAAAGAACCACGATGAACTCAAGGCTGAGTTCTATATCCCGACTGTGGTCAACGAGCTTATCGAAGACGGCACTATCTCCCTTAAGGTGCTCCCCACGCCGTCCAAATGGTTCGGAGTGACATATGCAGCCGACCGTCCTGCCACTGTGGCTCAGTTCCAGAAACTCGTAGACGAAGGGCTTTATCCCGCCAAACTTTTCTGATCTAAATCGCTTATGCTATGAATGAGAAAATTCTTGTGACCGGCGGAACCGGTTATATCGGCTCGCACACTACAGTTGAGCTGCAGAAAGCCGGATATGAGGTGGTCATCATCGACAACCTTTCAAACAGCAATGAATCAGTGCTCGACGGAATAGAGGCCATCACCGGCATCCGTCCCGTCTTCGTCAAGGGAGACTGCACAGACATCGAGACCCTCCGCAAGCTTTTCCAGGATAATCCGGGCATCAAGGGAATCATCAACTTCGCCGCATCCAAGGCTGTGGGCGAGAGCGTACAGAAACCGCTTCTCTACTATCGCAACAACCTCAATACCCTCATCAACCTTCTCCAGCTCATGCCTGAGTTCGGAGTGAAGGGGATAGTATTCTCGTCGTCATGCACCGTCTACGGAGAACCCGACAAGAATCCTATTGATGAAACCGCCCCCATCAAGCCGGCGACATCACCTTACGGCAACACAAAGCAGATATCCGAGGAGATAATCGAAGACTACGTGAAGAGCGGCGCTCCCATAAAGAGCATCCTTCTCCGCTACTTCAACCCCATCGGTGCCCATCCATCGGCGATGATCGGAGAGCTACCTCTGGGTGTTCCCCAGAATCTCGTACCCTATCTCACACAGACGGCAGCCGGCATACGCAAGGAGCTGACCGTATTCGGAGATGACTACAATACGCCTGACGGAAGCTGCATCCGCGACTATATCGATGTGGTCGATCTCGCGAAAGCCCATGTTATCGCCATGAAGCGTATGCTCGACAACAAGGACACCGATCCTGTGGAGATTTTCAACCTCGGCACCGGCTGCGGACTCTCAGTGCTCGAGCTCATCAATGCGTTCGAGGAGGCTACCGGTGTGCCTGTGCCACATAAGATCGGACCGCGACGTGCCGGCGACATCGAGAAGATCTGGGCTGAGCCAACGAAAGCAAACACTGTGCTCGGATGGACAGCCGAGGCCGACATCAAAGACACCATGCGCAACGCATGGGCATGGCAATGTAAGGTCACCGAAAAAAAATAAGTCAGACCTTGACATCATGACAAGAACAGAGGCCCCGCGATATCCGTCGCGGGGCCTCTCCGTTTTTGTATATCTTACTTCAAAGACCTTATCTGAATTTCCTTCCCATCTGGGCTTTGGCCTGCTTGAGCTGCCCCATCATCTTCATGGGATTCTTCATATTGGAGGCGGCACGCATCATCTTTCTGGTGTCTTCAAACTGCTTTATGAATTTATTGACAGACTGCAGTGATGTGCCAGAACCCTTGGCGATACGCTGACGACGGCTGGCATTAAGCACCTCCGGATTGTGTCGCTCGTAGGGAGTCATCGAATTGATGATCGCCTCTATGGAGTTGAACGCGCTGTCGTCGATATCGATATCCTTTATCACCTTTCCAACGCCGGGGATCATCGAGGCAAGCTCCTTTATATTACCCATCTTTTTTATCTGATGGATCTGGTTGAGGAAATCCTCGAAGTCAAATTTGTTTTTCTTTATCTTCTCCTGCAGACGCTCGGCCTCTTTCTGGTCGTAGAGCTCCTGGGCACGCTTGGCAAGCTCTACGATATCGCCCATGCCGAGGATACGGCTTGCCATACCCTCAGGATTGAACTCCTGAATATCCTCAAGTTTCTCACCCGTTCCGATGAACTTGATAGGTTTGTTGACCACCGAGCGGATCGAGAGCGCAGCACCGCCTCTCGTATCGCCGTCGAGCTTCGTGAGGACGACTCCATCGAAGTCAAGACGGTCGTTGAAGTCGCGTGCCGTATTGACGGCATCCTGTCCGGTCATGGAGTCGACAACGAAAAGCGTCTCCTGAGGTTTTACCGCATTCTTGATGGCAGCGATCTCCTGCATCATCTCCTCATCAACGGCAAGTCGTCCCGCCGTATCGATGATCACAAGGTCTTGATGATCACGCTTTGCCTGCGCTATACCATGGAGAGCGATCTCAACAGGATTCTTATTCCCCTCCTCAGTGTAGACAGGCACCTCTATGCCTGCGCCGAGCACCTTCAGCTGCTCTATGGCCGCAGGACGGTATACGTCGGCGGCTACCAGCAGCGGACGCTTCCCTTTGCTCGATTTAAGTTTCTTGGCGAGCTTCCCGGAGAAAGTGGTTTTTCCGGATCCCTGCAGACCCGACATAAGTATCACCGTAGGATTGCCGGATATGTTGAGGGGAGCCTCCACACCACCCATGAGGGCGGTGAGCTCATCGTGCACGATCTTGATCATGAGCTCCTTGGGTTTCAGAGCATTGATCACGTTCTGGCCCAGGGCCTTCTGCTTTACTGTATCGGTGAATGTCTTGGCAACCTTATAGTTGACGTCGGCGTCAAGCAATGCCCTGCGCACGTCTTTAAGGGTTTCCGCGATGTTTATCTCTGTGATTCGGCCTTCGCCCTTGAGAATCTTGAACGACCTCTCAAGCCGGTCGGATAGGTTCTTGAACATGTATCTTTCTTCTTCGTATTATATTTATGTCGGTAGTCCATACCGCTCGTCAATTCGAATGAGCGGGGATCATGAGAGACGGTTGGTGGCCGTGTCAGGGAAAACTACCGAAGGCTTGAAATCCTTCGCCTCCTCTGGTGTCATCCGTGCGTAGGCCATTATGATAACTATGTCGCCGGGCTGAACCTTACGGGCAGCCGCTCCATTCAGGCAAACCACTCCGCTTCCCTCCTCACCGGCTATGGTATATGTGTCGAAACGCTCGCCATTGTTGTTATCGACTATGAAGACCCGCTCACCCTCAAGGATGTTGGCGGCCTTTAGCAACGCACTGTCGATGGTTATGCTTCCGATATAGTTGAGATTCGCCTCCGTCACTGTGACACGGTGAATCTTCGATTTCATCATCTCTATCAGCATGGCGTCAGGCTTTTGGAATACGGTAGGCGATATTGTCGATAAGTCTTACCTTGCCGCAATACACAGTGATACACCCCACGATCCATGGAGACTCTTCCCATTCATCTACCGGAGCGAGTGTCCGTGCATCAACAATCTCGAAATACTCCACCCTCAGTTCAGGGATTGCATCAAGACGCTCCACCACCGTATCGTGGGTGGCCTTCACAGAATGCGAATGACTGTAGTCCATGCTGTATTTGAGAGCCGCATGTATTTCCGGCGCGATCTTTCTCTGCTCAGGAGTGAGAAGAGCGTTCCTGCTCGAGAGCGCGAGGCCGTCGTCAGCCCTCTTTATAGGGCATGCTATTATATCGACCTTTATCCCCTCGCTCTTGACCATATTGCGGATCACCGCGATCTGTTGAAAATCCTTCTCTCCGAAATAAGCCCTGTCAGGCTGCACAATGCGGAAAAGGAGGCTCACTACTTGCGCGACACCCTGGAAATGGCCCGGGCGATACTTCCCCTCCATCACTTCGGCGGCCTGCCCGAGATCAAACAAATGAGGCTCCTGGGCCTCCGGGCCACCGGGATACATCTCCTCTACCGTCGGTGCAAACACAGCTGAAGCTCCTGCCCCGGCAAGCAGCCTGAAATCATCCTCCTCTTTACGGGGATATGTAGCCAGATCTTCTGGATTATTGAACTGCGTGGGATTGACAAACACGCTCACTATGACTGTGGCGTTCTCCGCCACCGCCTTCTCGACGAGCGACAGATGTCCATCATGAAGTGCGCCCATCGTGGGCACCAGACCTATCGACGCCCCGCGCCCCCTCTCAGAGGAGACATAATCGCGGACATCGTTGACTGTTCTTAATATTATCATTACCCTTGTTTTCTTTGCCGAAAGCGGTGTTTTGCACCGACAGACGGCCATGAAAAAAATTTGGTTTTGTTTCAGTGCGCAAAATTAATGATTTCTTCAGAATCTTGCCAACCATTCACACGAAAAAAGTCTTTCTACTCTTAAAGTTCTTTAAAATTTGACAACCACGGATAAAAAACGCTAACCAAAAGCGAAAAATTTATTAACTTTGCACACTCATAAATGCGGCTTAGACCTGTCGGATCCCTCTCACGGTCGATCTCCGCAATTATTACGGCCCCCGGCCGGCTGAATTATTGTAGCATGACAAACAACAACCGTATTCTATTCATCAGCCAGGAAATCGCTCCCTATATCCCCTCTGGAGAGGCTGCAAAACTCGGACGCGCGCTCCCTCAGGGAATGCAGGAACGAGGCTTCGAAGTCAGAACCTTCATGCCCAAATTCGGAACCGTAAACGAACGGCGCAACCAGCTCCACGAAGTGATTCGTCTCAGCGGCATGAACATCATCATCGATGACAACGACCATCCTCTAATAATTAAGGTTGCCTCCCTGCAGCCTTCCAGAATTCAGGTATATTTCATCGACAACGACGACTATTTTCAGAAACTCGACGAAGATTGCGATGTGGCCGGATCAAACCGTGCCGACAACGACGAGCGCGCCCTTTTCTTCGCCCGGGGCACGATGGAGACTGCGAAAAAGCTTAGATGGGATCCGAAAGTAATATTATGCTCCGGATGGATAACCGCATTGACTCCTCTGTTTATCAAGAGGATGTATGGCGACGATCTTTCTTTCAAGAATTCGAAGGTGGTTTATATGGTGATGCCCGGACAACTTGAAGCACCTGTCGACGAAAGGATATTCACCAAACTTAAGGCTGATGGATTCGCCACGCGTGATCTCAAGAAATTCGCCGGCCTCCCGTTTGACGTCAATCTTCTCCACAGGATGGCCATCGATTTCTCACATGCCGTAATCTTCAACGATCCCGATGTATCGCCGGAATTACTGGAATATGTGAAGGAATCAGGCAAGCCGTATATCACAGCCGACAAACTCGAGGGTGGGATCGATGCTTACGCCGATTTCATCAAATCCCTCTGATTCTATCTTTTAACCACGACATTCCTTTTCCACAATATGAAATCCATGCGTCTTTTCCTTCCTTTCTCTGCATTTGTGCTTGCTGCCGGCATGATAGCCTGCAACGAAGACATGAGCGGGATCGGCGGATCAATAACCACTGGCGAGGCCACCATCTACATCGACACGATGACATACGACCTTCAGGCACACGCCATCGATAACAAGAGTTTTGACTCCCGATCCGGCAGCATGTTGCTCGGCAATCTGGATGTGCCTGAATATGGCAGCCTCAACTGCTCTTTCGTCACAAGAATGATGTGTGCCGCCACACTCCCGGTCGGAATAGACACTGTCCCATTGGAAAGGATAGACTCATGCAAGCTGATGCTTTTGGTTGATAAAGCCGGTATTGCCGGAGATTCCCTCGCACCGCAACAGATGACAATCTACCGACTCAACAAGCAGCTTCCTTCAGACATCAACAATGAATTCAATCCTGAAGGTTACTACGATCCATCAGATATCCTGTCGAGGAAAAATTATACACTAACACAAAGAGCTTTGTCTGACTCCACCTTTATCGCGGACTATCCAAATGTATATATAGTTCTTGAGACTAAGCTTCCGCAGGAAATGGCAAAAGACGTGGTCGAGAAATATAGGACAGAGCCCTCGATCTTCGCATGGCCACAAAGCTTCGCACAGTATTTTCCCGGAATGTATGTGGAACCTTCTTTCGGCAAGGGGTGTGTGGCCAGCATCTACAGAATCCGCTTTGTTATATATTACCATAATCTCATAACCACTACATCTACTGTAGATGGTGAGACTGTGACAAAGACTACCAAAAAGACTATTGACATTCCTATATTCACCACCGCTCCTGAGGTTCTCAGCAGTAACAACGTCACCTATAAGGTAAGCGATTATATCCGCGATCTTATCGAGAATGAGGGAAAAACTGTCATCACCACTCCGGGGGGTTACACCACCCGGTTCACATTCCCGGCCCGTGAGATAATTCAGGATTACCGCGACAAAGAGCATAACCTCTCCATCATAAGCAATCTGCTGATGAACATACCCGCAGAGTCGATGACCAACGACTACGGAATCGGGGTCGTCCCCACTCTCCTTATGATAAAGACATCGGAAGTGGATGAGTTTTTCCGCGAGAACAAACTTGCCGACAACAAGACCTCATTCACCGCCGCCTACGACTCCACCAACAAGCGCTATCAGTTTAACGCACTGCGTGAGTATCTCCTCTCACTTCTCGCCAAAGACGTGATCACTGACGATGATCTTGACTTCTCCCTCATTCCGGTTTACCTGCAGACGGAACAAAATTATAACAGCTACTACGGCACCTCGTCATCTACCGTGACCGGAGTCGTGCCCTATACTATCAGGCCTACCATGACCATGCTCGACATGGACAAGGCTCAGGTTGTCTTCTCCTTCTCCTCCCAGATAGTGAAATAAATGTTTTCCGGTAGACTCAGGCATCGCCGGGGCTACCGGAAAACATTTTCATCTTTTCCCTTCAGCCCAAATACCATTCAGTATAATTTCTGTCAATAATCCAGACAATGGTTCTTCAGACTCTTCTTTTCAGCCTCATATCATTCCTGACAGGGGCCGATTCCATTGGCTCCGCTCCAAAGGCGGAGCTCCTTTTTGCCGGCGACGCCATGCAGCATCAGGCACAGCTCGACCGCGCCCTGGAGCTCGGAGCCGGCAAGGGATACGACTATTCAGGATGCTTCACGCTTATCGCACCTGAAATCACCGCCGCGGATTATGCCGTCTGCAATCTTGAGGTTCCTCTCGGCGGAGGTCATGACTACACAGGCTATCCATGTTTCAGCGCGCCCGACTCCTATGCTGTAGCTCTCAAAGACGCGGGATTCGATATGATGCTGACTGCCAACAACCATTGTCTCGATCGCCGGGACAAGGCTGCCAGACGCACTCTCACGGCACTTGACAGCCTCAACATAGACCATATCGGCACCTACCACGATGCCGCGCAACGAGACTCCCTTATCCCTTTTATAAAGAACATAAACGGATTCAGGATAGGATTCCTCAATTATACATACGGCACCAACGGCATTGAGCCACGCGAGGGAGCGGAGATCGCGCTTATAGATCGCGAGAAGATGGCTCAGGAGATAAAAAAGACCCGTGAGGCAGGCGCGGAGATCATTGTGGTCGCCGTTCACTGGGGCATAGAATACGTTTTGCTCGAGAATGCCGCCCAGCGCAGTCTGGCAGATTTTCTGGTTGACCAGGGAGTTGATCTGATAATCGGAGGGCATCCGCATGTGATACAGCCAATGAAAGTTGTCAGAAACGAGAAAGAGGATAAGGATGTGCTCGTGGTATATTCCCTCGGCAATCTCATATCCAACATGAAGACAGCCGACACACGCGGAGGAGCTCTCGTAAGGGCCACCGTCGTGCGCGGCAAAGACGGCAAAGCACGTTTCAGTCATGCCGACTATGACACTTTCCTTTCGGCCAAGCCCGCCGGTGGCAAGACCAACTTCCGGGTGATCCCTTCATGGATGGAAGACTCGATACCTGCCTCCCAAAAGGCTCACTGGCGTATCTTCGACCGGGGTGCACAGAAGATTTTTGATGCTCATAACGTCCGGGTGCCAAGACGCCACAAATGACCACAAGACTCTTTAAACAGCTATAAATCGACACTATAAGAAATGATACAGGTAAATAATCTCGGAATACAGTTCGGGAAACGCACTCTCTTCTCCGATGTGAATCTGACTTTCACCCATGGCAACTGCTACGGAATAATCGGCGCAAACGGCGCCGGTAAATCCACACTTATGAGGATCCTCTCCGGGCAGCTTCAGCCGACACACGGCACCGTGACTTTCGGTCCTGGCGAGCGTCTGTCGGTGCTCAGTCAGGATCACTTCGAGTTTGACGAATGCACAGTCATAGAGACTGTGCTCAGAGGCCACACCGTGCTTTGGGACATCATGCAGGAGAAAGATGCAATCTATGCCAAGCCGGATTTTTCAGATGAAGACGGTATAAAGGCCGCCGAACTCGAGGAAAAATTCGCCGAGCTCGAAGGATGGAACGCTGAAAGCGATGCCGCCGCCCTTCTCTCCGGCCTCGGCATCAAGGAAGACCGTCACTACATGCTCATGAAGGATATGAGTGCCAATGAGAAGGTACGCGTGCTCCTTGCCAAGGCTCTTTTCGGCAACCCTGACAACCTTCTGCTCGACGAGCCTACCAACGACCTTGACCTTGAGACCGTGTCATGGCTTGAGAACTATCTCGCCAACTTCGAGAACACCGTGCTCGTTGTCAGCCACGACCGCCACTTCCTTGATGCAGTCAGCACACATACGCTCGACATCGACTACAACAAGATATCACTCTTCGCCGGTAACTACAGTTTCTGGTATCAGTCGTCCCAGCTTGCCCTGCGCCAGCAGCAGGCAGCCAACAAGAAGGCTGAGGAGAAACGCAAGGAGCTGCTCGAGTTTATCCAGCGCTTCAGCGCCAACGTTGCAAAGAGCAAACAGACCACAAGCCGCAAGAAGATGCTTGAGAAACTCAACGTAGAGGAGATACAGCCCTCCTCGCGCCGCTATCCGGGCATAATCTTCACTCCATGCCGCGAAGTGGGCAATAAGATCCTTGAAGTCAAGGGTCTGAAAGCCTCTGTCGACGGAGAAGTGCTTTTCGACGATGTCAACTTCCAGATAGAAAAGGGCGACAAGGTTGCTTTCCTGAGCCGTGATCCCAGAGCCATGACGGCCCTGTTCGAGATCATAAACGGCAACCGTAAGGCTGATGCCGGTGTCTACGAGTGGGGACAGACAATCACATCTGCATATCTTCCGCTTGACAACAGCAGTTTCTTCAACACTGACCTCAACCTCGTTGACTGGCTTTGCCAATACAGTAAGGACTCATCAGAGATATATCTCAAGGGATTCCTCGGCAAGATGCTCTTCAGTGGCGAGGAAGTGCTCAAGAAAGCCAGCGTGCTTTCCGGAGGTGAGAAAATACGCTGCATGATCGCCCGGATGATGCTCACGGACGCCAACACACTCGTGCTTGACTCTCCCACCAACCACCTCGACCTCGAGTCGATCCAGGCGTTCAACAACACGCTTCAGGCGTTCAAGGGTGTCATACTCATGTCGAGCCACGACCACGAGTTCATCCAGACCGTATGCAACCGTGTGATCGAACTTACTCCAAACGGAATCATCGACAAGATGATGGAATATGACGACTACGTCACCGATGAAAAAGTCGCGGCCGCCCGCGAGAGGCTATATCCTCACAACTGATTCCTCGCGGCTTTCCGACAATATTCTTTAATCTAAAATCAACATGGCTATGCTGAAACACATTGTGACTTTCAAATTCAAAGGCACTCCTGAGATTCGCAAGGAGGTGTCCATGCGCTTCAAAGACGCGCTGCTTGCGCTCCCGGAGCAAATTGATGAGCTGATCTCAATCGAAGTAGGAATCAATGAAAATCCTGCTGAGACTTGGGATCTCGTGCTCACGGCGACTGCAGCCTCTCTCGAGGATGTGGCGAAATATTCGGCTCACCCGGCACACCTTGAGGCCGTGAAGATCATCGCTCCATATAAGGAAGACCGCGCCTGCGTCGACTACACAGTCTGACTTAGAGACAACATCCCTGCAGATATTCAAAGAGGACCACATATTTTTTGCGGTCCTCTTTGTTATACTTATGCGGTTCTTCTTGTTATATAGAAGACTTAAGGCTCACGCCCTGGCAAACCATTTCCCTGACGGGGATGTATGGCGCCCAGGCAATAAAGCCAAATTCAATCAAGCCAAACAATTTATACTATGCGACACACATATCTACTTCTTGCGGCTATCCCGGTTCTCACGTTGGTCTCCTGCCATGACGATGATTCCACACCGCTCGTCCCTATCAAGGAGAAAACTTATACCGGCACTTCTCTTGAGCTGTTCAGCAACGGCCAGCCGATGCCGAGCAAATCAGTCACGTTTATCCAGGACGGCGACAAAGCCAGGGTAAGTGTATATTCATTATTCGATCTATCACAGATAGCCGGCATGGGTCTTGAAGGTGAGGTTCCGGCGCCAGGTGCAGTGCCGGGTGCGCCACGTATCGAATGGAATGTAGGTCTTACACAAGCCGATGGCGCCTGGGCTTTCTCCGGAAAGGGAACCGAAGGAGTTTGCTCCTATTCCTACCAAGGTTATGCGACATCCGAGAAGATGCGTCTTTATCTCACCGATGTAAGACTTCTTGCAGGTGCGATATCACCTTCCGTATGGCAACCGGCCCCTATATCAAAAGAGGCCGACGGGTCTTACAAATCCCTTCCTTTCTATATAGACTGGCAGTATGATCCCATTCCCGGAGTAGATCTCGACCTGACACCATTTGTCGACGCACTCGCTACTCTTCCAATTATCCCTGTTTATGGGGGCACAGCCTATATGTCGGTAGCCGAGGCTCTTCATGAAGTGGTGAAGACAGCTGCGTTTCTTGATGACGGCAATATGATATTCACTTATGTTTCATCTGCCGGAGGAGCCTATCAGATAGACCAGACTCTCCCCAACCGATTCCAGTATGCCGTGGTTTCACCTTCTGAGGTAAGACTTTACCTCGATCCGATGTCGCTTTTCGGGCTCTATCTCGTAAATGCTTCCGGCGGAACTCCGGCAGACAAGGTAAATCTCAACGACCATGGCCTTTTCCCCGCCGACGGTTCAACGTCAGAAGATGATGCCGGCTCCGCCAGCGCGCTCGCTGCTGTCCGCAGCGAAATCACCGCGTCGGCTCTCAAATATTTTATGCCGCGCATGGCTGAAGGACTCCCCCTTGCATTTAAAACAGACGGGTCCGCACTTGACCTCTATATCGACACCGATATGGCTGTGGATCTCTTCAACAATATCATTATACCCGTACTGGGGAATGACACACATATGGCCGCTATCATGCGATATATTTCCTCTTTGCCAGAGCTGAAGCCACTGCTTCCGCAGCTTGAGAAAGCGCTGAAGTTGCTTCCTGAGGCCTTCTTGCGCACCAACACACTGCGGCTCGGAGTGGCACTTGTGCCATTCACTTCAGGAACTCAGAAGTAACTGCGACAGCTTTACGAAAAGCCGTCTCCTGCCCGGGCACAGTGATGAATAGATGCACTGTTCCGGGCAATTCTATTCTCTGGGCGCCCTTCACCTTTGCGGTGAAGTCCTTTCCCTGGTCGGCGAGGATATCCTTCTCGGCGGCGACAAGCAATATTGGAGGAAGCTTGGACAGTTTGGCGGCGGAAGCTTCAGACGGGGATACGAGAGGATCCTTGCTGTCACCTCCGCCGAGATATGCCTCGTTGAACGTCTCCATAAGCCGTCGATCAAGTCCGTAGCCTCGTTTATACCTCTTCCATGAAGCGGAATTGTCGGCATATGCCTTGACAACCGGGTAAAAGAGCACCAATGATTTTGGTTTTACGACACCCTTCGCGCCCGCTTTCCCGGCTCCTCCATCGAGATACATGGCAGTAGATATCGCCAGATTTCCACCGGAACTGTCGCCCCCGAGGCTGACAAGCGATGGCGCCGAACCCCACTTAACAGCGTTGGCCATGGCAAACTCTGTGGCCGCCACACAATCCATCAACCCCGCAGGATAGGGTTTCTCCGGTGCCAGAGCATAGTCTACCGCAAGAACCATTATCTTACCTGTGGCCGCCAAAGCGTCGCAGAAACGTGAGCAGCTGTTGATGCTTCCGATAGTCCAGCCCCCACCGTGGAAATACACAAGAAGCGGAAGTTTCTTCCCGGTTGCCTTTTTCGGACGGAAGAGCTTCATGGCGACACCTCGCGCCGCACCTGTGCCTTGGATTGTCTGTGTCGTGACATTGTCCGAAACTTTGGCAGGAGTGTTTCTCGACTGACGTAACGCCGCGAGTTCCCCGCCTTGACCACGCATGGCGTGCAATATGGCGTCGGTCTGACGATCCTGGCGCCCATCGTTGATCGCATCGATAAAATCATCGGCCTCACGTGCCATCGCAGTCTTTTCTTTCTCCGTTGGCAGAAGGCTCGCCGGTATGCGTCCCCATCCGGAAACCGCGCAGACCGCGATTATTAAAGCTGACACTATCCTTTTCATAACTCTCTGATGATAATGAAACTTACTCCCCTATCTCCATGAGTTCGAGAAGCCTCATCTCTCCCTCGTCTATCTCCCCGATAATCTCCTCCATCCTCTTTCCTGCGGCTGCGATCTCCTCATGGCCAAGAATCCCTGACGACATTTTCTCCTCAAGAGTGTGTTTCTCGGCTTCAAGTTCCTCAAGCCGCACAGTAAGCGACTCCATCTCCTTGCGCTCCTTGAAACTCAATTTCGGTTTCTTTTCGGTTTTCTGTTTCACCGCCTGAGAAGCCGTGGCTACATTCTGCGAGGCAGCCTCCAAGGCCCTCTTCTCCTTCATCTCTTCCTGCACGCAATGGCGATAGGTGGAATAGTCGCCGGGGAAATCCTTGATAACTCCATTCCCCTTGAATACAAAAAGATGGTCGACGATCCGGTCAAGGAAGAAACGGTCGTGGCTTACAACTATCACACATCCCTTGAAATTGACAAGATAATCCTCAAGAACAGTCAGGGTAAGGATGTCGAGATCATTGGTAGGCTCGTCGAGAATCAGGAAATTTGGATTCTTCATGAGCACCGTGGCGAGATACAGGCGACGCCGTTCTCCGCCGCTCAGCTTGAAGATATACTTCTGCTGGGTCTCTGGAGTGAACAGAAAGCGGGTGAGGAACTGCGACGCGCTGAGGCGAGTCTTGTCGTCGATCCTTACCTCTTCGGCAATCTCCCTTACTGCGTCGATCACTTTCTTACGCTCGTCGAATCCGGTCATTCCCTCCTGGCTGTAATAACCCCATTTCACAGTCTCCCCTATGTCGAATTCACCCTTGTCGGGCGCGATCTCTCCAAGCAGAAGTTTTATGAAAGTGGATTTGCCTGCACCATTGTCGCCTACGATACCGACTTTCTCATAACGTGCGAAGGTATAACTCCAGTCATCGAGTATGCGGATCTCGCCGAAGCTCTTGCTGACGCCCTTCGCCTCGAAAATCTTTGAGCCTATGTAGCTCGCCCCGTTACCGAGATTAAGTTCGCGTTCACGGAGATTGACATGGCTGCGTGCCTCCAGTTGATGAAAGTTGTCGATTCTGTATTTAGCTTTCGAGCCTCTTGCCTGAGGCTGTCGCCTCATCCAGTCAAGTTCGGTGCGGAGAAGATTCTTCACCTTAGCCAGTTCCGATGTCATCGCATCGTAGCGTTCCTGCCGTTTCTCAAGGTAATAGTCGTAGTTGCCATCGTAGGCATACACTGCCTCCCGGTCGATCTCTATTATCTTGTTGCAGACCTTGTCGAGGAAATATCTGTCATGGGTCACCATGAGGAGGGTGATTCTCTGGCGGCTCAGATAATTCTCCAGCCATTCCACCATCTCTATGTCGAGATGATTCGTAGGTTCGTCAAGGATAAACAGGTCAGGCTCAGTCAGAAGCACCTTGGCAAGGGCGACTCGTTTTGCCTGGCCGCCCGACATCTCCCCCATTTTCTGGTCCATGTCGGTGATCCGGAACTGATATAGCATTTGCCGGGCACGGTCGGCACACGTATAGTCATCAGCCCGCTGTGGTGCGGGGGTGGCGTATTCCAGAGCCGTCTGCCCGGGATCAAACGGAGGGAGCTGCGCAAGGTAACCTACCCGCAGATCGTTTCTGAACATCACTTCGCCACTGTCATAATCCTCAGATCCGGCTATGATGTTGAGAAAAGTAGTTTTCCCGGCACCGTTGGCCGCGATAAGTCCGATCTTATCGCCCTGATATATACCAAGGGTAACATCAGCAAACAGGACTCTGTCGCCAAACGATTTAGTCAGTCGATCGATCTGCAGATAGCTTACCATTTTTCAATCGTAAATAGTTGATTAAATGAAGGCCACAGCCTCAATCTCCACAAGAGCCTGCTTAGGAAGCTCCTTCACGGCGAAGGCCGCGCGGGCAGGATAGACAGCCTTGAAATACTCGCCATATACCTCGTTCATCGGGCCGAAAAGGCTCATGTCTGCAAGCAGAACCGTAGTCTTCACTACATTATCGAGCGATCCACCGGCTTCCTCAAGTATAGCCTTGATGTTCTCGATGCTTTGGGCAGTCTGGGCCTTGATGTCGGCAGGCATCTCGCCGGTTGCGGCGTTGATCGGGAGCTGCCCCGAAACATATACAAATGCGCCGGCCTTCACTGCCTGACTGTAAGGGCCTATTGCCCCGGGTGCCTTCTTTGTTGAAATCTCCTCTTTCATGTCTTGGATATTTAAAATAACAAATTGGGGAAACCATACGGTTTCATTCCGTAAAATTACACAATCCCCGCCAACAATCCAAATCAAAATCCAATCACCGCCCACAAAATGCTAAGGGACTGAAAGTAAAACCGGAGCAACTAACCAAAGACTTGATGAATGCTTTCACAAAGTCTCTGATAAAGCGCTTTACAGGTAAGGGCGCACATACTCTATATGCCCGTTTCAAGAAGATGATATTAGCTGCTGTTGAAAAGGATACATAAGAAAGTCTTTCATAAAATCTCGTCTACCGTATAATGCAACGCTTCGTTCTGTGCCCATAGCAGTGGAAAGCCGTTTCCCATGCCGGACTATGAGATTGACAATGACAAGCCTCAGGTAGCTGTCCGCATTTACGGTACGTCCATCGATGAGCGTTACACCAACATGCTCAAGAATCACAATTCACTTACCCTATGGGACTGCATCTCACTTGACGCTATACAGAAGGGCCATCGTATTGACGGAACGGTTGCGCAGGACATGATTCAGCGGGGTCTCATCGAAGGCGAAGCTCCAACTTACCGTATCTCCCTGACAGTAGCCAAGAAAACCAAGCAACTTTCCGGTTATACCCGTGTTGTCGGTTTAGAACGCGATAAGATAAAGCACATGGTGCTCCAATATATTCAGAACGCCGGGTCTGACGAAGCCAAACGAAGCGACATTATGGAATATCTCGCTGGCACTCTCCCCAGCCGCAACACTCCCGAACAGAACGGTCAAATGGTCGGTAATATTCTCAAGGAGTTGGCATCTGAAGGCAAAATCCAATCGGTTAAACAACGCTGGTATGATATGAAAATCGAGTAGAAAGCGAGTAGTTTGACCTGAAAACCGAGTAGTTCATACGAAAAAGCGAGTAGTTGGCGAGTAGTTCGGCAAATATCCGAGTAGTTTGGGGTTTGTCCGAAAGTAAACATCCCCGAAATGGGGATATGATGCTATGGATATAAAAATTACGCGCAGACTTATCACTAAGCCTACGCGCCGTTATCTTTGTCTAATGGAGCCGCGAGTGGGACTCGAACCCACGACCTTTTCGTTACGAATGAAATGCTCTACCAACTGAGCTATTGCGGCTGAGATTGAACCACGCCCCGAAGGAGGAGCGGTTTCACACTGCAAAATTAGTAATTATTTCCGAACTGACCAATTTTTTCAGGAAAAAACCGGTATTCAAGCCCGAATAATTCAGTCTCCCTACATGACCTCCATCGTGCCGGGAGACTTATATAGAATCTATGGGAGGAGATAGAATAATTCAAAATCAGTTGGTTACAAATCCTTAACAAAAGCCACGATCAGTTTTTGGGGATATCCACTGTCTGATTCACATATTGCCATTCATTTACACTCACATTGGCATTCACTTTATAAGCGGATGAAGATTGTCCAGAATAAGTATATTTTAGAGGCACACAGTCCTCAGAAGCTATGCCAGTTCCTAAACCGGAAATACTATTTATGGTGATATTGTAGTGATGATTTCTAACAAGACCATAACTACCTGTAACATAAGCTGGATCTCCAACCGTATTATTTCTTATTGGAACTATGAAATAACATTTTCCGTCTTTATACATTTCCGCGTATCCGAGTTCCACAGCAAGAGCATTATTTATGATATTTTTATCTAAATATTGGTTTCCGTCTTTATCCCGAAACTGACCACTCAAACTTGCAGTTTCTTTTAACTGCAAGGTTACTAAATTATCAGGAATTCCATTACCTTGCATAGCCAATTCAAAATTATCTATCACTGAGGGTGTTAAACGAGTAATCAATTTTCCGTTTGAATCGTATAAAAATTTCTGTTTATCAAGAAATAGCTTTATCAAATCATCACTGGTATAAATGTCACTATCATAATGGTAAAATGTAACATCATTCGGCAGCTCCGAACAGCCATATTTACCTATTATAACCAATGACGCTACCGCATTATCCGTAGTATATACATCTTTTGGCCGAGTCGTTTCATGATAGTATATGGAGCTCCCTATATTATTGCTTATATTGTTCAAAACAGGATAATCAAGGCTATAATCTCCAGTCAAAGTATGTCCCTTCGGGTAATTATCCGTTGAATTATTCCATGAAACAGAATGTGCCCAATGCGAAACAAAACTGTCTTTTACATTCCAATTTGTCCAACCTTCAAGTTCAGTATTAAGCAAAGAAAAAGTATTATTTCCAAATGATTTTATTAGATAACCGTTTTTCTCAACTGCTGTGACCACCCAGCTTAAAATATTAAATTCAAAGTCTTTAGTCCCATATGCTCCATAGGATAATTTGAAAGTATCAAATTTTGCATTTTCTGCACTTTTTACAGTAACTTTTGCCGCGATCCTATCAAGCTTAATATTTACCGCGTCTCCTCCTTCAATAAGATTCATGGTGCTGAGCGGAGTCTTGAGCTTATCATTACCGCTCGCATCAAAATATCTGGCACTCGACATTATCATATTGTCGCCATTCCCAAAATTGGAATATGTCTTTGTCATGATATTATCTGTAGTTGGGAGATCACCAGCTGGCAAGTTTGCGAACGCAATGACACCGTCTGGTTTGCCATACTCCGCAGGAATCTCGCATACATATGCGTCATTATCTTTTGTAGCCTCTACTATTCCCAGACATTCTTCGCCGTTATAAAAGGCGAGATGAAGGGTATTGACTGCGGCATCATCGCCGGCTCGCGTATATTCTCCGGTGGATACCTTAACTCTTACTTTGTAGGAGGTGGTGGTTGGGGACTCGGGCTCTTCTCCAGAACCCTCTTTGCTCGTACACGAGCCGAATAATGCCGTTGTGAACACCGCAAACGACACTATCATAAATTGTAAAAATCTCATGATAGTAGATTTTTGGGTTAGTATTACTGAAACATCTCGTTATGTTTCAGCCGCTAAGTTAACCCAATAAATCTACTCTACCAAACATTTAGTTGAAAATCGTCCGTTTTCATGCAAAAATAATGCACTTTTGCCTATTTGAAGCTAAAATTTCTCTTTTCCAAATACTTTTAAAGCATTTTCCGGCCAGATACGATACCTCCTTTCGTACACATCACGAATGCGGCCCAGTATGCAGGAAGCCCAGTATGCAGGAAGATCAACATGCAGGAAGTCCTATGCGTCAGGCTCCACAAATAAGCCAACGATGATGGCTCATTCAAGATTGCGCGCGAGAGCCTCTCCACAATAAGCCACAAGATCACGCCCGTCCTCTTTCAATGTCAAGACGAGATCCGACGCATAGGAGAGACGACGCAAAAGACGGAAACAAAGTATATCGGCCTCTTCCCGTGTCTGCACATCTTGCGCCATACTCAACGCCTTACCTTGGGAGACCGACGCGGCATCATATAGCCAGCATGCGAGCAAACGTGACTCCCTGACTGATCTATCAGACCAAAGAATGTCGGCTACGACACCGAGATCCTCCTGCGAGACAAGCCCCTTCACAGCTATAGCTATCTGCGAAAGTTGGGGAAGCTGAAGACCGAATACCACATTATACGGCATTCCGGCCTTACGGAGCGTATCGGCCACAATGCCGTTGCGATACGTCATAAACTGATGTTTGATTTCCTTGATCACCTGTTTTTTTTCTGTATCTTCCATAATCATATGCAATGAAGCAGTTGAAATAATTCAATATAACCTAATGAAAACACACTCTTCTCTTAAAATGAAGAGAAGAGCACACTCATAGCGACAAAGTTAACACAAATACCGCTATAACTCAAAAAATTTGCGTAATTTTGCACCAAAATCAATGCTATCAAACAACAATCAGCGATGAACGTAATCTGCCTTGACGCCGAATTCACTGAAGCAGAGGAACTGCTCGAACTCTCCATGTTCAACCAATCGGGAGAGGAATTCTACCACAGCTATTACCGCCCCGAGAAATCAGGAAAATGGCGCACCGACATCCATCATATCACCCCCGAGATGGTGAAAGACAAACCTACTTTCGCCAGCTGCCGCGATGAGATAGAAAAGCTGCTCGCCGCCGCTGACGTGATCACCGGATTCGCGGTAGGTAATGACATCCGGGTGCTCCGTCATTCCGGCATTGAGTCGATCGATGATCAGAAAGTGCTTGATGTCAAGGATATGTTCTGGTATATGCACGGGCGCGAGAGCATGAGCCCGTTCGCTGTGCCATCGCTGCTCACATGCGCCAATGCATTGGGACTTCAATTCGAGGAATCTGAAGCTCATGCGGCGAGCGTCGATACGGAGTTCACCCTTAAATGCTTCAATATCCTTTTCGATGAATACTGTTCCGCTGCCGACGATGACAGTCAGAAAGACCTCAGCGCTATGTCAAGACATATTGACGAAGCCATAGCTAAATTTGTAGAGGAATCTGCCGCCGGATTCGTCATGGTCTTCAAGACCGGCGACCAATATAAGCTCAAATTCAGCCGCATCCTTGACACTGAAACGCGTCAGCCTATGCTTCAAGTGGCCGTCGCCGACCGTTACAAGGCGGAATATGAGCTGAAGAAACTGCTGAAGAAAAAGGAGGTCCCCGACAAGTTCGCCACCTACAGACTCACCTCCGCCCTGCTCGATACGATCAGGAACTACCATAATGTATATGATGCGGAGGAATCAGCCTGGTGCAAGAAGATAGTAAGGAATCTGTCAAGACTCAGCCTCTGATCAATAAAGAATCACCGGTCAATAAAGAATCACCGGCACTCCCAGCGCACCCATAGCCACAGGCAATGTCACCCTCTCCCCTTTCCTGGTGCGCCGGTAACGGTCGTAGGGAATTTCCAGCTCTTTCAACATACCATTCGACATCTTCACCTCCATGAAGTGGACATTGTAGGCCTCTCCCTGCACATAACGGTTGCGACCCACGCGACGGGTGTGATGGCGCACTTTATAATATACTCTCGCCACTTCCGCCCGCTCCTCGTGGGCAGTAGCGCGGTCGGCACAGGCATAGTTCACAATATAAAACGCAGAGCTGAAAATACCGGTCAGGGCCACCGCACCTACCAGGAAATTCCATATGAACCGTCCGGATCCGGTGAACCAGCGCCATATCTTCCATAAGAACACACCTGCGAGAAATGCCAGGGCTATCGAAAAAGCGAAAGGTATCCACCATTCTGTGAGAGTGCGCGACACAAGTGCACAAGCCCCCGCATAGGCAATCACTACCACCGCCGCAAGCACACATCTCCAAACGAACCGCGACGATCCCTTTCTTCCAGATTTTGTCATTATCCGTAAATTTTATAATTTTGCGTTATCAAAAACGACTGCATAAGGGGGATGGTCTTTCCTCTTTCCGTTTAGCCGAGACTACTTATACAGGAAGTATGAACGACCTCCCACCACTACAAACGCAACAACAACCAACTACAATATAAAACTAACTAATTTCAAAAACAGAAATGAAAAAATTCGGATTGAAACTATTCGCCCTTACGGTCATGCTGGCCGCCGTGTCTCCGGCTTACGGCCAGTTCAATCTCAAGAAAGCTGTCAGCAGCGCCACAAAAGCTGTGCAGGCTTTCACCCTCACAGACGCACAGATGGCTGAATACGTAAAGGAATCTGTAGAATGGATGGATACCCACAATCCGGTGCTTCCGGAAGACAACGACTACACCAAGCGTCTGCGGCGCCTCACAGAAGGCATCACCGATGCTGATGGAATTCCCTTGAATTTTAAAGTATATGATGTGATCGACGTCAACGCTTTCGCATGCCCCGATGGCAGCGTGCGCGTGTTCTCCTCCCTGATGGACCTCATGAACGACGACGAACTTCTCGGAGTCATCGGCCATGAGATCGGCCACGTGCTGAAGCACCACTCCAAGAACGCGTTCAAGAACGAGCTTCTCACCGGCGCCCTCAAGGATGCAGTAGCTTCCACAGGCGGAAAAGCCGCCGCCCTGACAGAATCGCAGCTCGGCACCATCGGCCAGTCGCTCGCAAGCGCTAAATTCTCACAGAAGCAGGAGAACGAAGCCGACGACTGCGGCTATGATTTCCTTGTGTCGAAAGGCAAGAATCCCTGGGGCATCGTGATGTCGTTTGAGAAGCTCCAGAGCCTCGAGGGAGATTCGGGCACAAAGCAGAGCTATGTCCAGAAAATGTTCTCCTCGCATCCCGAGACCCAGAAGCGCATAGAGCATATGAAAAAACGCTGCGAGAAAGACGGCATCGCACGTCCGGCAGCATCCGAGACTGAGAAGAAATAACCTGCACGGAAACCGATACATAAAAAACGTGGCGGACAATCCAATCCGCCACGTTTTTTATGTATCGCTATCAAAAGCGTATCAAGGTCTGAATCTGTCTCTATAATCAGAAACCGAGCGTTTTGAAATCGCGGCTGAGGCGCAGCATCTGGTCGGCATATCCCTCGCCATAAGTAAGCTTCACGTCAGTGATCTCGCCGTTCGCATCATATACAGGCACATAAACAGGATTGATGAAGCCCCGGTAAGGGGGGATGTCGAGAGTAGAGAATCGCTGAAGGACCTCTTTATGAAGCTTCGGATCGACTTTCACGGCATATTTGTTGATTATATCCACGCCGGCCTGATAGTCGCCCTCGCTCCTTATGCGCTGTATCTCCTTGAGAAGATCTCCCACAAGCGAACGCATCTTCTTATAGTCGTTGATCTTCACGTAGGTCTTCCCTTTCTTTTTGACAAGCTCGACCACCTTGTCTTTCTTCCCTTTGTCGAGGATCCAGGCGGCTATGAGCTGGCGGTTGCGCATATGCGCCTCCTCCACATCCTTGCCGGGCTCGATACGGTTGAGCTGGGTCATGAGGCCGTTGAGCATATATTTGTAATACTCCGCCTTATAGGCATCCGGATTATCGAGTATCCCGAGCTCCTGAAGCTTAGGATCAGCGAGATAATAGAGTGCGAAAAGGTCGGCACGAGCCTCCTCGAGCGCTGAGCCGTTCTCCTTCAGGGCATCGGGATCAACGCCGGGCAAAAGTTGGCCCGAGGCATGACCGAGACACTCGTGAAGATCGGTGTGGAGCATATCGGTGATATAGAGATAATCCTCGAGAAGCTTGCGCGTGGGAGCGTCGATCACAAACTCCTCGTTGAAACCGTTGCCATGTGAAGCCATATCATATGCCTCGGTGATATTCTCGATCGTCACGGATTTCGATCCATGCTCGGCGCGGATCCAGTTGGCATTGGGAAGGTTTATGCCGATAGCGGTGCTGGGGAAGGCGTCGCCGGCAAGCATAGCGGCATTGATCACCTTAGCCGACACTCCCTTCACCATCGGTTTACGGAATCTCGGATCCACAGGCGAATGATCCTCAAACCACTGGGCATTGTCAGAAATCGTTTTGGTGCGGGAAGTAGACTTATTGTTCCTGAAATTCACATATGATTCCCATGATCCCGTCATGCCCAGAGGGTCGCCATAACTCTCTATGAAGCCGTTGACGAAATCCACATCGGAGGCCGTATCCTCAGCCCAGAGGATGGAATATTCGTCGAAAAGACGGAGATCGCCGGTCACATAATAATCGATCAGCTTCGTGATATAGTTCTTCTGCGCCTCGTTCTCAGCCACACCCTTGGCCATGTCGAGCCAATAGATTATCTTCGCTATTGCAGGCCCGTAAAGTCCGTTGAGATGGTAACGTTCCTCCTTTATCTTTCCATCCTCTTTAACGACCTTGGCGTTGAGGCCATACGACACCGGACGCGGATCAGAGGGGTCTTTCAGTCGGGCATAATACTCCTCGACCTCGGCCTGTGTCACCCCATCGCCATAGAGATTGGAGGCAGAATTGGCCACGACATCGACTGTGCCGTCCTGGCACACCCGCTTCTGCATGTAGCCCGGATCGAAGATCACTTTCGTGAGGGTGGCAACCATATCCTCGCGGCTCTCTCCGGGATTGAGAGGCAGCTGGGAGTCAGGAAGCGCGTCGACCTGAGCCTTAAAGAAACTTTCCGAAAATTCAGGGACGAATTTATCGGTGGAGTAATGATGGTGGATGCCGTTGCCAAACCACACCTGCTTCAGGTATTTCTCAAATGCCTTGAAATCTTTCGACTCCCGGTCACCCTTATATCCCGTATAGATATTCTCCAGCAGTTTGCGGATCTGCAGGTTGTAGCGGCCATTCTGGTCCCAGATTATGTCGCGGCCTGACTGCGCGGCCTGCGACAGATAATAGATCATTTTCTTCTGGTTGAGCAACAGACGGTCGAACTCAGGCACCTCATAGCGGAGCACCTCGATGTCGGCGAAACGGTCTACGTGATAGTTGAAATTCTTGTCTACCACAGCCGATGCGCCCAATGAAATCATTGACGCCACCATTAAAGTAGAAATCGCTTTTGTCATTATTATTGAAAGAAAATTGTTGTTGGTTGTCGTTTTTCTCATTCCACATACAGCACGAGTCCCTTCAGATACTCCCCTTCCGGATGGGATATATCCACCGGATGGTCGGCAGGCTGGGTGAGCTGATGAAGTATCCTCACTTTCCTTCCCGACTGGGAGGCGGCTGTGAAGACAGCGAGGCGGAACATCTCGCGTGTCACCACCTGCGAGCAGGAGAAGGTGAACAGCACTCCCCCGCTCTTTATCTTCTCGAAAGCCTTCGCATTGAGCTTGCGGTAACCTATGAGTCCGTTCTTGAGCGCCGACCGATGCTTCGCGAAGGCGGGAGGATCAAGTATTATCAGGTCATAGCGGTCTTTCTCCATTTCCGCGAGATAACGGAAGGCATCCGTAGCGTGCGTCTTGTGGCGTGTGTCGCCCGGGAAATTGAGCTCGATATTAGCGTCGGTGAGAGAGGCCGCTTTCGCCGATGAATCGACTGAATCCACACTCAGCGCACCACCACGCATGGCATAGACCGAGAATCCGCCAGTGTAACAGAACATGTTGAGCACCGTCCTCCCTTTGGCAAATTTCTCGAGAAGGGCCCTGTTCTCGCGCTGGTCTACGAAAAAGCCCGTCTTCTGCCCTCTCAGCCAGTCGATATTGAAACGCAGGCCGTTCTCTATGGCGATATTGCCGTCGAATCTGCCTATTATATAGTCGTTCTGCGGATCAAGCCGGGCCTTATAGGGAAGAGTGGTCTCGCTTTTATAGTAGACATTCCTGATCCTTGCCTCGGGCATCTCCGTAAGGGCCTCGGCGATTCTCTGCCGCTCGAAATGCATCCCCGGAGAGTGGGCCTGCACCACAGCGGTGTCGCCGTAGATGTCGATGACGAGGCCCGGAAGGAAATCTCCCTCGCCGTGCACAAGACGGAAGCAGGTGTTGTCTTCGCGTATAAGTCCGAGGCTTTGACGGAGAAGAAAAGCGGAAGCCAGACGCATCCTGAAAAAATCATCGCCTATCTCTCTGTCGCCGAACTCAAGCAGCCGAACGGCTATACTGCCGATCTGGAAATGTCCCGTGCCGAGAATCCGGCCGTCGCTTGAGAGGACTTTCACGAGCTCCCCCTCCTCAATGTTCTCCGGAAGCGACGAGATCGCTCCGGAGAACACCCATGGATGATGGCGGAGAATCGATTCCTCCTTACGGGGTTTCAGTATGATGTTTTTCATCTCTTTCATTAGGTATGTCAGTATACTGACGGTTTATTTGAAAAGTCTTATTATATCCATGCCGTTGGCATAAAGCAGCAGGGCTATGAGAAGGCCCATGCCTATCATCTGGGCGTATTCCATGAATTTCTCCGACGGCTGGCGTCCGGTGATCACTTCATAGAGCAGAAACATGACATGGCCGCCGTCGAGGGCCGGAATCGGCAATATGTTCATGAAGGCCAACGCCACGGAGAGGAAGGCGGCGATGTTCCAGAATGCTATCCAGTCCCACTTCTCGGGGAAGATGGATCCGATCGCGCCGAATCCACCGATGCTCTTGGCGCCCTCCTTAGTGAAGACAAGTTTCATCGACTTGGCATATGAAGTGAGCTTGTCTGTGCCCATGCTTATGCCGCGTGGGATGGATTCGAGCAGGCCGTAGCGTTTCTCCTCGTATTTGAAGAATTTCGACGGGTCGGCCTCATATCCGATTCCCATTTTCGAGCCCTCCGAGAGCTGGACGGGCAGAGTAAGGGTGTCAGTCCTGGCTCCCTCTCCACGCACCACCGTCACATCTATCTTCTCTCCGCCGTGTCCGGGGAGGGTGCGGAGGAACATGTCGAGCGAGGGAGTGGCCACGCTGTTGAGAGCTATTATTATATCCCCCTCTTTCACTCCTCCCTTCACGGCCCCCTCTCCGGGAGCGAGCTGGGTGACCCTGACAGGCATTCTGTAAGCCATGAAGTTGATGAGCGCCGTGTCGCTTTTCGACTCGTTCTCAAGAGCGAAGATGAATTTCTCCGGAATCCTGATGCTGACCGTATCAGATCCGCGAAGCACTTCCACGGCCTTCGACTGGATCATCTTCATCCGTGCCTCCCCCGGGTTGTCGAGAGGCTCGCCATCTGCCGTAAGGGGAATGTCTCCGTCACGGAAACCGATATCATGGGCGGCCCCTGAATAGGCCATGCCCATCTTTGCCTCGCGGAAAGGTATGTATTTCTCTCCTGTGGCATATACGATGCCGGCATAGATCAATATCGCGAGGAGGAAGTTGAACAAAACTCCGGCTATCATGATAAGCAGGCGCTGCCAGGCGGGTTTGGAACGGAACTCCCACTCTTTCGCGGGCTGCTTCATCTGCTCGGTGTCCATGCTCTCGTCGATCATGCCGGATATCTTGCAGTAGCCGCCGAGGGGAAGCCAACCGATGCCGTATTCAGTATCTCCCCAGAACGATTTCCGCTTTTTGTTTCCGCCGCCGGAGGCAGAGTCATCACCGGCTTCGCCGGAGCCGGCGCTTCCGAGATTCTTTTTCCTGCCGAATCCCCCGATATATTTCCGTGGTTTCCATTTGAAGATCTCAGTCCAGGGATCGAAGAATATATAGAATTTCTCTACCCTCACTCCGAAAAGCCGGGAGAAAAGGAAATGTCCGAACTCGTGGATTATCACGAGAAGCGCAAAAGCCATTATAAGCTGAGTGGCTTTGATAAGAAATGTGTCCATCTATGATGTGTATGTTGTTTCCAATAAAATAACGCGGCGATGCATTGCCTCACGATGCCGCGGTGATAGAAGCCAGCACCTCGCGGGCCATGCGCAGTGTCTCCGCGTTGGTCGAGATAAGGTCTTCGAGTGTGGGAGCGGAAGTGTAATGCACCTTATCCATGACTTTACGCACAAGACGCGGCATGTCGGTGAACCTTATCCGTCGGTCGAGAAAAGCCTGCACGGCCACCTCGTTGGCGGCATTAAGTATGCACGGCATGTTCCCTCCTCTCTTTATAGCCTCGAAGGCATACGTCAGCAGAGGGAATTTCGCATAGTCTGGCTCCTCGAATGTCAGCGTCGACATCTGGGCGATCGAAAGAGGCGCGGCGTCTGTGGCGAGCCGCTCGGGATATCCGAGCGCATAGCGGATGGGCAGATGCATGTCGGGCACTCCGAGCTGGGCCTTTATCGATCCGTCGACAAATTCCACCATAGAGTGGACAACGCTCTGGGGATGCACGAGAATCGTTATCTTCTCCGGAGGGCATCCGAAAAGCCAGCGGGCCTCGATCATCTCGAAGCCTTTGTTCATCATCGATGCGGAGTCAATAGTCACTTTCGCGCCCATGCTCCAGTTGGGATGATGGAGGGCATCCTCCACTGTCACCTTGTCGAGTTCCTCTGCCGAGAGCTTCCTGAAGGGCCCTCCGCTCGCCGTGAGCAGGATCCTGCGGGCCTGCGACCTCTTTTCCCCCACGAGACACTGGAAGATCGCCGAATGCTCGCTGTCGACAGGCACTATGGATGTGCCGTAGTCGGCCACAAGCTTTGTGATTATCTCCCCTGCCACCACAAGCGTCTCCTTGTTGGCGAGGGCTATTGTCTTGCCAGCCTTTATGGCGGAGACTGTCGGGAGCAATCCGCTGTAGCCCACCATAGCGGTCACTACGATATCGGTCTCCGGATAAGCCGCGGCGTCTTCCACAGCCTTCACTCCGCAGGCCACCTCTATCGGGAGCCCCTCCAGCGCCTCTTTGAGATGCCTGAAAGCGTCCTCCTCCGTGATCACCACGAGGCGCGGCATGAATCTACGCGCCTGTTCGGCCAGAAGCTGCCAGTTTCTTCTGGCAGTCAGCACCGTGGCCTTGAACATATCGGGATATTCCGCGATAATGTCGAGAGTCTGGGTGCCTATGCTGCCGGTGCTCCCGAGAATCGCTATGTGTCTGATCTCTTTATTGTCGTTTTCCACTTTTTTGTTGAAATAATATGGATTTGTTGTCTTTGTTTACTCTTCCGCCGTTGCCTGGTCGCGGGGTGCGAAGACGGGCAGACGCGGAGTGCGGGGCTGACGGTCGCCGATATACTCGTATGGCACGAGTCTGTCGCCGTTGCGCCACATCTCGATGGTGATACGCTCTCCGTCGCGTGCGTTGCCGTGGTTGCACAAGGCGATTACCTGCCCTCCGGTCACGGCATCGCCGGGCTCCACAAGCACGGTGCCGAGACGGCTGATACGGCTCAGGAACCCTTTGGGATGCTGTATTATCACTGTCGAGCCGCCGTCGCGTATGGTCTGCGACACGGCTATCACTATGCCGTCGGCTACGGTCGCCACCGTAGAGCCTTTTGCAAGTATCACCTCCCCCCTCAGGCTTTCCCTCGAGTCTTCCGAGAATACACTTTCGTCGCTCACCGGGGTGAACATGAGGCTCTCCGCCGCAAGCGGGGCAAGCACGGAGACATTATATTTTTCCCGTTCCCTCATCAGGGCTACGAAGCGTTGCTCCTCGCGTGAGGTGGGGAGAAGTGAATCGAGCGTGAGGGGGTCGGTCATCTTCATGGCGGCAGTGTCGGCGCTGTAGCCCGACGGACTGAGCACATTCATTATGTTGTCGAGAAAAGCGGCGTTGGTCTCATAGGCGCTGCGCAGGGAATCGAGACGCAGCAACTGTATCTCGCTCGCGGTGCGCTCGGATTCCTTGAGATATCCGGGAAGAAGAGTGCGCACGGGGGTCAGGAATGCGACGGCAGCTCCGCACACCATAAGGAGAAGCGCGACAGCTATCCCCGTCAAAGTCCATTTAAGGGGGGTGGCTGTATACTCGGCCAGATTCTCGAGACGCGACTCGTCTTCTATCGTGATTTTATATCTTGAACGCTTTTTCATTCCTCGGGGGCATGTCGTCGACATAATACGTACCGACGCCTCATATAATGCGCGAAGTTAGTGAAAAAGATGCAAATTACAAAATCCGGAGCCGGCGCAGACATCGAAATCACGATAAGGGGCAACGCCCGGATCTTCCTCTCCGATAAGGAATCAAGACATATCCCGGAATTGGATAACTTCGGGAATGAACCAAAAAAATAGCTAAATGTTATTTAAGTAAAAATCATTTATTCAATGAAACTCTAAAAAAATATAATTATGAAAGCTAAGAATCTTTACTGTTTAATGGCTATGTGCGCGGGCAGCATCGCTCTTTCGCCCGTCGCTTCCGCCCAGGACGCCGTCATTGAAGACGAGGCCGTCGCTGTCACGGAGTTCAACTGCGACAATACCGACCGCTTCTATCAGAGCTGGCGCGACAACTGGTTCATCCAGATCGGCGCTGGCGTCAACGAGCCCTTCGTGGAGCGCGGTGTAGGGATGAAGACCCACGGGAAAGACATCTCCCGGCGCCGCATGACCGTGACCTATAATTTTGGTGTCGGCCATTGGTTCTCGCCTTATATGGGTCTGCGTCTGAATGCCTTCTTCAGCCCCTTGCACTGGAACAACCCGACAGTGGCTCAACCCAACAACGGCATCGTACATGCCCGCCACGTGAACCTCAACCTTGAATTCATGTGGGATATGTGCAACAGCATTGCCGGTGTCAACCCTGACCGTGTCGTCAGCGTCATACCTTTCGTGGGTCTCGGCGGCGACTACACCTGGCGTATCAAGGATCAGCAGGGCAACGCGGCTGCGGGCACAAACGCTTTGCGCAAGAACGGGGAGCCTAAGAAAAGCACCTGGACTCTTCCCGTCACAGCCGGCATACAGCTCAGATTCCGTCTTTGCAAATATGTTGATTTCTTCGCTGAAGGACGCGCATCCTTCTATGGAGACAACTGGAACGGATGCAGCTACGGACGCCCCATCGAGGCTAACGTGGCGGCGATCGGCGGTTTCAACTTCAATATCGGCGGCCGCACATGGGAATCGTATAATGAATGCAATTCCATGGCCCAGCTCGCAAGCATGAACAACGAGGTCAACGCCCTCCGTGCCGAAAATCTCGCCCAGGCACAGGCCATCGAGGCTCTTGAGAACCGTCCCGTAGTGAAGGAGACCGTCGAGGTCGACTGCCCCGAGACTCCTCTCATGGCCACCGTACGCTTCAAGATCAATTCCGACAAGATCATGCCTACCGAAGAGGTGAACCTCTACAACATGGCACAGTGGATGAAGGCTAACCCCGACCAGAAAGTCGTGATCTGCGGATATGCCGACAAGGATACCGGCACAGCGGAATACAACATGGAGCTTTCGAAGAAGAGGGCCGACGCTGTCTACAAAGCGCTCACCACAAAATACGGTATCGATGGCAGCCGCCTGACCGTGAAGTACGACGGATCTGACGTACAGCCCTACTCCACCAACGACTGGAACCGTATCGTGATCTTCAGCGACAAATAAACGAGACATATAATAAAACACACAACCCCTTGACCGGGCAATAACAAATCGGGGCGCCGCAGAAAGACTGCGGCGCCCTTTGTATTACCCGTACACAGTTGCGTGAGCTATGGAACAGCGGCTTTCCAGCCGCTGCTGCCGTCAAGCGGGCCTCCCCACCTGTCTTTGGCAACAACCTCACGCCGAGGCGCGGAGGGCTCGCAGAGGTTCAGTTTTGGAAGGGTAAGATTCTCTCGTTTTCGGAGGAAGTGAGTCCCTTTATGGTGAACTCCTTCCCTGTCCCAGCATTGACTGTCTCGTTGCCCGAAGAGTCAAGAAGAGTGAAGAGTCAACGGGGATATTTCAAAAATGGGATACAGGACTTTGATTGATAATGGTTCTTTGAAGTTCTGGTCAACAATATCCTATAGGACTTTATTCTAAAAATCCCTATTGAATTATGGTTGAAAATCAATTCGATAAATATTGGAGAATCAACCGGCGCAAAATATCAGCATCCTCCCGCAATGTGGTAATCACAATACCTCTTTCAATCATATAATAGCCATGCACCATTATATGTCGCATACCTTCAATTTCATGCCAATTCACTTCTGCATGAGCAGCCTTAAATTCTTTAGTAAGTTTGTAAGAAGCCTCGCCTACAATCTCAAGATGCTTCACAAACCCGAAAAAAGTGATTGGGTTATCCATAATCTCATCATCAGAATATTTTTCCCTGTAAGAGATTATTGTATCCAATGCATTAAGGATATGTTCAAGCCTTTGACGGTCGCGTATCTTCTCTCTCATAGATCAGGACTTTTTCTCGGTTGGCTGATTGCTGGGCTTCAGGGATAAGATAGCCGTTCTCCACAAGATCTATATCCCTTCCGAAAAGATTCTCAAGATTGGATATTATGCCGCCGAGAGTAAGCATCGAAAGTCGGTGTGTACGGTCATAATCCACCAGGAAATCCACATCGCTCTTACTATTCTCCTCCCCCTTGGCGCATGAGCCGAAGATCCAGGCCTTCCGTACGACAGGCTGGGTCGACAGATATGCAATGACGCGAGGGATTACCTTTTGGATGTTCTGGCTGAGCATATTCGTTTATTTTTTTACAAAAGTAATGCTTTTTATTCTATAAACAAATAAGCAATTGCTAAAATTAGTGATATGATAAAAAATACCTTCACCCTGCGGGCAAACATAACCTCACGCCGAGGCGCGGAGTGCTCGCAGAGGGGTTGTCTTGCTGAGGATTTGTCTTGCTGAGGGTTTGTCTTGCTGAGGGTTTGTCTTGCTGAGAGATATCACCCGTACACAGTTGCGTAAGCTATGGGACAGCGGCTTTCCAGCCGCTGCTGCCGTCAAGCGGGCCTCCCTACCTATTTTTGGCAACCACCTCACGCCGAGGCGCGGAGGACTCGCAGAGAATTTGTCTTGCTGAGGAT
>PPYF01524918.1_pt1 | contig 61774 bp, 44 predicted proteins | sample 1559871 | NCBI WGS metagenome assembly PPYF01 (sample SAMN08240021, study PRJNA423297) | Human gut metagenome, whole genome shotgun sequencing project. | reverse complement strand
TTAGTTAATCATTAAGTTTACTGCACACAAATTACGTAAAGAAGATTGAGTCTACAAAATGTTTTTCAAAAAAAGTTCACCCTCTTTGCAACTTTTCGTATCTTGCAGCCGTCTAATAGTAGAAAATCATAAGAAAACAGAAACTAAATAAAGGAAATTGTGATACAACTTACAAACGTCAACAAGACTTACAACAACGGAGCACCGCTCCATGTGCTCAAAGGCATCAATCTCAAAATAGAACGGGGCGAGTTTGTTTCCATCATGGGAGCGTCAGGTTCGGGCAAATCAACCTTACTTAATATATTAGGTATCCTTGATAATTACGATACCGGAGATTATTATCTGAATAATGTACTTATCAAAAATCTGAGCGAGACCAAAGCTGCCGAATACCGGAACCGTATGATAGGATTTATTTTCCAGTCATTCAACCTGATTTCCTTTAAAGATGCCGTAGAAAATGTAGCACTTCCTTTATTCTACCAGGGGGTAAGTCGCAAAAAGAGAAATGCACTTGCACTGGAATATCTCGACAGACTGGGTTTGAAAGACTGGGCGCATCATATGCCCAACGAAATGAGCGGCGGTCAGAAACAACGTGTAGCCATCGCACGTGCACTCATCACCCAGCCACAAATTATCCTGGCGGACGAACCGACCGGAGCATTGGACAGCAAGACGTCTGTGGAAGTGATGCAGATTCTGAAAGATTTGCACCGGATGGGTATGACAATTATAGTCGTCACCCATGAGAGTGGTGTTGCCAACCAAACAGACAAGATTATACATATCAAAGATGGTATTATCGAACGAATCGAGGATAACATCGACCACGACGCTTCTCCTTTCGGCAAGGACGGCATTATGAAATAAATCAAAATCCACCACCTACTATACAAACATTATCATGATTGATATTTGGCAAGAAATATACAGTACCATCAAACGCAACAAGCTGAGGACTTTTCTCACCGGATTTGCCGTAGCATGGGGTATCTTTATGCTTATCGTCCTGCTGGGTGCAGGCAACGGGCTGATTCATGCATTCGAAGAATCGGCTTCCGAGCGGGCTATGAATACTGTGAATATTTACCCGGGATGGACCAGTAAATCATACGATGGTTTGAAAGAAGGGAGAAAGATAGAACTCGACAACAAGGATATGGAGTCTACTAACCTTCTTTTTCCAGATCATGTCATCAAAGCCGGAGCGTCCATCTGGCAAGGTTCAGTCAACGTTGGTTTCGGTTCTGAATATGCCAATGTCGGGCTGGCAGGAGTTTTTCCTAATCACACGGAAGTGGAAGCCATAAAGGTTTACAAAGGACGTTTTATCAATGAACTGGATATAAAAGAGAGGCGAAAAGTAATCATCCTCCATAAAAAGACAGCCGAGATTCTTTTCAACAAGACGCGTACAGAGCCTATCGGACAGTTTGTCAATCTAGGAAATGTTGCTTATCAGGTAGTAGGAATTTGCAACGACAAGGGAGACAGTGGAGAAAATCCTGCTTTTATTCCTTTCTCTACCTTACAAACAGTCTATAACAAAGGAAACAAACTAAGCTGCCTAACTATCGCCACCAAAAATCTGGAAACGATAGAAAGCAACGAAGCGTTTGAAGCGAATTATCGTAAAGTAATAGGAGCCAATCATCGTTTTGACCCGACTGACCACAGCGCTATCTGGATATGGAACCGTTTTACCAACTATTTGCAACAGCAGAAGGGCTCGGGTATGCTTCGCATAGCGATTTGGGTAATTGGTATCTTCACGTTGCTGAGCGGGATTGTCGGGGTTTCCAATATCATGCTGATTACCGTAAAAGAACGTACCCGCGAATTTGGTATCCGCAAGGCTCTGGGAGCCAAGCCTCTTTCTATCCTTTGGCTGATTATCGTAGAAAGTGTCACCATCACTACTATATTCGGATATATCGGCATGGTAGCCGGTATTGGGGTGACCGAATGGATGAACAATGCTTTCGGAAATCAGACTATGGATACCGGAATGTGGACAGAAACGGTTTTCCTGAATCCTACCGTCGATATAAGAATTGCCATACAGGCTACACTCACATTAGTAATAGCTGGTACGTTAGCCGGATTGTTCCCTGCCCGCAAAGCAGTCAGCATCCGACCGATCGAAGCACTTAGAGCAGATTAAGAGTATGAGAATAGACATGGATACCTGTGAGGAAATCCTCATAACCATCACAAGAAATAAAACAAGAAGTCTGCTGACCGCATTCGGTGTGTTTTGGGGAATCTTCATGCTTGTCGCCCTTATCGGCGGCGGGCAGGGATTGGAAGATATGATGAAAAAGAACTTTGAAGGATTCGCCACCAATTCCGGTTTCCTTGCTTCGCAAAGAACGGGTGAAGCCTACAAAGGTTTCCGTAAAGGAAGATGGTGGGACTTGGAAGCTGTCGACATTGAACGCCTGCGTTCGCAAGTCAAAGATGTGGAGGTCATTACTCCTTCTATCGCCCGTTGGGGGTCGAAAGCCGTATATGAAGATAAAAAATATGATTGCAGCGTAAAAGGACTGTATCCCGACTACCTTCACATCGAATCACAGGAAATGGCTTATGGCAGATTTATCAATGATGTAGATATCAAGGAAGCGCGCAAAGTGTGTGTCATCGGAAAACGGGTTTATGAAAGTCTTTTCAAAGCAGGAGAAGACCCGTGCGGGAAATACATACGTGTAGACGGAATTTATTACCGGATCATCGGCATGTCTTCTTCCGAAGGGGATATGAACATACAGGGACGGGCTTCGGAAGCTGTCACCCTACCTTTCACCACCATGCAGCAAACGTACAACTTGGGCGGAAGAATTGATGTTATCTGTTTTACCGCAAAGCATGGAGTCAAAGTGTCTGACCTGCAACCGAAAATGGAAGAGATTATCAAAGCGGCACATTATATTGCTCCCAATGACAAACAGGCCGTCATGTACCTGAATGCGGAAGCTATGTTTTCCATGGTCGATAACTTATTTACGGGCATCAATATACTGGTCTGGATGGTCGGTTTGGGAACTTTGCTCGCCGGTGCTATCGGCGTATCGAATATCATGATGGTAACGGTGAAAGAGCGTACCACTGAGATTGGTATCCGCCGGGCTATCGGAGCACGACCGAGAGACATCATGCAGCAAATTCTCTCTGAGAGTATGGTGCTGACAACCATTGCGGGGATGTGTGGAATCTCCTTTGCCGTCATGATACTGCAACTGTTGGAAATGGGAGTAAACTCAGGCGGTAACGACTCTCATTTTCAAGTCAGCTTCGGACTGGCAATCGGTACTTGTGCCTTGTTGATTGCACTAGGAATGCTGGCAGGACTGGCACCCGCTTATCGGGCTATGGCTATCAAGCCGATTGAGGCCATCCGCGATGAGTAGAGGGATTGGACGATTGGACAATTTACGATTTACGATTGGAAAATCATTGTAAACCGGAAGTTGTTCAGATGTTCAGAAATGTGAGGGAGTTCAATTGTAAATAATAAAATCATAAATAAAATCATGAAAAAGTATCTGAAAATCGCATTATTGGTAATCATTGCCGTAATCCTTATTGGAACGTTCGTATTCCTGTATCAGAAATCGCAGCCTAAAATTACTGTTTATGAAACAGTGAAGGCGGAAATAACAGACTTGCAAAAGACTACCGTAGCTACCGGAAAGGTAGAACCGAGAGACGAAATCTTAATCAAGCCGCAAATTTCCGGTATCATCGACGAATTGTACAAAGAAGCAGGACAAAGCGTAAAGAAAGGTGAAGTGATTGCCAAAGTTAAAGTTATCCCCGAACTCGGGCAACTAAACTCGGCTGAAAGCCGTGTACGGTTGGCAGAGATTAATGCGGCACAGGCTGAGACTGACTTTAACCGTATTAAAAAGCTGTATGAGGATCAATTAATCAGCCGGGAAGAGTACGAGAAAAGTGAAGTTGCCGTAAAGCAGGCACGTGAAGAAAAACAGACTGCCAAAGATAATTTGGAAATCGTAAAGGAAGGAATTACCAAGAACAGTGCATCTTTCAGTAGTACCATGATTCGTTCTACGATTGACGGGTTGATACTGGATGTACCTGTAAAAGCGGGAAACTCGGTTATTATGAGTAATACTTTTAATGACGGAACGACTATCGCGACGGTAGCCAATATGAATGACCTGATTTTCCGTGGCAACATTGATGAAACCGAAGTAGGACGTATCCACGAGCAAATGCCGATAAAACTTACAATCGGTGCTTTACAGAATCTGACTTTCAACGCTATTTTGGAATATATCTCTCCGAAAGGAGTAGAAACAAACGGAGCCAATCAGTTCGAAATCAAGGCGGCTATTTCCGTACCGGATTCCGTACAAATTCGTTCCGGTTACTCTGCCAATGCAGAAATCGTGCTGCAACGCGCCAATCAGGTATTGGCCGTGCCCGAAAGTACGATTGAATTTAGCGGAGACTCTACCTTTGTATATCTCATGACGGATTCCGTACCCCAACAAAAGTTCCAGCGCACGCAGGTGACTGCCGGCATGAGCGACGGTATCAAGATAGAAATAAAGAAAGGAATAACTGCACAGGACAAAATACGTGGCGCAGAGAAAAAAGACAAATAACTAAACTTTGCCTATTACAATGAAAAGAAAAATAGCAATCATCTTCTTTGCAGCAGCCATCACTTGCTCTGCACAAGAATCCGAAACTCCATTGCGTAACTATACGTTACGCCAATGTATCGACTATGCCATCGAACACAATATCGCCATTCGTCAATCGGCCAATGCCGTAGAACAAAGTGCTGTTGATATAAGTACGGCTAAATGGGCACGACTGCCTGATTTGAACGGTTCTGCCAGTGAAAGCTGGCGTTGGGGACGTGGTTTAGCCACGGAACGGGACAGTGAAGGAAAAGAATACCAAGTATATAAGAATACATATAACATTGGAACTAATGTATCTCTTTCAACCAATATTCCACTCTTTACCGGTTTTGAAATACCGAATCAATATGCGCTTGCAAAACTAAATTTTCAAGCTTCCGTTGCTGATTTGGACAAAGCAAAAGAAGATATTGCCATTCAGGTAACTTCTTCTTATTTGCAGGTTCTCCTGACTCAGGAACTAAAACAGGTAGCTATAAATCAGACTGAACTCAGTAAAGAACAAGCAAATCGTATTATCCGGCTTTTTGAAACGGGGAAAGCTTCTCCCGCAGAAGTGGCAGAAGCGAAGGCACGCGTTGCCCAAGATCAAATGAGTGCGACACAGGCTGATAATAACTATCAAATAGCACTTCTCGAACTAAGTCAGTTACTCGAATTACGGAATCCACAACTTCTTTCAATTCAGAATGCTGACACCACATTTATCTTAGGTACTTTAACTCCGCCTGATGAGATTTATCAATATGCACTTAATAGCAAACCGGAAATTCAGGCGGCTCAATATCGACTATTGGGAAGTGAGAAAAGTATTCGTATCGCGCAAAGCGGCTTTTATCCACGTCTCAGTTTAGGCGGCAGTTGGGGAACAGGTTATTCTTCGGATATTATAGACAATTTCGGTAAGCAAATGAAAGAAAATCGCAATAAAAGTATAGGGCTCAGTCTCAGTGTACCTTTATTCAACCGATTCGCTACCCGCAATCGTGTCCGGTCGGCACGTTTACAACAGATCAACCAAAGTCTGAAACTGGATAATACCAAAAAAGTTCTTTATAAGGAAATTCAGCAGGCATGGTATAATGCACTGGCAGCAGAAAGTAAATATAACTCCAGTGAAGTTGCAGTGAAAGCTAATGAAGAAGCTTTCCGCCTCATGAGTGAGAAGTTTAATAATGGAAAAGCTACCTTCGTTGAATACAATGAATCGAAGTTGAATCTGACTAAAGCACTTTCTGATAAGTTACAGTCTAAATATGATTATCTGTTCCGTACTAAGATCCTGGATTTCTACAAAGGACAAATTATAGAATAAAAAGAATCATACTTGAACTTAACATAGTGATTCCCTTAAACATATCCGTTGGTTTATTCGTTATTATAAAAAGAACCAACGGATATGAAACATTTTATTATCTTAGTGATTCTGATGATTAGTAATATATTTTTAGGAGTTGCTAAACCAATGAAAAATCAAGCAGAAATCTATTTCGCAGGGGGATGTTTTTGGGGAACAGAACATTTTCTGAAGCAAATAAGAGGAGTAGAAAGTACTCAGGCAGGATATGCCAACAGTATTGTGGATAATCCTAGTTATGAACAGGTATGTTCGGGAAAGACGAATGCAGCCGAAACGGTGAAAGTGGTCTATGATCCCGAAGCCGTCAATTTGACTTTATTGCTCGATTTGTATTTTAAAACAATCGACCCGACCAGTCTCAACCGACAAGGCAATGACCGTGGTACACAGTACAGAACAGGAATTTATTATACCGATAAAGCCGATGTGCCTGTCATTAATCAGGCTATTCAGGTGCTGGCAACCCAATATAGAAGCCCTATTGCCATAGAAGTGAAGCCACTGACCAACTTCTATCCGGCAGAAACTTATCATCAGGATTATCTGGACAAAAATCCAAACGGATATTGTCATATCAATCCGGCTTTATTCGAAATGGCACGAAAGGCCAACGCTCCCCAAACGAAGAGTTATCAAAAGCCGGATGATGCAACTTTACGGAAAAAGCTATCAGCAGAACAATACGCTGTTACTCAAAAAAGCGCTACTGAACCAGCATTCCATAACGAATACTGGAACGAGCATCGCCCGGGTATTTATGTCGATATCACTACCGGTGAGCCACTGTTTGTTTCCACTGACAAGTTCGATTCGGGTTGTGGATGGCCTAGCTTCTCCAAACCGATTCAAAAAGACTTGATTGCAGAGAAAAAAGACTCTTCTTATGGAATGCTCCGGACAGAGGTACGCAGTAAAAGTGGTGACGCTCATTTGGGACATGTATTCACAGACGGCCCAAAAGACAAAGGCGGACTTCGCTATTGCATTAACAGTGCTTCACTCCGCTTTATCCCAAAAGAAAAGATGAAAGAAGAAGGTTATGGAGAATATTTGCCGCTCATCAAGTAAACGCTGCGTAGATAGACTGAAATAGATAATACTTTATTCAGATAATTAAAAACGGTGGATTATCCCGAAAAGGACATCCACCGTTTTTTTAATGCAAATTAAATTAGAGAGAGAAAAAAGAGTTTCACAACTCCATATATTTTATCTGCCGGCAATCAACAGACTGGCTTCATTCATAGCCGGTGTAGCTGTATTAATAGCCCAGTTGGCACCGGCTTCTTCAGTCCATTTATAGTCATTCCATTTGTAGTTCATATAAGCTATCGGCATATTAGCATCATTCAGTTCATATACGCTCTTTTCTACCGATGCATCGTAAGCTTTGTGAGAGTCGTTCCAACGTGCATATACCAATGTGATTTCATTAGAAGTATAGGTATAGTTTATCTTGAAGTACGGAGTCCACTTTTCACTGGCAGCATCCCATTTGAAAGCCTCTTTTGCAGACATTCTCTTCTGTTCGTCATAAGTAAAATCATATTTCATGTGACGGTAAAGAGAACCGTCCAGTCTGTAAATCACCTTCGAAACAACAAGATCACCCACTTTTTCTTCATTAGTAATGAAGTTATTGTCTTGTGCTTTCACTTCCGCATTAGCAATACCTGCAAATACCATAGCAACTAAAACGATTGTTCTGAATAATACTGTAGTTTTCATAATTGTATATTTTTTATTGTTCAACATTCTGTTTTTGCTCTTCTATATGTTAGACGGAACGTCCACCTCAAACGGTTGCAACTTTCTGAACTTTTTTCTTCTTTTTTTGCTTTCCGCTTTCGACTATATAAATGCAATGGACGTGCCAAACAGATAACTATCTAATAATCAGAGAGAACATCAAACAATCAGGTGTACGGAAATGAACAGTTGTACGCTTATAAGCGAACACACAAATAAAAAATAGATGTATAGCTCTAAAAATGAGCCAATTCACATTTTGTTGCCCGAATTATTATCTACCTTTGCAACGATTACTACATCAAGAAAAGAAGATGGAAACATCCAGCAAAAAAAGAATTGTCATTCTGTCGGCCATCGGTATCCTGTTTACCAGCCTCATCTGCCTTTACGGATTCCGCAATGTCATTTTACGTAATATAGTTGATAAACGCACCGTACGTATCGAACAAACTCACGGTTTGCGACTTCATTATCAGCAACTGCAAATGAAAGGATGCAACGAGATTGTCTTGCAAGGACTTTCTGCCGTACCCGAGCAGCGCGATACTCTCCTAAAGTTGCAATCTGTCAACGTAAAACTAAACTTTTGGAAATTACTTAAAGGAAATATCGAAGTACGCAACGTTCGCATGGATGGTCTGGCAATCAACTTTATCAAGCGCGACACAATAGCCAACTACGACTTTCTTTTTCTAAAACGACAACAACAAGCAGAACCGGAACCAGTCATAGAAAGCAACTATGCCGGTCGCATTGACCGGATATTAAACCTGATTTACAGTTTCCTGCCCGAAAACGGACAACTTATCAACCTTGATATAACCGAACGCAAAGATAGCAATTTTGTTGCAGTACATATCCCGTCTTTCGTTATCAAGAATAATCGTTTCCAATCAGCGATTAAGATTCAGGAAGATACGCTCTCACAACGACAATGGCAAGCGACAGGAGAACTGAACAGAAAAGTGCATACATTAAAAGCAACTCTCTTTGCCCCGGCGAAAAAGAAAGTATCACTACCTTATATTACCCGCCGTTTTGGAGCAGAAGTCACTTTCGACACCCTGTCTTATAGCATGACCAAAGAGAAACGCGCCGATAACCAACTATTTCTTAATGGAAAAGCCAAAGTAAACGGATTGGATGTTTATCACAAAGCCCTCTCTCCCGAAGTTATCCATCTTGACCGTGGACAACTTAGCTATCAAATGAATGTGAGCAACCATGCTTTCGAACTGGACAGCACTACCACCGTCACATTCAACAAACTCCAGTTTCACCCTTACTTACGTGCCGAAAAAGAAAAGGGAAACTGGCATTTCACCGCAGCAGTCGATAAATCATGGTTTCCTGCAGATAACCTGTTCAGTTCCTTACCCAAAGGATTATTCAATAACCTGGAAGGTATGAAAACCAGCGGCGAATTAGCTTATCACTTCTTGCTGGATATTGATTTTGCCCAACCGGACAGTCTTAAACTGGAATCGGAACTGAAAGAGAAGAATTTCCGGATTATAGAATTCGGCACCACGCCGCTTTCCAAGATGTCAGGAGAATTTATATATACGGCTTATGAAAACGGAATACCGGTACGCACTTTCCCCATCGGACCGTCTTGGGAGCATTTCACTCCCTTGGACAGCATTTCACCTATCCTGCGAATGTCCGTGATGCAAAGCGAAGACGGAGCTTTCTTTTATCATCGCGGCTTTCTGCCCGATGCCTTACGTGAAGCGTTGATTTATGATTTGCAAGCAAAACGTTTTGCCCGTGGTGGAAGTACGATTACGATGCAGCTGGTGAAGAATGTATTCCTTAACAGAAATAAGAATTTTGCACGCAAACTGGAAGAAGCGCTTATCGTATGGCTTATAGAAAGCCAAAGACTGACTTCAAAAGAACGGATGTACGAAGTATATCTGAATATTGCCGAATGGGGACCACTTATTTACGGCATCCGGGAAGCTTCCGCTTTTTACTTCAATAAACGTCCTTCACAACTAAATACCGAAGAAAGTATCTTCCTTGCTTCCATCATTCCCAAGCCAAAGCATTTCCGCAGTTCCTTCACCGAAGACGGACAATTGAAAGAGACTATGGAAGGCTATTATAAACTGATTGCCGGACGTCTCGCACAGAAAGGGCTGATAAGTGAAATCGAGGCGGATACTATCCGCCCCGATATCCAAGTTACGGGCGATGCCCGGAATAGTCTAGCCGGCGAGAAGCCGGAATCTAGTTCTCCTACCGCTGAGGAGCAATGATAATGATATTAATAATAAAGGAATAGGTTATCTTCTTGAACCGTTACCTCTTTCAGATGAACGGGAAGAGCTTGTGTTACTGCTTCTCGTACTTCCTGAAGAAGAACGTTTTTCTGTTTGTCCTCTGGAAACATTACTCCGGCTGGAGCTACTATTTCTTCGGGCAGAACTTGAACTACTATTTGTACGTCCACTTTCACGATTGGAACTTGAAGTAGTAGAGCTTCCACTTGTTGGTCTACGACTTGAGCCAGTTGAGCTTGAATTCGTCTCCGGTCGACGATAGGAATTTCCCTCGCCTCTGTTATTGTTTCTATCAGGCTTAACCTCTTTATTCGGTTTTTCATTCCCGGACGGAGTCGATGGTCTGGTAGAAGTTGATGGTCTATGTTCTGTTCCGGGACGAGAACCTGTTGACGTTCCGGGACGTGAAGAATTGCCGGGGCGCGATGAGGAACCGGGACGCGTTGTTGTTCCAGGTCGGGTTGACGTCCCCGGACGAGTAGTAGTCGATGAACCCGGACGGGAAGAATTCCCCGGACGTACAGCAACTCCCGGACGGGTAGGCGCATTGTGCGGACGATTGGAAGAATTCGGACGAAAATGAACCGACCCAAAATCCGAACGGCGATAAGAGTGATATACCCTCTCATCCCTCACCCGATGCGGCGTAGAATAATGGTGGAAATTATTATACCGACCCCGATAATAACTTGTATGATGGATATACGGACGATAATGTGCTCCACAATAAGTACGATAATGATAAGGTACTCCGAAATAGAACAAGCTACGATTCGGATAATTGACATAAACACGGAAATTCCATCTTCCTCCGGTTACGTATATCGGCCGATAGAAATAATCAGCTCCCATAAACCGGCGATACTGTACATCACTCAATACCCAACGAAGATCATCATTACGAATATCCAATGCTTCATAGTAATCATCCAATGCCCATTCATAGCCACGTGCCACATAATCCATTATATTACGGACAGAATAAATAAAGTCGTAATTAATCTCATATGCATCATTATATTGTTGAGTGCTCAAATTCATCTCATATGCCATCTTATCTGTAAGAAAACGTGTTTCCTTACGCACTTTGCTGGTACTCATTCCAGCCATCACGGTCATACTGGCACTCAGACCGACAGCAAAGAGTAAAAACAATATTCGTTTCATAATTCAATCTCCTATCATTTATTATTCTGGTGATACTCCTTGATAAACTTACGCACCTCATCTTTATATATATCAGAGAATAAGATATTAACCACCTTGTTAAAATTCTGCTTATCCCTTACATACGGATACATCTTCTTCATCATCTCCACCTGGTCGGGAGTATAAGAAAATTCTTTTACTATTGCCACACATTGAGTTGAATTGACATCATGATTTCCTAGCATACCGTTAATCAACTTCTTTTGGTCATCACTCATAATCGTGAATTTCAACTTATCTATGAAAGCATCAAACTCCTTCTCAGTCATCAAACGTATTTCCTTGACCGGTTCATTGCCGGGAAAGACTTGAACGGTATTGCTGACAGGCGGGGGGACAACGACCGGATGCGGCGAAGGTCTGCCGTAACCTCTGAATGTATCCATACTTGACACTTCACCGTTTGAAAATTGGACGACAATCGTCATCGGTTCGCTCGTTAAGACAGGTGTTCCGCCGTCACGATGAAATTCCCACTCTTCCATATCTCCGTCAAACCGCCGATAGTCGGGCTTGCCTAAAATAGCTTCTACCTCCCGTTGAGACATTCCCTGATGTATCCCCATCACTTGTTTGGTAGATATGTAGCTCGTAAAACAACTACTGACCAGTAGCCCTACTGCCAAACACAGGATAATATGTATCTTTTTCATAACTGTATCGTTTTTAATTAGTTAACCAATATCAGCGTCTTCCATAGTTCTGAACAAACTTATTCATCTCATCCTTATTTGAAGAGAATGTCAGCGTAGAAATTACCGTAAAGAAAGCCTCTTTATCAACAATCCGGGGATACATCATCTTCATAATCTCCATCCGGTCATCATCAAAAGTATAGAGTTTCGTCAGTTGGAGACATTGACCGGAAGTAAAATCCGAACTTGCCAATGCTGCATTTATCAACGCTATGCGGTCATCTTTGAAAGGTTCTTTCTTCACATTACTAAGGAATGTCTGGAAGAGTCGGTTGTCCATCACTCTGTCGTGTCGGTCATAATCCGGACGATGTACACCGTGTCCCGGACGTCCGGGTCTGTTGTCCGGGCGTATCTCGTCACGTCCATCCACCATTATCTCTTTTACACCATTTCCGTCGAAATAAACACGTTCATTATACAATCTCTCCCCTCTCCATGCCCGCTCTCCCGGACGGGTAAAACGGGTAGCATACACTTCAACAGTATAATATCCCGATCTCAGGTTGGCAACGAAACAAGTAGTAGTCGGCAGGCACATCTGATTTCCGCCAAAGTAAACAAGAATCGGAGTGTTTCCGCCGTCGATACGGATTCCGCTGATAGATTGTGCCTTTAAGGAGAGAGCAGCGAACAGGATACAGAAACTTATTATTATCTTACGCATAGCATATCTAGTTTTTTATTATTAATATCTTTAATCTTATACCACAAAAATAGGGCGAGGAAACTCCCCACCCCAATGATTCTCTCTATTCGTATGTAGGGATTTCCCTATTCTGTTTAGGATTCCGCCAAAGTAATGCCATCCTCGTGCAGAGAAATCAAACGTTTCTTATACAAGTCGCCCACTCCTTTTTTGAAGGTCTTCTTGCTCACACCGAACGTATCATAAATATCTTCCGCAGGGCTTTTATCATTCAGATTGATTCGTCCGCCCTGCTCTTTGATATAATCCAGCAATATTATCGAGAAATCATCAATCTTCTCAAAACCCGGTTTCTGAAGAATCAAGTCTACCTTACCATCTTCACGCACCTGTTTCACGAAAGCTTTCATCTCCATCCCTGTCTCCAGCGAAGTGAATATTTCATTCTCATACAGCAAGCCGCTATACTTATTATCTATAATAGCCTTAAAACCCAAGTCTGTTTTCTGCCAGATAAGGATATTCACCTCATCGCCCGAAGCATACTCCGGTTTGTCTTTCGACAGATAACGTTCCACCTTTGCGGAAGCCACGATACGATAACTTTCCTCGTCCAGGTGCGCATGAACCACATACTTGCGTCCCACCTGCATTTTCATCTTCTGTTCTCTGAACGGAACAAACAAGTCCTTCATCAGTCCCCAGTTCAAAAAAGCCCCGTATTCATTTACCCACGATACTTCGAGACAAGCAAACTGACCGACCTGCACATACGGAGTCAACGTCGTCGCAATCAGCCTTTCATCCATATCCAGATAAAGAAACACATTCAGAATGTCCCCTATCATGCAATCCTCGGGCACATAGCGGGTAGGCAACAAAATCTCACCCTCTTCTCCGCCGTCAAGATATACGCCGAAATCTACTTCCTTCACAACTTCAAGCTGATTATATCTTCCTAATTCGATGCTCATATTTTTAATCTACTCTGTTTTATTAGTCTTATTAAATACAAAGATAGTCTATTTTCAACAGAACTTTCTATCAAGTTACTATAACTTTTCGTTATCGGATAAAACTATTTGCTATGAACAATCAGGGCTGTAAAATGTTATCTTTGTAGCGGCAAAAAGAAAGATAAAATTATTCACCTTTAAATATATTAAGCTTTATGGAATTCTTAACCAACGAGAAACTTACGATTGTAGGAGCTGCCGGAATGATCGGCTCTAATATGGCACAAACAGCCATGATGATGAAACTCACTCCGAATATTTGCCTGTATGATCCGTTCGCTCCTGCTTTGGAAGGAGTGGCAGAAGAACTGTATCACTGCGGCTTCGAAGGTGTCAACCTTACTTATACGTCCGACATCAAGGAAGCATTGACCGGAGCATCGTATATCGTATCTTCCGGTGGAGCAGCCCGCAAAGCTGGTATGACCCGTGAAGATTTGCTGAAAGGAAACGCAGAGATTGCCGCCCAGTTTGGTAAAGACGTCCGTCAATATTGCCCGAATGTGAAACATATCGTTGTCATATTCAATCCGGCAGATATCACCGGTCTGATTACCTTATTATATTCAGGCTTGAAACCTTCACAGGTTTCTACCTTAGCTGCATTGGACAGCACCCGCCTGCAGAATGAACTGGTGAAATATTTCCATATCCCCGCTTCCGACATCCAGAATTGCCGCACCTACGGCGGACATGGCGAACAAATGGCTGTATTCGCATCTACAACCAAAGTAAAAGGAGAACCGCTGACTGATTTCATCGGTACTACCCGTCTCCCACTGACCGAATGGGAAGCACTGAAAGTACGTGTCATCCAAGGCGGAAAGCATATCATCGACCTTCGCGGACGTTCTTCTTTCCAAAGCCCGGCTTATCTTTCTATCGAAATGATTGCTGCCGCTATGGGCGGACAACCTTTCCGCTGGCCTGCCGGAACTTATGTTTCCAACGGCAAATTCGACCATATCATGATGGCAATGGAAACTTCAATCACTAAAGACGGTGTTACCTATAAAGAAGTAGCCGGAACTCCCACCGAACAGCAGGAACTGGAAAAGAGCTACGAACATCTGTGCAAACTTCGTGATGAGGTGATTGAAATGGGAATTATCCCCGCTATCAAGGACTGGCATACGCTGAATCCTAACATCAAGTAAACATACAATATTAGCAGGAAGCCGGAACTCTGATAACTGAATTATCGTTGAGTTCCGGCTTTTCTATTTCTCTTCAAAGAAAGAAAACAGGGAATCAAATGGTCAATGTCGTAATAATAACACTAATTTTCCACACAAATACCACTAATACTGTTTTCAAAACAACCATACTTTTTTATTCTAAGTAAAATTAATTATTCAGTGAATTCTAATTAGAATTTTGTTTTTTTCCCTGTTTCCAGTTTTAATGTTTCAAACTCTTCCATGAGTTCTTTTACTTTCTTCGGATATTTATCTGCCAAATTATGTTGTTGCCCAATGTCCTCCTTCAAATTATAAAGTTTATATTCCTTTTCTTTACGATAAGGGGGGATCAGCGCCCAATCTCCTTTCCGATATGCATAATTAAACATACCTTCAATAACCAGTCCCTTTCTGCCCTTTTTACTCTGCCCTAAAAAGACTTTTAAAGTATTTTGGCTATCCAGTTTATCCGGATAGGTCTGTCCCAGCAATTTAGAAAACGACGCTAACAAATCCATCTGGCACACAAATGCATCCGAGACTTGAGGCTTCACCACTGCCGGCCATCGCAACATAAACGGAACGCGTACTCCACCATCATACATGGTTGTCTTCCAGCCGCAAAGAGGACCTGCCGGACGATGAGCGCCAACCAATTCCACTGCTTGATCCTTATATCCGTCATCCAGCACCGGTCCATTGTCACTCGTCAAAATCACGATGGTATTTTCTGTCAACCCCAAAGTGTCCAACGTTTTTAGGAATTCATTGACACACCAGTCCGCTTCAAGAATGACATCGCCTCTGGGACCCATCCCCGACTTGCCGGCAAAACGTTCATTAGGAACTCTTGGAACATGTGGTTGATGCAGCCCATAATAGAGAAAGAAAGGTTGGTTCTTATTGTCTTCGACAAACTGCTGTGCTTTGTTCAGAAATAATTCTGCCATATCTTCATCGCGCCATTGGGCTGCTTTACCTCCTTTTTGGAAACCAATACGAGGCACTCCATTTACTATCGAACCGGCATGCCCTACACTAGGATGCATCCGCAATAAATCCGGATCAGCCTTACCGGTGGGCTCCCCGGGAAAATTCTTCCGATAATCGACATAAAGCGGATCTTCCGGAACAAGCCCTACCACTTCATCATTCTCCAGAAAAACACAAGGAACCCTATCATTCGTAGCAGCCTGGATAAACGAATAATCATATCCAATCTCGGAAGTCCCCGGATATACTCTTTTATTCCAGTCTACATTGCCATCCCCCAAACCAATATGCCACTTGCCGACAGAGCCGGTCACATACCCGGCCTGCTTCATGAGCTTGGGTAATGTAATTGCCTTCACATCAATAATAAGCGCAGCATTTCCCGGCAATATCTTTGCATCGGGATTTGTCCACGGATATTTGCCTGTCATCACAGAATAACGGCTGGGAGTAGAAGTTGCAGCCGTACAAAAACCTCGGGTAAAACGAATGCCCTCATCAGCAATACGATCCATACCGGGAGTCTGTATCATACTTGCTCCATAGCAACTCAAATCTCCATAACCAAGATCATCTGCAACAATTAAAACTATATTAGGATGTTTTGCATTGGCCAAAATGGCTTTTACATCCGCTTTTTTCTGAGCTAATACTGGTATTCCAGTCATACCGGCCATTAAACATAGTAAATACTTCATGACTATTGGATTTTATAAATCTATATATTTTTGATTATTTCATTCAAACACATCTGTACGTTTGCCATCCCAAGAAACTGCCACCAACCGGTCGCATCCTTTCGGGAAATAAGCTATTGTTGCAGTATTGTCCTCGCTTCCTGTTCCCACCATAGAAACATGCTGCAGTTTATCTCCCTGACAGGCTTCAAAAACCACTACATTTTTCCATATATCATGAGAGATATGACAAGATTCACCTTCCATACGAATCCCTTTTCCTGTTACACCCTGTACGGGTAACTGTTCACGAAAGGCTTTGACGCTATTCATCGTTATATAATGCATAACCGGAGACTTGGGTTTGGGGTATCGAGAAGCATAACGGACAGTTTCCTCTACCTGTTTTTGAGAGATACTTAAATGGCGGTTACCGCCATAATCACCAATTTCAGTATCTACAGCCCGGAGTATACCACATTTTATAAAGAAAGCGGTCAGGTCCTCCTGCATAACATCACAAGCATTCCTAACGAAATTCAACTGAAGTTCACCTACCGTCAAGTTCTGTTCATCCGTCCGACGTACAATCTCACTTATATACGCATAGAAATCCGATCTGCCCAAATTTGTTAGCTCATTGTAAATTTGTAATTGCCAAAAAGGACAAAGCCGCACAAAAGGATTCCTGTTATCTGAATGAGGTGTAAACGGTACCGACGGATTATACAACAAAGGCTTTTGCTGCACAATACAATGATTGAAATGCCAATTAAAGAAACCACCGTGAATCTTCTGTCCTGTACCATCAGAAGTTTTGGAATGTTCCAACCGGAAAGGGCCTTCTGGACGTAACAGGTATTGTATCCATGCAGCCTGAATATTATTGGTGATCTCTGTCGTACCATGCCATTTCAATCCCGGACGAACTTGATTTACATGACCAAATTCATGTCCAATCACCCAATTGGAAGTACGGATATCCTCAGGACGAATTATAGAAGAAGTGCGGGGAAAAGAAACGCCTTTTACATTTGCATTAGGCGGACCTGACCAGCTGATGCGACCAAACATATGATTGTTGGTACGATGACCGAACCGGTCAATTCCCAACATTTCCTGCTGCCACAGAATTATACGATCATACATACGAATCATCTCCACACCACAGTCGCTTCCCTTTTCACGCAAAGTCTTTACGTCAAAAGTCAGATGAATATACTTTCCCTGCATATCAATCACGTCGGCGACCGCATTATCCAGCATTTGTTTCCATTCAGCATTCGTATGATGGCAGGCATTAAACACACCATTATTTCTTCCTGTGTGGAAAGTTAATTCCAGTTCCGGAGCCTTCCGGTAATCCTTCACATAATAACTGACATAGACCAGCCCCTTATGAGAAGCCGGAAATTCATTATCGCCTTTTTTTAATTCAAATACAGTAGTCTTCTCTTTCCTTTCCCCTTTTGCAGGCTTGCTAAAGTCGACTAGCAATAAACTCAACTGATAACCTTGCAAATCAGGAACCGTAACACATATCGTCTCCCCTGCCGTAAAATATAACCCGGTAGGATTTTCAAACGGGCTATAACGGGAAGTTTTCAATTGCCTTGCCAATAAATGGATATCATAATAAGGAATGGCTACAAAATTGACAGGAGCAGCTTGCGCAACAATTCCTGAACAGATATTCAATAAAACAAAAAGAAATATATTTTTAATAGTCATTTTACCAGAATGATAAATTAAAAGAGACTTATATAGGTACAAGAGGTATCAATATAAGCCTCCTATCAATAATAGCTATAATTATAGATCTCAGCTAAATTAAAATATGTTCATAGTAAGTTTATTTATGATTATCCAGATATTTGTATATTTCTGAAGCAATCATCAACAAACTACCTACCGAATAAGCTCTTGTATCTTTCTTTGCTACTTCTCCCGGCTTTTGTGCCACCATCTGTGTCCAGCCCACTCTTCCTTCCGTATTAACAGCTTCTACCATTGCATCCCAGCCTTTCCTTACTATCGGCAAATATTTATCTGCAGGTAAAATACCCCGGTTAATACCATACATGATAGCATAGGTAAATAGTCCCGTCCCACTGGTCTCCGGCATAGGATAAATATCAGCATTCAATAAGTTAGTTCTCCAATAACCGTCTTCTCCTTGTAAAGAAGCTATCTTTTCAGTCATTTCTTGCAACAGCTGTTCATAAAAAGGACGGAATTTCTTGTCGTCTTCGGGCAAATATTTCAACACCTCGGCCAATCCACCAAGTACCCATCCATTTCCCCGGCTCCAAAACACTTTGCCTCCTTTTTGATCCTTGGCGGTCGGATATTTACCATCACGAAAGAATAAATGCTCATCTTTGTCATATAAATGTTCGTAACAAGCCAAATATTCCTTATGAGCAAACTTTAAGTATTTCTTATCACCGGTCAATGCATACAAACGTGTAAAAATTGCCGGAGCCATATAAAGTGCATCACACCACCACCAACGTTCACTTCCTCCTTTGGTTATATCTATATTTCCGACCGGTGGATTCTCTATAATCCAGTCGATTCTCGCTTTGGTCGGTATCCACATTCTCTCCTGTTTATATTTGGCATACATGTCAAGATAAGCCTGGCCTACGCAAAGATCGTCAGCATGGTACATCCGATTGCCTAACTGCCAGTAATAACGTGAAAAAACACGCTTCATGAAATCGAAATATGTCTCTTTATCTGTAGTTTCGGCCCAATCGAACAAACCATTATAGAGTACACCGCTCACCCACCCTTGATTACAGTAATTTCTATCTTTTTGATACGTTTGCATCACCCGACTGAAAACAGTATCGGCTACAACAGCAATATCATTCTTGTTCCATTTCGAACTAAACCCCTCAGCCTTCTGATTGACACGAATGGCACAGTCATAAGCTCTAAAGCCGGGATATTTATAATTATACATCCAAAGGACGGACGGCTGTTCATCCCGGTGATTGCGCACCACGAAAGGCCGTACATTATCCTTTTCCGACTGACTGGTAATAGCTTCTGTAACCCACTTTTTACTACCACCTGTAAACGTCCATTTTTCTATTTCGAAACGATCATTGACAGGACGTGAAGTATAAACGATAACAGGATTTTCATGATCCAAATAAATACCACCGGAATAATTACATTCATATTCAGGTTTTTCTTTTACATATTCCGTACGCTGAAACCACTGACCTGCATCGGTTATTTTATGGTTTTCCCACTTGTTTCCATTCCAACGTGCATACCAATAGGAATGCTTATTGTCACGGTCACTAAAACGCGCATAAACCAATATCGGTTTTTCCGACTTATCAAAAGCAATGTCCCATATCCACGATTTGTCAAAAGTTTTGGTTGCATCATATACTTTATCCACTTGGCTTGGCATAACAGAGCCAAGAGTATCTGAAATAACAGTACCGTCCGCTTTACAAAGTTTTCCATTTTTATACATCATAAAATAGATCGAGTTTGTTGCACGGTCTCTGGGATGCGCATCAGTAAAAGCAAAAAAGATCTTGTCCTTGTGGTTGGTTGTGATTTTTGTATAAGGACGACCACTCGCTCCATATTCCGAATCATTGCGTACCATATTGACAGGCTCGCTCCATACTTTCAAATCGTCAGAATAAACACAGGTCGGTTTGAAATCCCTGCCTCTGAAGAACAGATATACCCGGTTCTTTTCATCAGACAACATGGCAGGATTGGTATAACATACCCCTAAACGACCCTCCATTTTGGGATTGATCTTTTGTATTCCTCCCCAGGATGAAATATCCGCCGGATTCTTGCTGACAGCATAATAAATAGGAGAGTTCTTGGTACCCCCATGTGCTGAAAAAAATAGAACCAAACGCTGATCCGGAAGAGCCATGATAGAAGGATTTGCATGGTCGTCATAATCCAACTTATCAAACAATTTATGCTGTTTACTTTGGCAGGTGGAAGGATCATAGCAGAAAGCCCAAATACTGCCTTCTTTATCTACAAAACCACCAAACATCTTGTCATCCACATAAATAGCACGAGGATCGGAGAACCAGCACCACGCTCCGTCACGGGTAATCACCTGATAATCTTCCGCATAAGGACAAACTGTAGTTTCTTGAGCTACCGCCGGTTGGGGTAAACCGAATAAAGCCATACAAGACAAACCTGCAAAAACCATACAAACCTTCTTCCTATTAAAAAAAAATTGTTTCATAAATTTATCTAATTGTTAATGAAAAAATGCGAATCAGTAATTGAAAACCAAACTGATCCAAAATCTAAATTACTATCATTACCAAAACCCCAAACGATTAGAGATGCAGTTATCACAGTATTTTAGCCACATCTTTTAGCCTTTGATTTTGGAAATACATCCATCTGCCTTACAATGTCTCCCAAAAGTTTACATCATTTAATATTCATACATCTTCCCGGCAGATATCCATATTATTTATCTCTACCAATCTGAATTTCTGAAATCTGGACTGCAGAACCTGCACTTGTACTATAACCTGTAATTACAAAACGAACATACCGACAAGAAGATGTATCATCCAATATAATCTTCTCCCCTGTACTGGCATCCGCTCCGGTATCTAACGCTATTTCGGTTTGTATCAAATCAAAAGTTTCCCCATCCAGACTACCATATATGTCTACTTTTGAACCTCTCAAACCTACACTAACATTATCTCCTCTATGATGCCATCTAAAATAATTGAAAGGATACTGTTGTCCCATGTCTACCGTAAAGAAAATTTCGGCTCCAGCCGGTGTCTCAGCCCCTTTGCCGGGTTTCCTAATTGATAAAAAAGTATTGTAACTACCATCCAGTAACATTTCCGGTCCACCGCCTCCTGCAGGATCCGGCACAAATGTATGCGAAACTGTAGCCTTCCACGTATGACGTGGAAAATCTCCCAGCAATTCATCTATTACAGTTATAAAAGCACTCGTCACTGCCCCTCCTTGATCCGCAGCTTGAATTACAATCTCTACACTCCCACTAGACACGCCAGTTACTATTCCATCTTCACTGACAGTGGCAATATCAGGATTTGAAGAAGTATAAATCACATCCGGATTATCAACCTGCTCCGGCTTTATAGTGATAACACTCCCTAAATCTATTTTTGAATCCACCAACAGACTACAATCTTTATATTCTTGTGGTAATTCAATAGTGCGTATCCAATTGGGTTGTACCACTACTTTACAGCACTGAGACACAGCCGGATTATTAATTGCTTGCACTGTCAAAGTAGCCTCTCCCACGGTAAGTGCCTGTATTCTCCCCGTATCATCAACCGTAAATATGCTCTCGTCGCTACTCGTATACGAAAAAGTATAATCCTTTTTATCAATCGCATCTACCGGAGTTATTCTAACTTTAATTTCTCCATTTTCTCCTCGCGAAAACAAAAAATTACCATCTTCTCCCATATCCAATAAATCTACTCCAGTAACAACACGTGTATTATACACATATTCTTCCCCACAGCTTCCTAATATCATCCATGTAAGACATATTAAAAATAAATATCTCAAATTTTTCATATTGCAATTTGTTTAATCATTATAGTTATACATATTATTTTCATTTATAAGATGTACTTCCGGATGCGGCATTTTATAATCTTGTTTATTAACCTCATCTTTCAAAGCAGTTATCTGTCCTTCTGTAATTGTAAATCGGGCTTTACTATAATCATTTATATCCGCATCAATCGGAGTCAGGAATCCCCACTTCTCAAAAAAATCAAGCATATTCAACCCTGAGATCCTACAAACCTGGCGTACAAAATCCAACTGATAAACCCCTTGAGTATATTTATCAGCATTTAAAGCTTCATAATCATAAGTCCGAAAGTATTCATACAAATCATGATAAAAATTTTCTTTTCTTAAAACATCTATCATATATAGCTTCAATTGCCAGAAAGGAACTAAACGTTCAAAAACATCCGCCTGAGAACTATTATGCGGTATTTTCTTCGCGACAACTTTTTCCAGTCCGTAATCATACACCGTTTTACCATCTTTTTCATTCAATAACCGACCCGGCTGCCCGAAAGAAGCTTGTACATAAAGAGATAATATATTATTGGTAATTTCCGTAGTACCAATCCATTTTAACCCCGGACGTGTCTGATTCATATGCCCGACTTCATGAGACGGTCCCCACAAATTAGTATCAAAACGAGTCGGATCACATATTTTAGCTGCGTTACCAGGAGGATAAACTGTACGATAATTAGAGGCATTTGGATTTGTAGTATTATAACTAATGGAAAAATGCATACGATTATTAAACAACTTACCATATTTCACCAATCCTATGAACTCTTCTTCTAACCACACCAATTTATCATAATTATCCAGCAACATAGTAACATCCGAAGTATATGTCTGAAAATCTGACACACGCCACGTTATATGCGCATATTGTCCTAATACATCCATATCTTGATATTGGGCATTTTCTAATATTTCAGGCCATTCTTCCGGGACGTTTTTATGACAGTCATAATAACCGTTTACTTTACCCATTATAATATGTACCTTCACAGTCTTATCCATAGCCCTTTGCTTATCTGAATCATTTTTTAGCAGTAAAGGAATATTGTCCTCTACATGATTCAAGATATAGATCAAGCCGCCAATTGTCGGTTCAATAATATTCAGCCCTTTTTTCAACTCGTAAGTCTTGGAATTGCCATATCCACCATTCAAATCCCTAACCATCAAGGATATTTCAGCTCCACAATACGATTCATCCAAAGCAATATACAATTTTTCTCCGGCTACAGCATAAATTCCTGTAGGATTATCACTTAAGCTATATCGGGAAGTCCGATTGACAGCTGCCATAACAGAAGGATGCTGATAAGGACGATATTCCGCTACACGATATTTACTTTCATAATTGCCTTCAGACAAAGCCAAAGCTAATTTACGCATCTCATTATCAGGCATATTTTTTATCAGATGCTCCGCAACGTCTTCCTTTAGTTGTGTATAAAGATCATCCGCAAATATACTACGATAATCAAATCGATTCTTACTGGGTTCAAAAAAATCCATTTCTGCACAACTGACACGTTTCATATAAGCGGAGTGAACTGCAAAACGTACATATTTGGCATTAGGAACAGGAGTGTCCAGGGTAAAGTCCAGTGGTGTATGTACTCCATCTCCCCTTTCAAAAGAAGCTACTTTTACAAATTGTGTCGGTGTATCTTCCGTAGCTACCTCTATGTCAAATTTATTAAACGATCCCCACTTATTGTTTTCTGTGCGAGGAGTATATATTATTCGATAAAGCGTATGTCCACTTTCCAATGTATAAGTCATTCGAAAAGTTTTGGTAACATCCGTTCCTCCTTTTGAACAAAAATAAGTATTAAGATCATCATCGTAGCTCTTATCCATTTCGTTATTATTATTCTCTGTATCGGCGGTAGCAGACATAACTTTAATAGGAATATCATTCTCACTAAATCCTGCCATTTGCTTCACTCGAATTACAAAAGAATATCTTCGTTCATATTCAACAGTTACACTAGTATAACGTTCACTATCCGTATATGAGCGAAATGCACGAATCATCAACTTACTTCCTTCCACAGACACTTCACACCAACCTGCATCTTTTGCCGGAACATAGCATTCCAATAAAGAAGCGTCCAATCCGTCCTGTAAGGAAAACGAACAAGACTCATTTCCTCCCTCCATCGGGAACTCCAAATCAGCTTTCAAACCATTAATCCAGCCTGTATCTGAAACATCATTTGCCCCCTGACAAGCTATTATGACAAAGGTTAGCAGAAAATAGAGAAATATATATGGTATTTGTTTTATCATATTTTTTAATTAAATATTATTTACTAAAACAATAAAACCATTAACGCAAAACATATGGAATATCTTATCCTAATATATCTTACGTTAACAAGCAACATAGCTTTACCATAAAGGATTCTGTATCAATATTTTTCCAGGAGAACGCTGTATTTCATTATAAGGTATCGGATAAAGCAACATGGCACGCGTCCATGCGCGCCTTTCCAAAACAACCCGATTAAAGAAAGAACCTGCTCCTACTCCTTGATTAGATTGCGTCATATCCATACCACTGCGCGTTATCTGTTGGTCATAAGGATTGTTGGCATCATCGGCAGTCATCCAGCGACGTACATCAAAATAGCGCTGTCCTTCACAAAGAAATTCAACCTGACGCTCGCGTTGAATTGCCCACCGCTGCTTCTCTTGACTACCTATAATATCTTTTTTACCTTGTTCCTTCAACTCTTGATAACCCGGTATACCAGCACGACGACGTACCCGATCCAAATACTTAATAACATTAGGATCACCAGGATCTACTTCATTACAAGCTTCTGCATAGTACAAATAAAAATCTGTCAAACGAAGCAGGATATTTGGACGCGCCCACTGCTTGAACAATTCCAATTTTCCGCCGGAAGCCGGGCGGGTTGTACCATACACTTGTCGGTTTTTGAACTTATAAAGCATATATCCCGTTTTGGGATTTTCAAGTCTCGACAAATCCGTGTCTCCTCCTTTTGCAAAACCTGTCACATAATTGGCGTTACCGGGGGGCTGTACATGCCAGCTCCGTCCTTCATAAGTAACAGCTGCATAAAAACGAGGTTCCCGACCATGATACATCGTATACACATTTTTATCAGTAAGCTTGTCTTCATTAATCCGGTTAGGTAAATCCGCAAATCCTTCTTCTGAATATCCACTTTCTTCATCACCGATTTCCAGTCCATTACTCATAAAAAAGGCATCAACCGTCTCCTGAAAAACGCCCAAATTCGCCCAACCATTATATACACCTCGAGGATTGCTTCTTTTCTCCATTGTACCACTTATAGCATAATAACCATGTTGATTTGTAGCCCAAATAATCTCATCATTGTAATATTGGAAAAGTTCATAAACAGATTTATCCGCATCAACAATGCCGTCTTCCTCAACTTCATACAAACCATATCCCATATTTTCTGCAAAATCTAAAAACGTTTCCAAGTGTGATTTGGCTGTTTTCCATTTTTCAGGATTATAAGCTGGGAAAATAGGAGTTCCATCGTAGTTTACCGTCTGAACAGCCTCTGCATATCCTCCGTTAAACAATGGAGAAGCAGCATATACCCACAGACGGGCACGCAATGCCAAAGCTGCCGCTTTAGTAGGACGCACGGCTTCACTCAAAGCATATTTGCTATTATCATGGTTAGCATGATCCTGATTTTCAGCAGCCCCTCCAGAAGCAAACGTCGTTTCCTGTATAACATCCGAATTGATAACTTCCTCAAACAAACCATCAATATATGCCACCATCTCATCTACTGAAGCACGCGGATAATCTGTAAAATCAGGATCATTCGGATCAGCTATCTCTTTTACAATAGGCACAGGACCGTATAATTCAAACAATGATAAATAATTGTAAGCAATAAAAAACTTGGCTTCCATCTTCATACGTTCCACTTGTGTCGGGCTTAAATAGGTATCCGAAAGAGAGTTTGGATCTCCAACAGGTTTTATACGATCCAACAGAATCATGGCTTGCCGTATATATTTATACATAGTACCCCAACGATGAAACGGAGCTGTATCCGCCGTAAAGCCACTTGTCATTGTTGTATAGGCAGAGCCACCGTTAACTGTCACTTCACCTGACAGCAAATTCCAAACCCCTGTAAAACCGCTCTCATCTGCACCGCCCATGAAGTCATATGTACAGATACTATTAAATATATTAGCATGCCATTTTTGTACATATCCCTTATTTTCAAACACGTCTTCAAGTGATAAATTGTCGGCTATTTCATCCGATACATCCAGATAATCTGCACAAGAGGACACACTCATCAATCCTCCGCTTAACACCAATGTATATAGTATTTTTTTGAATAACATTTTCATATTTATATTTTTTTAGAATGATACTTCCAATCCAACAGTCCAAGTAGCTCCAAGAGGATATTTTGCTCCTGAATTACTGTTGCCCAACTCAGGATCCCACAATTTTATATTATCCCATACGGCCAAATTAGTTCCCTGAACATACAGGCGCAAATTAGTCATACGCATCTTTTTGATCATATCTTTACTGAATTCATATCCGAACTCCACATTTTTCAGACGTAAGAAACTGCCGTCACGATACCACCAAGTACTTTTCTCTATGTTATGATCAAATTTGGCAGCATGCATACGAGGATATAAGACATTCTGATTATATGGATTATCTGCACTCCAATGGTTTAAAGCCTCCATACGGGCCGATCCTCCTTCTACGCCTCTGATAAAAGGCATAAAGTAGTTAGAGTTGCTCATCAGATTAACCGTAGTCTTGCCTACCCCCTGAAAGAAAATGCCCGCAAAAAAGCCTTTATATTCCAGATTCAGTCCAAAGCCATAGACCAATTTCGGATTGGCCGAATTCAGTCCGTTTTCGTAAGTCATATCATACTCATTAATCAATCCATCTCCATTCAAATCTTTATATTTGATATCCCCGGGAGCCACATTAGCGGCAGGTTTAGGCACATCAGCCTTCAACTCATACAGATATCCTCCGGTAGAAGTTGTGGTTGTAGTAAAATCATCCGGTGTATAGAGCCCTTCCGCTATATAGCAATAAGGTTGTCCTATGGATTGTCCGGTATAATTCTGATAATTATATTTGGAAGGGACTTCATCGTACTCTACAATTTCATTACGCACATAAGTAATATTTCCACGAGCTGAAATTTTCCAGTCACCAATCTGGTGGTTCAAGGTAAGGCTTCCGTCCAAGCCCTTATTATCTACAATACCAAAATTCTGCCATGGATTAACCCGGAATCCCAATGTTCCCGGCACAATCTTCCGCTGAATCAGAATATCTTCACGTCTGTTGAAGAAATAATCAGCGGTAATATCAATTCGGTTATCAAAAAATCCCAAGTCTACGCCTACATTAAATTTCTTCTCTATTTCCCAACTTAAAACCGGAGCGGCAAACGTACTTTCTACAATACCATTGCCTCCGCCGGGATTCCCACCCGAACTTCCTACAGGAATATTAAATGCATAACCGGAATCATTCGTTTTCAATTGCTCACGATAAGGAAATCGTGAACTAGAACCTATATTATCATTACCAGTTATACCATAAGAAGTACGCAGTTTCAACTTTGAAAGCCACTTGGCTACACTGTGATTACGAATAAAACTTTCATTGCTGATATACCAAGCAGCACCTACTGCAGGAAATATTCCCCAACGATGCCCTTCTGCAAAATTTTCACTCCCCGTCATGCCAAAACTTCCTTCTAACATATAACGACCATCATAACCGTAAGAGATACGTCCCACAAGGTTCTGTTTACGATAAGGCAAAAGCTTCAAACCATCCACATTTTGGTATTGCGTCTCTTTCTGGCTATAAACTAAAATACCATTCACGTCATGTTTTTCTCCAAACAAACGTTTATAATTCAGCGCTCCTTCAATGTAAATTCTCTTTTCACCGGAAGTAGAAGATTTCACAGGATCAGACAAAGCTTCCTCTACACTTACTGATTGCATAATCAAATCGCCAAAGTCATCACGTTTATTTGAGAAAAAAGTGGCCGGTTTCTTCGTACGCTTCATGGACGAAGTAAAATCAGCATCAAAACTGACAGCCCCCCTTACTGACAATCCCTTGGTTATAAAATCCAACTTTTGTTCCAACTGTACTTTAGACTGAACAGAAGCGGACCAAGTTTTCGTATACCCGCTTTGATTCAACAAATTATAAGGATTGGTTCTCTGATCCGCTTCTCTTGTCAACTGAGACAAAGAGCCATCTGAATAATAGAAAGGAATGATAAACACCGGACAAACGGTTATAGCACCAAAAACGGCATCAGAACTGCTGGCAGACTGGCTTCGGGTTTTATACTGTCCACTCAAATCAATGGACAATTTAGTTGTGCTTGTGATATCCATATCTACATTGGAACGTAAATTGAAACGTTGTAGCCCTGTATTGGCATTATAACCTTCGGAAGTATTAGAATCAAAAATTCCATCTTCCTTATAGTAAGCTCCCGAAGCAAAGAATTTGGTTTTTTCCGACCCCCCTCTGAAATTTATTGTATAACGTTGATTCGTGGTATGTTCTGACAACAATTCCATCCAATCGGAGTTAGGATATAAGTCCAAATCCGCCCCGGTACGATATTTCTCCAATATATTCCGATCATAGGTTCCTGCAAAATCCAAAAATCTTCCCGGATTTCCGGCATCGTTCCATTCCGCTTCTGAAAACATGTTCAAAAAGTTATATGAATCCATCAATTCAGGTAATCTAGTAGGAGTTATAATGGAAAACTGAGCGTTAATATCCACTCGGGTTTTTTGTGCTATACCACGTTTAGAAGTGATAAGCACTACCCCATTAGCACCTTCCGCACCATATACTGCCGTAGCAGCAGCATCTTTCAACACGGTAAATGTCTCTATCTCATCTACATCAATATCATTCATATCACGGGGCACACCATCAACTAAAATAAGAGGATTTGTTCCTCCCATATAGGAGCTTTGACCGCGAATCCAAAAAGACGCATCATCATTACCCGGTTCCCCCGAGCGTTGAATAGCAACCACACCTGCGACCCGTCCGGCAATTGCATTGGATAAACTACGGGTAGGAACAGCAATATCGGCCGGTTTTATAGAATTAATAGAAGCAACAACGCTTTCTTTCTTCTGTGAACCATAACCAATAACGACCACGTCATCCAGATTAACATTGCTTTCGGTCAATGTCACATTGATACGCTCATCATCTCCGACAGTTTTTTCCACTCCTTTATAACCGACAAAACGGTATTCCAACACCTGATTTTTCTTAGCTTCAATAGCATATTTCCCATCAATGTCCGTTAAAACTCCATTAACGGTTCCCTGCACAATGACAGTAGCCCCGATGACAGGGGTTCCCAAATCATCAACAACTATACCTGTTATTTTGCGTGAAGGTCCCGTACCTTTGGAAGCCTTTTCGATTCCTTTTCTCAGAATGATTTGTTTCCCTTTTATTTCAAATGAAATAGCAGTTTTATTCAGCATCTTACTTACAGCAGTCTGAATATTAGCTTTTTTAACTGAGAAACTCACTTTTTGACTGATATCGATTTGATTGACATCATAAAAAAAAGTATAATCACTTACTTTTTGTACTCTTTGCATAGCTTCCTGTAAAGAAACGTCTTTTAAAGAAAGAGTAATTCCACCTCCTGACTGAGCCGCTACCGTACCAATAAAAAGACAAAAGGTACAGAAAAAGGCACAAAAAAATTGTTTCAAATTCATGTTTTTCAAAAGTTATTAAATATTAAACAATGCACACAGACATTCATTTATTCGAACATAGTTCTCTAAAAAAAAGGGCATAACAATGGCTGTCAGCTAGTATCCATAAATAAAAAATTAAAAGATTAAATCATTGATTAGAAATAAATATAGTATTCGAATCCATATATTCATACTGTATCGGATTGATAGAAGTCAGCATATCAAGTAATTCATCTAAAGTCTCGTCATGCAAATGAAACATATAACGATAACGGGTACCGATAGACGGATCGACCTTAATATTTTTATCAAATCTAAAAGAAAGTATTTTACAGATATATTCTAATGTACTACCATTAAAAGATATATCATTTGCCAGCCACGAATTATAAATAGCTGTATCTTCTTCTTTCACATTCAGTTGACCGTTTCTTTTATTATACTCAGCAACTTCACCGGGAATTATGAACTGACTCTTTACTGTAGGTGATATCAACTCTACCGAGCCCTCTTCTAATCCAACTACAACATGTTCCTGAAACAGAGAAGCAGATACCACAAATTTTGTACCATGCACTTTCACATTCAAATCTTGTGCCTCTACAATAAAAGGATGATTCTTATCTGATTTAACCTCAAAAAAAGCTGCACCATTTAATTTTACTCTACGTTCTTTCCCAGAGAAATCAGACAAACAAGCCAATGTACTATTCTTTCTCAACCACACCACTGTACTATCAGTAAGAACTATTTTAGTTTTACCTTCCAAAGAAGAATATACAGGCAACTGAATATCATTGTTTTCTATCGGCAGCAGACATACAAGCAAGGAAAATCCTATTATTAAAAGCAAACTTGCAGCAATGCCTGCCCGCACCATACGATTCATCAAGAAATGACGCACTTTCTTTTTCTTTTCTACTTTATTAATCCGATTAGATATAAAAGTCCAATAATAGTCTTCATCAGGTTCATAATCCCGAACTTTAGACTGAACAGAATGCCAGACATGTGTCACAGATAAATAAATTTCTTTATGTAAATCATTCTGTAACCATTCTTCCAACAAATGGTTATCAGCTTCTGTTATAGTATTACTCAACTTTGCAATAATTAATGTCCAAGGTATTTTATTCATATTACACCTGTTTTTTATTAAAAGTTCGTCTCTTTATTAATAACACACATAATCCAGGAGCAACCCTATATCAAAAACCTGTTTTTTTTCAAATTATAAAAAATAAATCATTTCTTTTCTAATACTCTCAAAAACAATCAAGAGAAATATGTTTTCATTTATAAACTGTTTATAGTTCTATGACACACATTAAGTCCATCAATCCTTAATATACAATCCCCGCTTTTTAATTCTTTTTTCTTTTTTTATTTGCAAATCTCTTTTTAATATATACATTTGCAAAAAGCATAATTTATGATAGATGATGTTTTATGGATCAGACTTATCCAATCGGGCAACCAGGTAGCATTTGAACATTTATACAGAAGTTATTTCACACCTTTATGCCGCTTTATATCGCTTTATATCGAAAACAAAACTGAAGCTGAAGAAATAACAGCTGAATTGTTTATATATGTCTGGGAACATAGAGAAGACATTGATTTCTCTTTATCTTTAAAATCCTATCTATTTCAATCAGCAAAAAATAGGGCGCTAAATTATCTGCGTGACAAAAAACAAAAAGTATCAATAGATATATTGAAAGAAAATTCAGACGAACATTACAACAGTGAAGAAGAATTAGAATTTAAAGAATTACAAATTCTAATAAAAGAAGCAGTTTGTCAACTTCCCACCAAATGCCAGACGGTTTTTAAAAAAAGCAGAGAAGAGCATAAAAGCAATCAAGAAATAGCGGATGAAATGAATATCTCAATCAAAACAGTAGAAGCACATATTACTGCCGCTCTAAAAGGTATTAGAGAAAAATTAGGAAAAAAATACTATTATTTGTTTTGAACCAAATAACTATATAAAACCGGACTATGTCAAAAAACCAGCTTCCATATATTTATTATTGTATTGCTTCTCACAAAAGCAGAAACTAAAGAAGTGATATAAACGGCTATTTTCGGAAAGAACATTCCGGACAAATCCCCTTCAATACATAGTTTATACTACGCAAAGTAAACCCTTCCGGCAAATCAATGACAGGAATATGCGTACCTTCCAGACAGAATGTCTTGTGGCATTTCTCACAATAGAAATGTGAATGCAGATCCTGCACCACACAATTGCAGGAATTGTCACAAACGGCATATTTCAACGAGCCGCTTCCGTCATCTATGCTATGTATAAGGTGGTGAGACAAAAAGAGGGCTATTGTCCGGGATATAGTCGACTTATCCACTGTATCCAGCAAGGTTTCCAGGTCGAGCAATGATACTGCACGTTCAACTTCCATCATATTCTTTAGTATGAGAAGCCTTATTGCCGTCGGCTTGATGTCTCTCCTTGCCAACTTATCCAAATAAATATTCTCTTCCATAGTCTCTTATTTTATCATTTTCTGTATTCTTACGGCATTCATAATGGCGAGCAGCGCAACACCGACGTCTGCAAAGACCGCTTCCCAAAGGGTAGCTATACCACCGGCTCCCAATATCAGTACGAGCAGTTTCACTCCGAATGCCAGTGAAACATTCTGCCAGATAATCCTGCGTGTCAGCTTTCCTACCTTTATGGCTTCGGCCACTTTAGAGGGCTGGTCTGTCTGTATCACGACATCGGCTGTTTCAATGGCCGCATCGCTACCCAATCCCCCCATGGCAATACCGACATGGCTCAACGCAAGTACCGGCGCATCATTCATTCCGTCGCCGACAAATGCAATCTGATTCGTCCCGTCCTGCCGCAATTCTTCCAAATGCCGCACTTTTCCTTCCGGCAACAAATCGCCATAAGCACTTGTGATACCGAGCTTTTCCGCAAAGTTAGTAACAATACTTTGTTTATCACCGGATAATATCTGAATGTTTTTGATATGCAACATTTTTAAACCATCAATAGCTTTCTTTGCATCATCTTTCAGTGTATCAGCTAATAACAAATAACCTGCATAGTCGGTTCCAATTGCGCAGACTACAATCGTATTGGTAATCTGTAATAACTCTGCCGGATATTCGATATTGAATTTAGATAGTAGACGACAGTTTCCGACCAATACCGGAGTTCCGTCAACCATTGCTTCCAAGCCGAATCCGGCATATTCTTTTGTACCGGTGACCGGCAGCAGTTCTACGTTTTGCAGCTTTGCATAGTTCACGATGGCTTTAGCAATCGGATGCGTACTGTCACTCTCTACCGAAGCTACCATTCCAATCAATTCCTTTTCTGAAATACCGGATGCGGATTTACACTCCTGCACTTCAAATGTTCCTTTAGTCAGAGTACCTGTTTTATCGAACACAACCGTATTGATTTTAGTGATTGCATCCAGATAATTACCACCTTTGAACAAGATTCCTAATCGGGAAGCAGCTCCGATACCACCAAAATATCCCAATGGAATACTCACAACCAAAGCACATGGGCATGAAATCACCAGGAAAACCAAGGCTCTGTACAGCCAGTCATTAAACACAAACGCAAACTGAGTATCAATGAATGAATAAACGAACGGAAGGATGACTATCAATACCGCCAGTCCTATAACAATAGGTGTATAGATACGTGCGAATTTACGGATAAACAATTCTGCCGGAGCTTTTCGTTCCGAAGCATTTTGGACAAGTTCCAATATCCGGGCAAGCGCACTCTTATCGAATGGTCTTGTCACCTTGATTCGAATCACTTTATCCGTCACAATCATTCCGGCAAGCACTTCTTCGCCTTCGCGAATATTGCGGGGAACGCTTTCACCTGTCAATGCCGCCGTATTAAAAGCGGCGACTTCGTTGAGCATCACTCCGTCCAAAGGGACTCTCTCGCCCGATTTTATCTCTATAATCTCGCCGACCTTTACATTCTTCGGGCTTTCTGCAATCAGACTGTTATCTCTCAGTACCAAAGCCTTCTCCGGCCTTACATCCAATAAAGCGCCGATATTGCGTTTTGCTTTATCAACCGCCTTGTCTTGAAACAGTTCGCCGATGGTATAAAACAGCATCACAGCTACCCCCTCCGGGTATTCGCCAATATAGAAAGCCCCGATTGTGGCAACAATCATTAGAGTAAACTCACTGAAGTAGTCTTTCTCTTTCATGCTCTCCCACGCTTCTTTCATAACAGGGAGTCCGACCGGAAGATAAGCTACAATATACCAGATTAAAGCTACATACTCTTTATGAAAAAAAGAGGAACCCAGGGCATTCATTATAATACCACTTATCAGCAATATAAATGAAAGCCCTGCTTTCCAGTATTCTTGAAATATAGAAGCATCATTCTTCCTTTTTCCAGTTGTGCATGAATGTGCACTACAACAACATTGTCCCATATTCATTCGTTTTTTTATCCGCAACAAAGGTAACGAATGATTTTTGCAACTAAGTTGCAAAATATATGCAGTGCATTTAATAACACTTTTATAAATCTTCTTTTAAAGCTTTTATCTTCTCCTTATTAAAGGAAAAGAGCATAGGAGGAGGATAGGAAGTGGTATCTTTCCTTTCATCCAATTTGATAATAAGTTCCGATGAGAGCATTTTTTTCTGGAAATTACGGCGATCCAATTCTTTCCCCAAGATTCCCTCGTGGATTTTCCTCAATTCGGAAATAGTGAACTTTTCAGGCAACATCTCAAATCCTATAGGCAAATATTCGAGTTGCGAACGAATGTGTCTGAGCGCTTTTTCTATAATTAAGTTATGATCGGCATACAAAGAAGGGATGTCTTCCAAATTAAACCATCTACATTCATCTTCCTCTTTCTTACGGATAACCACCTTATTATATTCTACCAATGCGAAATAAGCGGTGCTTATAAAACGGGAATGCTTTTCTCTCACATCCGTATCACTCAATCCATAGCTGGAATATAGCCTTTCATTTTCATCGGGATTTGTTCTGTTCACTGCACCGAAAGTATAAAACTGCTCCAAATATACATTTCTCAGACTAGTACGATTCTTCAATATACGATAAGCAGCATGCTCCAGATCTTCATCCTTATAAACAAACCCTCCGGGCAACATCCACTTATTATTCAGAAACAATTTATTCAGAAGAATCTGCAACCTGTTATCATAAAAGGTAATAATAACACAGTCGACAGAGAAGCCCGGATGTATCTTGTCATCCAGTTGCAAATGCTCTTTGATCTTCTCTGTCATGAATTCACTAGTGTACTTTTTCATTCACTTTAGTTTTAGCTACTTGCAAATGTAGCAATTATTTAAAAACAAACAATACAATCACAACTATTAAAAAAAATAATCCAGCCTAAGCACATTCGATATCCAGCACAAAAACAGCCATATAAACGTCTACAAAAGGCTTTTGTGCGTATAAAATACTCTGTAAATAAAATACATGTTTTAAAACATGCGTATTTTTTACGCACTTGCGCGTACAACATACGCACTAAATACATACCTTTGCAGCATCTCAATAAGTAACATAAGAAGTATTACGTAATATCTTAGAAATAACAACAACTTTATTAACCATTAAAATCATGAAAATTAAAGAAGCTATTTTTCTTCTGTTGGCACTCTTTATTGCCGGCAACGGAATGAATGCTCAGAATACGGCTCAATCTTTTACCGTTCCCTCTGACGTATCCATGAAAACTATAACCTATGCGACAAAAGACGGATGCACATTGCAAATGGACATTTACCAGCAAACAAACTATACGGGTGCACCTCAACCGATAATGTTTTTCATGTTTGCCGGAGCTTTTTATGCAGGCGAACGCTCAGGACTTGAGATCGGCTATTATCTGGGGCAACTGGCCAAACGCGGAATTACAGGTATTTCTATCGACTATCGCTTGGGATGGAAAGATGCGTTCAAAGACAAACCGGAAGATTATGGAATGATAGAAAAGCTGCTTGATGCAGTGCAAGACACCCGCTTAATGCAAAAGACATTCGATATGCCGGTAGAAGACCTCTACAGCGCTACTAACTTTGTCATCAAGCATGCGAAGGAATTAAATATCGACCCTTCCCGCATCATGATAAGCGGTTCCAGTGCAGGCGCTATGTCTGTGTTACGTGCGGAATATTTCCTGAAAAGCGGCAATCCTCTAGCAAAAGTTCTTCCGAAAGGCTTTACTTATAAAGGAGTATTATCTTTTGCCGGCGCTATTTATTCCAACCAAGGGAAACCCGAATACACACAATCGCCCGCCCCTACCTTATTTATACATGGCACAAAAGACATCGTGTTGCGCTACAAAGGTATTCGTTTTCTGAAAGAAGGACTGTATGCGCCGAAAATGCTGATTAAGGAATACAAAAAGAATGATTATCCCTATTCACTCGTACTCTTACGGGGAGCTGGACATGGTGAAGCCTGCGGCGACGCATTAATCAACAACTTTGAAGATGCCTGGCAGTTCATCCGGAAATATGTAGATGGCGGCAAAAAGGAATCCGAAGAATGCACACAGAAATACAGTCGCAAGACTGCTTTGTACAAAAAAGAAAAGTCCGAGGAAATCTCTTTCTTCTAATACATAATAAATAAAGAATATATCTCATGAAAGATTATATCAAACCATTGCTTGTAAAAGCCCTGATGCCTGCATGTCTGCTTTTCGCTTCATGCAATGACGACAATGATTACATTGCCGGAACTACCGATGATACCATTGCCGAGTGGACTGTGTCCAACCCTTCCGCCCATCTCACGCTGCTCATCGACGAAATGCCTGCTGACGGATTCTATGCAACCGATACTTATAAGAATTTCAGTACGACAGCCAAAATTGACAAATCAGAAGGCAACAAAGTTTCTATCCAATTTGCCGACAACAGTTTTACTGATATGTTCGGCTTACCAGCTACCATGCAGCTCAATAAAGGAGAAGACTTCGCATATACCAACGGTACATTTGAACAACCAATAACTTTGAATTTGCATACGCCTGTCTCTGTTGGCGATTATCTTCCCACGCTGGGCGGAGTGTTGCAAGGAGTCATCACCGGATTAGTCTCCAGCGGAACAGAACTTTCTCCCGAGTTCAACGCATATTTGCAGAACTTCAATGTCCTTGACCAACAGATAGGAGACATGACACTCGAACTTTCTTCCTATTATTTCAGCGTCGACCTGATACACGATGCGGATGCAATCAAAGGGTTTGCCACGATGAAAGCCCGTATCAAGAAATTCAAGTTTTACGGAGCAGAATCCAATCTCATCAATCAGTTCATGCCAATGCTTGTTGAGAGTGAGTTGTTCCAGCAGATGAATGAATTCAATCTGAAGGTAGCTTTCGATTTCAATAAATAATGTAATCTAATATATAAAAACAAATACGATGAATTCACTATTCATAAAATCAATACTGGCAGGCAGTTGTCTTTTCTTTGCGGTCACTGTCGCAGCTCAAGAAAATCCGGTTCGCAAAGATTCCGTTCAAAATCAAGCGACGCAGACGCGTACTGACATGACTGCCAACCGCAACGTGATGCTCAATGCTTCTGATGACAAAGGACCGCGAAGCCTCAACATCGGTCTGCCCGCTTCATCGGTAGGTATCAATGTGATTGAAAACGGACTTCCGGTATCTTATTCTCTTTATCCCGTTATTCCCGTAAAAGTGTGGCGCCTGGATACAGGTATTCTCGGCTTTAAGCTCAATACGATGGGAACTTCCGCCATTGAATATGGCGAAGTAGGCTATACAGCAGCGGTTACGGACAACTTCGGAATCCCCTTGCAAAAAAATATACTTTCCCTGAAATCCAATCATTTCGGATTGCTCAACGGTTCATTCACTACTGCCGGCGAAATCGGCAACGGACTCACCATGTATGCAGTCACTGTTTCAGGCAACTTTGACCCGGGAACCATAAATACCGATTTCGCCAAATATCATTCCGACCAGACATATTCTGTAAAGGCCGCTTTAAGCCAGGCATATAAATTCGGAGGCACTGTAGGACGTATCGGGGTTATGTACAGATACCTTCGTTCGGGTGGTCTGTTAGGACATTCGTTACCTTATATATATCGTGCCGACGGCTCAGTGGATGCATACAAAAATCTCGAAATTGGCAAGACTTCCTACCACGAACGTTCGGGTCTGGCACAGGTGAAGAATCCGTTTACCGGAGAGATTGAGGAATTTAAGTTAATGGATGCCGACTTCAAGTCCCACAACATCGACCTTGTCAACAACATCCGTTTTGCCAACGGATGGACTTCCAACACGGTGCTTCGATACATGACTGCCGTAGGCGGTGGCGGAGCTTCCATGCCCGTATCACAAGTATCGGCCGCTCCCGGCGATTACAAATATATGGACGGACGAGACTATACACGTCAGGACGCTTTCATGGGTATCACTATTTTCTCTCATGATGTTCCTGCCAAATACCTGGCTTTCAAGACTGATTTGAGCAAACGTTTCGGCAACCATAAAGCCAAAGTAGCACTGACCAATCAATATTATCGCCTGGAAGACTATTTACTCACCACCACTCCGTTCTATGAAGAGCTGGCAGAAAATCCTGCTAAGATTGTGCCTGCCACCACTTTCAAGCCAGACGGAACTTCATTTCTTACCGACAAATACGGTAATCTCAGCGTGGGATATAATGCTATGTACGAATATGTAGACGGCTGGGAAAACAAAACGGCACTCGTACTGACCGACAAATGGAGTGTGACAAAAAGATTCTCTTTAGACCTCGGTGCACGTGCGGAGTTTCATAAACTAAGCGGATATTACGCACCGCAGGAAGCGCGTGCCAACGGTATGCTAATCCGTGAGAATTTCAAGAAACTGAACGACAGTTATATTAATCTCGGCGCAGACATAAGTGCAGTGTGGAAAGCCGGCCGCAATTTCGGTTTCCTGCTTAATGGCGGTATTTTAGAAAAGTCGCCCGAATTGAGTAACTACAGCTCCGGTGAAGAAACCTCTTTAGAAAAATCCATCATTACTAACGGCGGGGTCGGTATCTACTACAACAACCCGTACTTCAATATCATTTCCAAGGGAACTTATATCAAAAAGAGTAACTTTGTCAGCATCCAGACCTTCAACGCTCCTCACGACATGGCTTTGAACTCCAAACAACGGTCGGTCTACGATATTGAAACTTTCGGCTGGACTACGGATATTATCTCTAATCCATTCCCGGGTTTTGACCTGCACTTCATGTTCACCATGCAGGCACCTAAATACAAGAACTACAAAGGCGAAGTAGGCTTCAGCGACGGTATGCGTTATGCTTTCGACTTTGAAGGAAAAATCGTGGACGGTATCTCCAAATACCTGCTCGAAATCGACCCGAGCTACACCTTTCTCAAGAAGAAAGTGAAACTGTGGGCATCGGCACGTTACTTCAGCGAGCAATATGCCAACAAAGCCAACACGTTGACTTTTGCTCCGCGTTGGGAGACATTTGTCGGCGTAAATGTATTCCCGGTGAAAGGGTTGGACTTAGGAGTAACAGTAGTAAACCCGCTCAACCAGGTGGGAGCCAGCGGAACTATCCCAAGCACAGACATGATGAACAAACAGCAAGTGAGCGACATTGCTGTCGACCGCGTACTGGCAGGCGGTTATATGCGCCCGTTCACCGTAGAATTTTCTGCCAAATATATGTTTTAACAAACAACCTAAAAATATAGAATATGAAAAAGATAACAGCATTCAATAAGGTATGGTTATATATAATATGTGCATTGACACTCTCCACAGGATTTGTATCTTGCGATACTGACGACAGCGACGTTTCCCGCCTCATAGCAGGCGGAGGCGGAGGTCCCGCACCCGAAAAGCCTTTCGCAATGGAAGGCACCTGGGTGGCAGGCGGACTGAACATGGACGTAACCATGAACATACTTTCAAACGAGGTTCCGCTAGGAGAAACAATTGAAGGTATGGTGCTGGGGCTTTTAAACAACTCACTGCCTACCAAGTTGGAAAGTCTTTCCGATTTGGAGATAGCCTTGAAAATAGAGCCGGGCACAGAGGCCGGTAAGGTAAAAATCTCCAGTCCGACCATCGGTTTGCTGACAGGCAACAATGAGCTTGCGCTAGAGCTTCCCCAAACTGCCCCCTTTACAGTTCATTCGGAAGATGGATTGGCAACCATGCTTAAGCAACTACCCGATCAAAAACTGACACTGTTGAACTATGTAACAGAAGACACCCCCAAAGGTATTCCCATCAGAGAATCTCCGTTAGCCGGCTTGGCAGACATGGTTGGTGAAGAATATTGCCCTCCCGCCACTACCCTAAAATCTGTTTTCCTGTCATTCGCCAAAGCCACCTCGTCTTTCGATATCAATGTACTGCAAGAAGAGCGTAAAGGAAAAGCTGAACTTAAAATGCAATGCTCATTGACGATAGAAGTCGATGGTGCCTTCCTACTTGGCATAATGCTAAAAAATAAAACCGTTAATGCCGCTGTCTCATTAGATATAGATGAGTGGACAGCACTCTAGTTTGTTTTACTTTATAATTCGTAAAATAATGAAATCAACCTTCTTTCTGTTCCTCCTTTCGGCTTGTACTCTCTTCTTTAGCAGTTGTACCGCGCCCTCACCCAGTGACGATGCCTCCCGCCGTGTAGAAGCACTTCTGAAAAGAATGACTCTGGAAGAGAAAATCGCCCAGATGAATCAAGTAAATTACTTGGGTAATGAAGAAGCTGCCAGGGAAGCCGTGCGTGCCGGCGCCGGTTCGGTTCTCAATCCGATTGCATTTGCCAACGTGCCCCTACCGGACGTAAAAGCCGTCAATGAATTGCAACGTATCGCCATAGAAGAAACCCGTCTGGGCATTCCTATTATTACGGGACGAGACGTGATTCATGGATTCAGAACGATTATGCCCATTCCGCTGGGGCAGGCAGCCTCCTTCAATCCTGAATTGGTGAAACAAGGGGCGCGTGTAGCAGCAAAAGAAGCGAGAGCATCCGGCGTACATGTAACTTTCGCTCCCATGCTCGACATTTCCCGCGACCCGCGTTGGGGACGTATAGCCGAAAGTTTCGGCGAAGACACTTATCTGACTTCGGTTATGGGAGAAGCAATGGTAAAAGGATTTCAGACGGATAACCTGAAGGATTCGACGGCTGTGGGAGCCACAGTGAAACATTTTATCGGCTACGGCGCTGCTGAGGGAGGAAGGGATTATAATTCCACCTCCCTTACCCCGCTCACCCTGCGCAATGTCTATATGCCGCCTTTCAAGAAAGCCGTTGAAGCTGGAGCCGTGTCTGTGATGAACTCTTTCAATGATAATGACGGTATTCCGATGACAGGCAACAAATACCTCCTGCGTGATGTCCTCCGTGATGAATGGGGTTTTAAAGGCTTCGTTGTAACAGATTGGAATTCTGCAGGAGAAATGTTACAGCATGGGTTTGCAAAAGACAGTGCCGACGTGGCACGTATAGCCGTCAATGCAGGCGTAGACCTGGAAATGAACAGTGCTACTTTTGTAAATAACCTGAAAACATTGGTTGAAACAGGACAAGTCAGCGAGAAAGACATAGATGATGCCGTGCGCAATATTCTGCGGGTGAAGTTTGAAATGGGATTATTCGAGCATCCTTACTTCGACGAGCAAACCATGAAGAAACTTTATCTATGCCCCGAACATCTGGCTGTAGCGCATGAATCGGCCGTTGAATCGGCAGTACTGCTGAAAAACGAAGGCAACATATTGCCTTTCGGAAAAGCAGTGAAAAAGATAGCCATTATCGGTCCGATGGCGCATCAGCCACATGAACAACTGGGAACATGGACACTCGACGGTTCCCGCAGAGCGGTAGTGACGCCCCTGAAAGCTTTTCAGGATGACAAAAGCTATGAGGTGCTCTACGAAAGCGGATTGAAATACTCCCGCGACAGAGACCGGAGCAACTTTGCCAAAGTAAAACAAACTGTGCTTGCCGCTGATGTCGCCGTTGTTTTTGTAGGCGAAGAAGCGCAGCTCTCAGGCGAAGCCCACTCCCTTGCCAATCTTGACCTGGTGGGAGCACAAACCGAACTGCTCGCAGCAGTAAAAAGCACAGGAAAACCTGTAGTAATGGTAGTAATGACAGGCAGACCGCTTACCATCGGCAAGAACCTGAAAGATGCAGACGCCGTATTCTATTGTTTCCATCCGGGAACCATGGGCGGCTCCGCCATTCATGACTTGCTGACAGGCAAAGCGAATCCGAGCGGAAAGCTGCCGGTGACTTTCGTGGAAGAAGTAGGGCAAATCCCTTTATATTATAATCATAACAACACGGGACGCCCTTCCAAACCTATAACAAAAAGCATTCTGTACGACATCCCGCAATACGACTTGCAAAACTCTGCAGGCTACGTATCCATGTATCTGGATGCTCCTACCGAACCCTTATTCCCATTCGGTTACGGCTTGTCATACAGTCGCTTCACCTACTCCGACCTACAACTTTCTGCGGCTGTCATGACTATGGACGGAAACATCACGGCTTCGGTCAAAGTAACCAATGACAGTACCGTGGACGGAACGGAAATAGTGCAACTCTACATACGCGACAAAGTAGGGTCGATTGTCCGCCCGGTCAAGGAACTGAAAGGCTTCCAGAGAGTGCGGCTAAAAGGCGGTGAAAGCCGGCAAGTAGAATTTACCTTAAGCCCCGATGACCTGGCTTTCTACGGCATTGACCATACGTATAAGGCCGAACCGGGAGAATTTGAGTTGTGGATAGGCACGAACAGTAAAGAAGGGCTTCAAACGTCTTTCACACTGACAAAGTGACTTCCACAATCTAAAGCTGAGGTACACAGAAAGTACAATAGTTCTATGTTATCTAACTTAATTCATTTAAAAACGAAGCAATGCAACTGAAAACCATCAAACAAGTTTGCCTTACTATCATAACCTGTCTGGGCACCACAACAATTTCCGCCCAACAGGAAGAAAAAAAGATTTACGAAGATACCAATCTGCCCGTGTATCAACGGGTGACAGACTTGATGTCACGATTAAGCGTAGAAGATAAAGTGAATCTTCTTATCGGCACGGGAATGCCGGAAGTGGAACTCCTGAAAAGAATCAATCCGGTGGTAGGCTCCACCAACTACCTCGTAGCAGGCTGTGCCGGTACTACTACTCCGCTCGACAAACATCGCATCCCTGCCATAGTGATGACCGACGGTCCCGCCGGAGTGCGCATCAGCCCCACGCGGGAAGGAAGCGACAAGAGCTATCATGCCACCAACTTTCCTACGGGCATCTCCCTGGCCTGTTCATGGGATACCGGACTCGCCCGCCAAATAGGAGAAGTCATAGGCAATGAAGCGCGGGAATACGGTTCGGACGTACAATTGGCTCCCGCTATCAATATTATGCGCAACCCGCTGTGCGGTCGCAATTATGAATATTATTCCGAAGACCCCTATCTGACGGGAAAAATAGCGGCAGCCTATATCACCGGTATCCAGAAAAACGGAGTGGCGGCCTCTCTCAAGCATTTTGCAGCCAACAACAACGAGACAAACCGCATGGAAATCAATGCCGAAGTTTCCCAACGCGCCTTGAGAGAAATCTACCTGCGAGGATTCGAGATAGCTATCAAAGAGTCGAAGCCCGCCACCGTCATGTCGTCTTACAACAAGCTGAACGGTATTTACACCTCCGCCAATTATGAACTGCTCACCACCATCCTGCGCGACGAATGGGGCTACAACGGAACGGTGATGACCGACTGGTTTGGCGGTTATGCAGGTTACAAAGCATTCAGAGGAGAATATAAAAGCGTCACGCTGGAACAGATTCGGGCAGGAAACGACCTGCTTATGCCGGGCATCACCCCTCAAAAGCAGGAATTACTGGCAGGCATTCAATCCGGCAAATTGCGTATGGAAGATGTAGATACTGCCGTGAGACGGATTCTTACTCTTCTTTTCCGCTCGCATCGTATGAACAAATATGCCTATTCAGACGCTCCCGACCTGAAAAAGCACGCACAAGTAGCACGCCGGGCGGCATGCGGGGGCATGGTCTTGTTGAAAAACGATAACCGGACCTTGCCGCTAAGTGCGGACATCAAAAGACCGGTACTTTTCGGCAGCGGTTCCTACAACTTCATCGCAGGCGGGACAGGAAGCGGATTCGTGCATACGGCCTATTCCGTGTCACTAATGGAAGGAATGCGTCAGGCAGGATTCTCCGAAGATAAGGAACTTTGCAAACTATACCTTCCGTTTCTTGACAGCGAAGGCATCCGGATAGACAACGAACGCAAGAAGTATCCCAACCCTCCCGCTTTCACACCGGCGGAAATGCCTTTGAAGAAAAAGATTATCGACAAAAAGGCAGAAACGGAAGATATAGCAATCATCACCATCGGCAGAAACACCGGCGAGTTCTTCGACTGGAAACCCGTCAAGGGAGAATATCTTCTGTCGGATGCCGAACAGGAATTAATCAGCCATGTGTCGGACGCTTTTCATGCGAAAGGTAAAAAGGTAGTGGTAGTGCTCAACATCGGCAACGTGATAGAAACAGCCAGTTGGCAAGATAAAGTGGATGCCATACTCGTAGCCTGGTTAGGCGGCCAGGAAGGAGGAAATTCCGTTGTTGACATACTGACCGGAAAAGTATCTCCTTCCGGCAAGCTGGCAATGACCTTCCCCGTGCGCTATGAAGACATCCCTTTTGCCGGAGAATTTCCCGGACTGAAAGAAAATGAACCCCAGACAGTGAGTTATAAGGAAGGCATCTATGTGGGATATCGCTACTTCGGCTCCTTCGGAGTGAAACCCGCCTTTGCATTCGGCCACGGATTGTCTTACACTACATTTGAGTATTCGAATGTAGAGCTTAGCCATCCGCAGTTTGACTCCGAATTGTTTGTATCGGTCGATATAAAAAATACAGGGACCTGTGCCGGCCGCGAGGTTGTGCAACTTTATGTCGCAGCACCGGCCGAACAGCTCGATAAGCCAGTCCGCGAACTAAAAGGTTTCACAAAAACCCGGTTGCTGCAACCGGGCGAAAGACAACGCGTAACGTTCAGGCTGACGCCCCGCCAACTGGCTTCTTTCCGCACCGACCTTTCCGCATGGGTGGCAGACAAGGGAAAATATGTAGCGGAACTCGCTTCCTCTTCGGCCGACATCAGACAAAAAGCGACTTTCATCGTGCCGGAAGAAATGATAGTAGAAAAAGTGAATGATGTATTGAAGCCTCAGCACACTTTTTCCGACATGAAAAGAAATTGAACGGGAAATAAACAAGAGATATAACTATGAAACGGATTATATTATTTGCGATTACAGCTTTGCTGATGTGGTCTCTGTCCTTTTCGCAAGAGATAAGCGGAGAAAGGCGAAGTATCGTTTCACCCGAAATCCATCGGGACCACACTGTCACTTTCCGCATCAAAGCTCCTCTGGCAATGAAGGTGCGGATTACCGGAGACTTCCTGCCGGTTACTCAAGTGGATACTCCTTATGGGAAAATGGATACTGCCGGCTATGACGACATGACGAAAACGGAAGGCGGATATTGGGAGTACACTACTCCCTCCCCGCTCTCATCCGAGCTATACAATTATACGTTCGTAGTAGACAGTGTGCCTGTGGTCGACCCGCAGAATGTGTATGCCCCACGCAATGTAGATGCATTGTATGCCCAGTTTCTGATAGACGGCGGATGTGCCGATTTATATAAAGTGACGGATGTAGCTCACGGAACAGTGACCCGCCGCTGGTATGACAGTCCGGCGTTGGGTATGCACCGCCGCATGGCAATCTATACACCGCCCGGCTATGAGACCAGTGGAAAGAACTACCCCGTCCTCTATCTGCTTCACGGCATGGGCGGTGACGAAGAATCCTGGCTGACGATAGGCCGCCTTTCTCAAATCATGGACAATCTCATAGCACAGGGAAAAGCCAAGCCGATGATTGTTGTCATGCCTAACGGTAATGTCTCTCAATCCGCCGCGCCAGGCGAGTCGTCCGAAGGATTCGTGAAACCTACTCTGGAATTGCCGAAGACGATGGAAGGTAGCATGGAAACCAGTTTCCCGGACATCATGAAGTTTATAGACGCCAATTATCGCACTCTTCCCGAAAAGTCGGGTCGCGCCATAGCAGGATTGTCAATGGGCGGTCTACATTCCTTATGTATCTCGCGGGAGTATCCCGACAAGTTCGACTATGTAGGGCTCTTCTCCGCAGTGACCCGCCCCATTCAGAAAGTAGATTCACCCATTTATCAAGACGGTGACAAGAAAATGGACCGGCAGTTTGCCAGCCCCCCGAAACTCTACTGGATAGGAATAGGCAAAACGGATTTTCTCTATAAGCTGAACGTGGCTTATCGCCGCCAACTGGATGAAAAAGGTTACAAATACATCTATCGCGAAACAGAAGGAGGACATACTTGGAGCAACTGGCGCACCTACCTCTCTGAGTTTGTGCCATTGTTATTTTAAGATAAAGAAGAAAGATGAGAAAACATATACTGGTCTTAATAAGCATATGCTGTGCCGCCGCACTCCATGCAAAGGTAAAACTCCCTTCACTCATTGCCGACAATATGGTATTGCAGCAACAGACGGAAGTCAACTTATGGGGCATGGCCACACCGGAAACCGAAGTACGGGTCACTCCTTCGTGGGACGGCCGGACGGCAACCTGCCGTGCCGGAAAAGACGGCAAGTGGATAGTGAAATTGCAGACTCCCGAAGCCGGATATACGCCCCATCACATAGTGTTCGACGACGGCGAGAAGTTGACGATAGAAAATATCCTTATCGGTGAAGTGTGGTTGGCAAGCGGTCAGAGTAATATGGAGATGCCGCTTCGGGGATTCTACGCCTGTCCGGTGGAAGGAGGAGCCGAAGAAATCATCAATGCTTCGGGCGAGAAAGGACTCCGCCTGTTCACCGTGCCCAAAGCACAGAGTTACATTCCGCAGGAGAATTGCGGCGGTTGCTGGGCTACTCCCACAGTGGAGTCGGCAGCATCTTTCAGTGCGGTAGCGTGGTTCTTTGCCAAATCGCTGAATCATGCATTGCAAGTGCCGGTCGGAATTATCAACAGCTCTTACGGCGGTTCCAAAGTAGAAAGCTGGACAAGCGGGGAACTGGTTAAAACTTATCCGGATATCTGCCTGAAAAAAGACAGTATCGAACGGATGACAGAATTCCTCCGTCCTGTACTGATGTACAATGCCATGCTGAAACCTGTGCAGAATTATACCGTCAAAGGATTTATCTGGTATCAGGGCTGTTCCAACGTCGATACCTACGAAACTTATGCCGACCGTCTGGCACGAATGGTCGAGTTATGGCGCAAAGAATGGGGACAAGGCGATATACCTTTCTATTATGTCGAAATAGCCCCTCATCTATATCGTGAGAAATCGCAAATGGGGAAAGCCGCCTTTCTGCGGGAAGCACAGGCAAAAGCAACGAAGCTGATTCCGAACAGCGGCATGATTTCCACCAATGACCTCGTAGAACCTTATGAACGCTACAATATTCATCCCCGGCAAAAAAGAAAAGTAGGGCAGCGCTTAAGCTACATGGCTTTAAACCTGACCTACGGACTAAAGCAGTTGCATTGTTTCAGCCCGCAATATAAATCTCTCGATGTGGCGGACGGAAAAGCGATTCTCTCGTTCAATCATCTGGAAGAAGGTATCTGCCGCTACTGCGATTATGAAGGCTTCGAGATTGCCGGAGACGACAAAGTGTTTCATCCGGCGGACAAAGTACGTTTTCTATGGCAGACGGGACAGTTGGAAGTATCATCGGAGAAAGTCAGCCGTCCCGCAGCCGTGCGCTACTGCTTTCGTGACTTCCAGCCGGGAAATATGACTGGAGGCAATGAACTGCCATTGATGCCGTTCCGCACGGACAACTGGGATTAATAAAACTAATTATTCAAACAACTTACAACCAAATTGAAGAGATGAAATCTAAAGGAACAAAGAAAGGTTTTCCCTATTCCACCATTTTTAATTGTATGGCAATGTACATCGTTCTGCACCTTCTGCCGTTTTTTTCTGCCTGCAATGACCAAAATATCGCACACGCTGATTATACAATTGTCCCTCTGCCACAGAAAATCGTGCTGACGGAAGGCCTTTCTTTCGTTCCTGACCGCCACACCGTCATCGTCTATGACACCGGCAACGAAACGCAAAAACGCACCGCCGGCTTCCTGGCCAGCTTTCTGAAAGAACATGCCGGATTAGATTTACAAACTGCCACCGAAGCCCCTTCCGATAATTTTATCCGCCTTACAAATATGCGGAAGCAAGATGCCCCCGAAAGCTACACGCTCACTGTCACGGCAAAGAATATCACGATTGAGGGTGCTGATGAAGCTGGTATCTTCTATGGCATCGGGACACTTTGCAAATCCATTCCTCCATACACTGCCGACGGAAAAATCAGTTTTCCACAAGTGAAGATAACAGATGCGCCCCGTTTTCATTATCGCGGTATGATGCTCGATGTATGCCGCCACTTTTACAGCACCGACTTCGTGAAAAAGTATATCGACCTGCTGGCTTTTCACAACATCAACTACTTTCATTGGCATCTCACTGACGATCAGGGATGGCGTATCGAAATAAAAAAATATCCCGCACTTACCGAAACAGGCTCCCATCGCCGGGAAACAATTGAAGGGATGAGCGACAACAGTTTCGACGGTGTGCCTCATGGCGGATACTACACACAGGACGAAATAAGAGAAGTGGTGCGCTATGCCCAAGAACGTTTTATCACCATTATCCCCGAAATCGACATACCGGGACATACGCTTTCCGCATTGGCTTCCTATCCACAATTGGGATGTACGGGAGGACCTTATGAAGTATGCACCCGCTGGGGAGTATTTGAAGACGTGCTATGTGCAGGGAATGAAGAAGTCTATACATTTTTGCAGAACGTACTGGATGAGGTGGCGGAACTCTTTCCTTCCGAATATATACATCTCGGCGGAGACGAATGTCCGAAAACCCGTTGGAAAAGCTGTCCGAAATGTCAGAAACGCATGGCAAGCCTGGGACTGAAACCGGATGCCCGCTCTTCGGCGGAAGATAAATTGCAGGGATATCTGATGAACCGCGTCGAGAAATACCTTGCCGGAAAAGGGAAACGCATCATCGGCTGGGACGAAGTGCTGCAAAGCGGCATTTCAAATACCGCTACCGTCATGTCATGGCAAGGCATGAAAGGTGGAATCACAGCAGCTCAACAGCACCATGAGGTTATCATGACACCCAATACACATCTCTATTTCGACTATTTTCAGACAACGGAAACCGACAGTCTGCCATACGCTTATCCGGGATACAACCCGATAGAACGGGTCTATCATTTTGAACCTATCCCCGCAGAATTGAAAACTGACGAGAAAAAATACATCAAAGGAGTTCAGGCCAACCTGTGGACTGAGTTCATTGCGGATTCCTGTCAAGTAGAAAAGATGGTATTACCACGAATGGCAGCTCTTGCCGAAATACAGTGGACAAGCGACTCCAACAAAGATTATTCCGGTTTTCTGAAAAGGTTATATCGTTTCTCACGCTGGTATGAAAAGTTAGGTTACCAATATGCCACTGTCCCGTTTGACATCCAAACTGCCTTTGAGAAGGATACGCTAAATGAAAAGCTACTAGTACACATGTCCGTATTCGACTCTATCCCTATCTATTACACCTTGGATGGAACAGTACCAACTACTCATAGCCATTTGTATACTGCTCCATTTGCAGTAGACACTACTGTACTGATTAAAGCACAAGGGATTGGTGATGACAGACAAACTGGAGTTTTTACCAAATCCATAAAATTCAATAAAGCGACACTCAAACCGATAATCCTCTTGTCCCCCGCATTGCCTCACTTTGCTTCCGACCCGAAAGGCAGCGCACTGGTTGACGGACAGAGCGGTAATAAGATTCTTTATGGTGGTAATCTCTGGACAGGATTCTATGGCAACATGTCCATGATAATCGATTTGAAAAAAGAGACGGATATAACAGAAATCATTGCCGGTATATTACTTGTACCTTATAAGGGACAGATTAGCTATACATGCAGCTACTCTCCGGACAATATTTCTTTTACGGATTTAGCTTCCGGACAAATAACGTTAGAGCAATATGGAAACGTCCCGATTACTTTTGAGAAGGTAAAAGCACGTTATATCAAGATAAATATGGAAAAACAAAATCCGGGAGCGATTGTCTGTGACGAAATAAGGATTCACTAGAAACATAAAATTGACATTCCCCAATCTGATTTTCAGGCAGACAAAAAGAAAGTAAGGCATTCATTATAATACCGCTTAGCAGTAGTATAAAAAATGAAAGCCTTACTTTCCAATATTCTTGAATTTAAAAATCCCTACCCTCAACTTATTTTTTTAGAACATATATCCCAATGAAATCATTAGGTTCCTGTTCTTCATCCCCCAATCTTTTGCCACTTCTACCAAACCGAAGTCATAACTTATAGCAACCTGATATTTCTTACTGAACTCAACACCTGCTTTCAAGCCAAGACCGAAGTCGAACCGCTTTAGCCCATCATCGCCAAATATATTTTCGGATGCAGAGTTACCACCAAACTCTCCTAAATCGGCAATATTACCATCAACTTTTGCTTTAGCCTTTCCAAACAAGCCGACAGCAATGTAGGGGCCCACACTACCAAATAATGCAAAGTCATCATTTACTGCATATTTATAACCAACATGTACCGGAACCTCCAAATAATACGGATTCATCTTGAAACTTGCAAGTGAGCCTGCATCAATCTTCGCACCTTTTAATGTTAACAACGCAGCAAAATCCATATATGCACCACTTGCTTCTTGCGATAACCCCAATTCAGCTTTTACACCTGCATGAAAACCTATCCTGCTGTCAAATCCGGTAATAGTGTATTTACTGACATTCATACCTGCCATCACACCCCATTTCAGATTATCCTGCGCGTTGATACTTACCACGCTTATCGCTACTAAAGCGAAAAATAACAAAACCTTTTTCATAAGAATAAATAATTTAATTATTGTTTAGAAATCATGTGCCACAAAAATAGTAAGATTTTACAGAATATCAACAAATCTTAGATGAATATAATTACCTGTTGAAAAACAAACAAGTCTGACAATGATTAAAAGGGAAAATCATACTGATTATTAGTTGATTTCCTTTGCAATAGGGATTTTCTATATTTAACTTTGTGGGTAGAGTACTATTTCATTATTATTGAACTACCATAAACTAATTACACCATGATTAAAATCGACCTTTACACCAAATTTGTGCTGACAATTATAGCATTCTCGCTATCTGTCATTGCTTATCGCAACATTGAATTTATTCCTTCCGCCAACGCGAACCCCGTTAGATTTGCACCTCAGGCTTCCCCTATTGATGTGAACATTGTTTCTATTCCTAATAACGGACTGGATGTAAATGTGAAAAATACAGTGAAAGCCAAGCTTGATATTCCCTACGAAGGGATAGATGTAAATGTAAAGAACAAGATAGAAGTTAAATCTTCATCCTACAAAGGACTGGACGTAAATGTTACTAATTACAAGGATTTCAAATAAACTTAATTAGTAAATATAAGGTTTCATAGCATTATTGCCACCCCCGAAATAAAAGCAATATATAACGAAGAAGGTGGCTTTTTAAAGAATATTATGCAAGATGTAGTCATTGACAAGAAAATATCCGTGGATGGTTCGTTTATTCTAGAAAGAGACGGTACAACCAGCCACATCAATATTGCCAATAGCCCTGACTCAAAAACTGATAGTATTGTCACGTCAGCTATCACCCGGATAAAATGGATTGCAGCTACCCAAGGCGGAACTCCGGTACGTACACTTTATCCATCCGGTAAAAATGGAAATCTTTCAAAAAAATATTTTAATCAAATCTACAAGATATATGTCGAACATTAGGCTCTACTATAAAGTTTGAAAAACGAAAAACATCTTGCACCTTGCACTATCGGAATTTACCAATCTAATATATAGCATTTTACAGAGTGTAAGATACAGTTGCAGATATGTGCAAGATACATTTATCTTGCACTCGGGTAAAGTTCAAAAAGAACCGCAATAAATTCATAAAACCTACGTAGTAATTTACAGAATCCATGCAGAGAATGAGTTGTTCATGCCTGCAAACAATCTGTTTTGTACCTTGAAACAAAGTGTTTGCTATAGGGAAACAAAGTGTTTCAAGCCTATGAACACTTTGTTTCAAGCCTACGAACAAGGTGTTTCAAGCGCTTGAAACAAACCGGAACTGCAATCAACCGGAAGCAAGCTGTTAAGTAAGTGTGGAGAAATCTTTATTTAATGAATTAAACAACCGGATTTACTTGCCAGACCAGATAGATATAGCTACCTTTACGGAGTATTTAATTCAACAAAAATCATGAAGGTTACTCAATTGAGAGTCAAGGAAAAAACCACTGCTTTAACTACAATGGAAATCGAAACATGGATAGAAAAAACACGAACTGAAACAAAAGCACAGCCCGTATCCGCTTTCAGAGAAGTGTTACGATATAGCCTCCCCGACTCACGCTGCTATGAAGCAGACAAATTACCGAAGATTCTTCCTGCCGCAGAATTCCGCAGAACGGAAGGTGGCATACAGATGAAAAGCTATAACGGTATAGTAGAACTCACCGTCGGTCCGCTGGCAGGCAGTTCGGAAATCGTATTAGTGAAACAACTCGCTTGGGAACAACCGCAAACGTACTGCGTTTTTACCGGTTCCAGCAAACGGACCGTGAAGATTTGGGTGAAATTTACCCGTCCCGACAATTCGCTTCCTCAAAAAAGAGAGGAAGCAGAAATATTCCACGCACATGCCTATCGACTCGCCGTGAAATGTTACCAGCCGCAAATTCCATTCAATATCTTATCGAAAGAGCCTTCGCTGGAACAATATTCACGACTATCATACGATACGGAGCTCAAGTACCGACCGAACTCTGTCCCGTTTTATCTGTCGCAGCCCATGGGAATGCCCGAAGAACTATCTTATCGGGAAGCCGTACGTTCTGAAAAGTCACCGTTGACACGAGCCGTACCGGGATACGATACGGAGAGAGCTATATTTATGCTCTTCGAAGCGGCGCTGAGAAAAACACATGAAGAGATTTACAAAGCAGAAGACGAAGGTGCACGTCCGAGAGAGGGAGACTTTCAAGCAATAGTGACACAATTGGCCGTCAACTGCTTTCAGTCGGGAATTCCTGAAGAAGAAACCGTGAAACGCACTATTTTTCACTACTATTTGCAAAATCAGGAAGCAATTATCCGTCAGTTAATCAAAAATGTATATAACGAGTGCGAAGGATTTGGCAAGAAAAGTAGTCTGAGCAAAGAACAGACACTGGCTTTTCAAACCGAGGAGTTTATGAAGCGGCGTTACGAGTTCCGCTACAACACCCAGATAGGTGAGGTGGAATATCGCGAACGAAATTCATTCCGGTTTTACTTCAATCCGATTGACAAACGGGTATTAAACAGCATCGCGCTGGACGCACAGACAGAAGGCATCCCCTTGTGGGACAGAGATATCAGCCGGTATATCTACTCGAATCGCGTACCGGTATTCAATCCGTTGGAAGATTTCCTTTACCATCTCCCGATTTGGGACGGACATGACCGTATCCGTGGACTTGCGCAAACTGTACCCTGCCGGAATCCGTATTGGACGGATCTGTTTCACCGCTGGTTCCTGAATATGGTGATGCATTGGCGCGGAACAGATAAAAAATATGCGAACAACGTGTCTCCCCTATTGGTAGGCGGCCAAGGAACTCGTAAATCCACATTTTGCCGAAGCATTATTCCGCCTGCCATACGGGCATATTATACAGATAGTATCGATTTCTCACAAAAAAAGGAAGCTGAACGGTATCTAAATCGGTTTGCGCTGATAAACATCGATGAGTTCGACCAGATAAGCACCAATCAGCAAGGATACTTGAAGCATATTCTTCAGAAACCGGTGGTAAACATGCGCAAACCTTACGGAAATGCCGTATTGGAAATGCGACGCTATGCATCTTTCATCGCTACGAGTAATCAGAAAGACTTGCTCACCGACCCTTCGGGTAGCCGTCGTTTTATCTGCATCGAAGTGACGGATACAATAGACAACAGTCATGCCATAGACTATGAGCAACTTTACGCACAAGCTATGTATGAGCTGGATCATAACGAACGTTATTGGTTTGACCGTGCAGAGGAACGGATGATGACAGAAAACAACCGGGAATTTGAACAGACTACACTTGAAGAGCAACTGTTCTATCGTTATTTTCGTCCGGCCAAAGAACAGGAAGAGGGTGGCGAATGGCTTTCTCCGGCAGAAATACTGGAAGATATCAACAAAAACAGTACTATTTCATTGTCTAATAAGCGGACAAGTGTATTCGGCAGGATACTCTGCAAGCACAATATTCCTTCCAAACGTGCCAATCGAGGTACTCTATACCATGTTGTAAGGCTTTCATTATAAAAATAGATGCGTGCAAGATAAAAGTATCTTGCACGCATCTGCAACCGTATCTTACACTCAATAATCAATTATCATTCAGTAGATTAACCGTTAAAAGTGCAAGGTGGCAGATAATTACCACTTGTATTCTTCTGTGTAGGATTCAAAAGCCGGTTCCTCCGTAATCCCTTTCTGAAGGAAAATCCTGCGAATATATTCCTGTTGTTCAGGAGACAGATATTTTTCTTTACGATAGAAGCGGTAATACAGTCCCCGCCCGAAATGGCTTAACATCAAACTTTTAAGTTGTTCCGCATCCTTATGGGGCACATTATCCAACAAGCGCTTAACTCCCCACGCCACGCGTATTTTCTGTATCGACTTATAAAAAGAACAAGTATTCGCATCCCCCGGAATACAATGGGGGTTTACCACAGACAGAGTGGGATACTGATCAGTACTATGCATTGCTACCAAGCGATGCAGACATTTTTCTCCTTTCGGACATTGGTTATTGAAGCAGTGGGTAAAACCATAGGGCACTGCCTGGTAGTCAAAATCATCTTCCATTATCATATTTTATTTTGCTTTCTTATTTGACGAAACAAAGTTACAGCAAATTGATTAGTAAGACAATTTATATCGCAATTTATTATCCGTCTTTTCAATAAAAGGAAAGAAAACTTTGTTATTCTCCAAAGAATACATACTTTTGTAACAGCCGTTACTGTAACCGGCGTTACTAATACTAAATCATTGATTATGAGATTTTATAATAGAGAAGAGGAGCTTAAAGAGTTGAAGAGAATTCAGCAATTGGCATTCGAGGAGAATTCAAGAATGACAGTCGTCACGGGGCGTCGTAGGATTGGAAAAACAAGTCTTATTATGAAAGCAGTTGAACAATCGCCCACTGTTTACCTGTTTGTAGGCCGTAAGAATGAAGCTACTCTATGCGAAGAGTTCATACCACTTATCACACAGTCCTTACAAACTTTTGTGCCGGGAGAAATCCGGAGTTTCCGAAGCTTGTTTCAATACCTGATGCAACTTGCCACCCAACAAGCTTTCAATCTGGTTATTGACGAGTTTCAGGAATTTTATAATATCAATGAATCCATATTCAGCGATATGCAAAATATATGGGATCAACATCGGAAATCCTCACACATGAATTTAATCGTCAGTGGTTCCATCTACTCTCTGATGCAAAAGATTTTTCAAGATAATAAAGAGCCACTTTTCGGGCGGGCGGACAATATAATTAAACTGTCAGCGTTCAGCCTTCCTGTTTTAAAGGAAATAATGCATGAGTATGCACCGGCACATTCGAATGACGACCTTTTAGCTCTTTATACTTTTACCGGTGGAGTTCCTAAATACGTAGAACTTTTTTGCGACAATCATGCACTTAGCGTAGAAAGCATGATTCATTTTATGGTTCGCGACAATTCTCCCTTTACCGAAGAAGGAAAAAATCTACTGGTGGAAGAATTCGGGAAGAATTACGGAACCTATTTCTCTATTCTGAGTGCGATTGCCGGGGGAAGAAACACACAAGCCGAAATCGAGGCAACACTAGGGGAAAAAAGCATAGGCGGATACTTGAAGCGTCTGATAGATGATTATAATATCATCATTCGTCAACGTCCGATTCTGGCAAAAGAAGGTTCGACAACTGTCCGGTACGAAATATGCGATAATTTTATCAGACTTTGGTTCAACTATTTCGACCGCAACCGTTCATTGATAGAAATTAAAAACTTTGTAGGATTACGCACTATTATAGAAACCGATTATCCTACTTATAGTGGAAAAATACTGGAACTTTACTTCAAACAAAAATTTGCAGAGAGTTATCAATTCCGCGCCATCGGTTCGTGGTGGGAAGCCAAAGGTAATCTAAATGAAATAGACATCGTCGCACTCCGTTTGGAAAAGAATAAAGCAGTAGTTGCAGAAGTTAAACGCCAACGTAAAAACTTTAAACCGGAGTTACTGGCCCAGAAAGTTGAACATCTAAAGAAAAAATTATTACCCCGATATTCTATTGAGACAATGTGCCTGTCACTGGAAGACATGTAATACTCATTAAAGATTCATGGGGTGACACTCATAGCAAGTACACCCCATGAAATATATCATTTAAGAGTTCTCTTTCCTGTCATTCCGTATAAACTCCAGCAATCTTTCCACTGCTTCTTCTTCGGGGATATTCTTTTCGACACAAACTTTGCCTTTATAAAGGCTTATCTTACCGCGTCCGGCACCTACATAACCGTAGTCAGCATCCGCCATTTCGCCGGGACCATTCACGATGCATCCCATGATACCAATCTTCAGTCCTGTCAGGTGTGAGGTAGCTGCCTTGATGCGGGCAATTGTCTTTTCCAAATCGTAGAGCGTACGTCCACAACCGGGACAAGAGATATATTCTGTCTTGGAAGTGCGGGTACGTCCGGCTTGAAGGATTCCGAAAGCGGTTGCGTCTACTATCGCATGACTCAAACTACCTTGATTGAATAGGAAGATGCCATCGCAAAGTCCGTCAAAAATCAATGCGCCCATATCGGCAGCAGATTTTATTTGCAAATCCTCTGCATTATCTTCTGCATAATGTTGGAAGAAGACAACCGGGTTTTGCAAACCTTCCGTTGTCAGTTGATGTGTCAATGCACGGTGTTCGCCCAAACGGTTCGGGTGATTGCTTTGGGAAACGATGACTACTTCGGGATGTTGCTTCAGGCAGGCGATCACTTCGTCCGTTTGTGCCATATAAGGCATAAACAAGAATTTGAGTTCCGCATTGCATCCGCCCATCAGCGGTAATTGCGCATGATTAAAAGCAGGCCAGGTACCGGGTTCCCCTTGCCATACATCGGCATCGAGGATATATTCTACACCGTCTTCCCGTTGTTCGGGCAAAGCGCGTCCGGCATAGATATAATCCGGCGTAAATTGGGGATTGACTTCCGTCTTTCCATCCATACGGTCGGCAATCACCACAGGTACGTGTTCGCCACCGATATTGCGGACAGCTTTCGTCTTCCGGCGTTCGGGAGACAGATAATTGAAATCCGGTGCTTCCAGTCCCGGGATATAGGGGTGGTTCTGCCTCAGCAGGATGTAATCCACCAGTTTACGGGCTACGGGAATTTCCGCTTCGGGCGCTTCGCTCAAAGATACACGGATGGTATCACCCAGTCCGTCGCTCAACAGCGCTCCGATGCCGAGAGCGGACTTGATACGTCCGTCCTCACCGTCTCCGGCTTCCGTCACTCCGAGATGCAGCGGGAAGGCCATGCCTTCTTTTCCCATTACGTCTGCCAACAGGCGGACGGTTTTCACCATGACGACCGTATTGGACGCTTTGATAGAAATCACTACATCGGTGAAGTTCTCTTCGACGCAGATACGAAGAAATTCCATGCAGGATTCTACCATTCCTGCGGGTGTGTCACCATAGCGTGACATGATGCGGTCGGACAAAGAGCCATGATTCACTCCGATGCGGATAGCCGTGTGGTTCTCTTTGCAGATATTCAGAAAAGGAACAAACCGGTCATGAATCTTTTGTATTTCCTGCGCGTACTCTTCGTCTGTATATTCGAGTTTCTTAAAAGTACGGGCAGCATCTACATAATTTCCCGGATTGATACGCACCTTTTCCGCATATTGAGCGGCTACATCGGCCACTTTCGGGTTGAAGTGTACATCGGCAACCAACGGAACCATATATCCCTGGCTGCGCAAACCGATGTTGATATTCATCAGGTTTTCCGCTTCCTTGATGCCCTGCGTCGTCAGGCGGACATATTCGCCACCCGCGTCAACAATTCGCTTTGCCTGTTCCACACAAGCCTGCGTATCCTGTGTAGACGTGTTGGTCATCGACTGGACACGAATAGAATTGGGGCCGCCCAACGGTACAGCCCCAATATTCACTTCTGTGGTTTCTCTTCGAAAATAATTGAATAGATCCATTAGTTCGTTTTATATTCAAACTTCACTTCTTTCAGTTCTTCGTTTGCTTTTACGATTTTCTTTTTCAGTCCTTCTTTGTAAGCAGCAAAAGCTTCCGCCAACTTCTCGTCACTCAATGCAAGCATCTGGATAGCCAGGATAGCCGCATTCATCGCGCCATTGATAGCAACGGTGGCTACGGGAATGCCCGGAGGCATCTGGATGATAGAGTAAAGGGCGTCTACACCATCGAGAACGGAACCTTTTACGGGTACTCCGATAACGGGAAGCGTAGTGTTAGCAGCAATTACACCGGGAAGGGCGGCAGCCATTCCGGCAGCAGCGATAATCACTTTGATGCCACGGTTGCGGGCATTCTTGGCAAACTCTTCCACAGCCTCGGGCGTGCGGTGAGCAGAAAGCGCGTTCATTTCGAACGGTACATGCATATCATTCAGCAGTTGCGCAGCCTTCTCCATTACGGGAAGGTCGGACGTACTACCCATGATAATACTTACAATTGGAGTCATTTTGATTTACTATTTTACGATTTTCTATTTACTATTAAAAGTGGGGTAAGAGTTATCCGTTTACCACAGCTTTATAGCCTTCGGCATCCAGCAGGTCTTCTACGTCTTTCAGGTTTGCCGGTTTCATTTTAATCAGCCAGCCTTCACCATAAGGATCCTTGTTCACCAGCTCCGGATTCTCTTCCAGCGCTTCGTTTTGTTCCATCACTTCACCTGCTACCGGCAAGAAAAGGTCGGAAATGGTCTTTACTACTTCGATGGTTCCGAAAACTTCATCAGCTTCCAACGCTTCACCGACAGTAGGTATATCTACGAACACAATATCACCCAATTGCTCTTGAGCATAGTCTGTGATACCAACATAAGCAATGTCTCCTTCAACGCGAATCCATTCGTGTTCGTTCGTGTACTTCAAATTCTGTGGAAAGTCCATAATAATTAGTTTTTAGGATTTATACTGTTTTAAAATAAAAATATTCGAAATAAGGAATTAATCATCGGATGAAGCACCAGAAGGGCACATACCAGACCGACCGCGAAGCCGGAAAGTACCTCACCCAACGTATGATGTCCCAGGATGATACGGGCTGAACCGAGTATGCCAGCTATCAAGATAAACAGGCATAACCAACCTACGGGATTATAACCGAACAGGGCACTGAAAGAAACCAGTCCTCCTATCACTCCACCCATTCCGGCCATATGTTCGCTCAATTTCCATTTCAGGTTGACTGCAATGCAAATGACAGATACCACCAGGGAAGCCAGGATAATGCCCGTCATATACCAGGGTATGTTCAGTTTGCGCATCATCAACAGGCAGAACACATAGGAGATGATAGTCAGCAGGATAGGTATATAGCGTTTCTTACGTTCACTCAAATCCTGACGGTCAAAGCCATTAATCTTGCGAAACAGGAAAATGGTGATAGTAGGTGTCAGTATGGTGAAGCAGTAAACGATTCCCAATACAATCAACTTATACACCATCGGCATGATGCGTAGATAAGAAAACAGGAATAACACCAGAAACGACAAAAACGGAATAGAAAATGGGGTAAACAATATTGAAGTGACTCTCGCCACCTGCAACATTGACTTATCCGCTATGATATGCTCTCTTTCTCTGTCCACTTCTTTTTTAATTACTGATTATTAATTGCAAATTACAACTCTCGTTCCTATACTATAATTGTCTCTTCTTATTTCCTAAGCCGCGCCACGGGGATATTCAGTTGCTGGCGGTATTTGGCTACTGTCCGGCGGGCAATGGGGTATCCTTTTTCTTTCAGGATTTCCGCCAGTTCATCATCGGTCAGCGGCTTTTTCTTGTCCTCTCCGTCGATGCATTCTTTCAGAATCTTACGGATTTCGCGGACGGACATTTCTTCTCCGTCTTCCGTTGTATATCCGTCGCTGAAGAAGAATTTAAGCGGATAGATACCGAAATTCGTCTGCACATATTTGCTGTTGCTGACACGGGAGATGGTTGATATATCCAGTCCGGTACGTTCGGCCACATCTTTCAATATCATCGGTTTCAACAGGGATTCGTCTCCGTCGATGAAGAACGGCCGTTGCAGGTCGATGATTGCCTGCATGGTGGTCATCAGTGTATTCTGACGTTGCTTGACAGCGTCGATAAATCCTTGTGCCGCATCCATTTTCTGCTTCAGGAACATCATTGCTTCCTTGGATTCTTTGGACTGGTTGGCTTTATTCCTGGTATGTTCTTCCACCATTTCCGTAAAGTCACGACTCATACGGAGTTCGGGGACGTTGCGGTTATTGAGACTTATATTGATTGTTCCGTCATCATACGTTTCCACGATAAAGTCGGGGATTATCTGCTGAAGATTTCTGCCGATGGTTTCGCCCAAAGAAGCACCGGGACGGGGATTCAGTTTGGTGATTTCGCAGATGGCTTCATTGAATGTTTCTTCGTCAATATCCAGTTTCTTTATGATTTTCTCCCAATGTTTGCGGGTAAACTCTTCGTAGCAGTCACGGATGATGCGTTCTTCGAGGTCGAGTATGGGATTGGCAGTTCTTTCCGCCTCTTTCTTCCGGTCAATCTGTATCAACAGACATTCCTGAAGGCTACGGGCGCCGATACCTGCCGGATCAAAGTCCTGCAAGATGCACAATGCTTCTTCGAGTTCTTCCTCTGTGGATTCTATACCGGCATAAATAGCTAGTTCGTCACAGATGCTTTCCAGAGATTTACGGAGCAGGCCGTCGTCATCCAATGAGCCAATCAGGTATTCTACCAGGTCACATTGATGCTCTGTCAAATTCCGTTCACGGAGTTGCTCTTTCAGTATTTCATAAAAGGAAGTGGTGTCGGAGAAGGGTATATCTTCCGCCTGCTCGTCTTTCGAGCGGTTGTTCTCTTGCAGTTTATAGTCGGGAATATCGTCTTCGGTGAGATAGTCACTTAAAGAATCATAGTCATTGGCACCATTCTCCATGCCGTCTTCCATACCGTCGGCATCGGAATATTCGTCGGCGGCATTCTCTTCTTTGCCTTCTTCAAGTGCCGGATTTTCAAGCAGTTCGGCATGGATACGGTCTTCCAGCTCTACTGCGGGAAGTTCCAACAATTTCACGACCAGAATCTGCTGTGGCGAGAGCGTCTGTACTTGCTGTTGCGCCTGAGATTGTATTTGACGGGAACCTTGTGCCATATTCGTTTTTGCTTTCTACTATTTCTCGCTACAAA
>PPYF01524915.1_pt1 | contig 61856 bp, 39 predicted proteins | sample 1559871 | NCBI WGS metagenome assembly PPYF01 (sample SAMN08240021, study PRJNA423297) | Human gut metagenome, whole genome shotgun sequencing project. | reverse complement strand
TCTTTATACGGTGAAAATCTACTACATACTTTATCCAATTCAATAAATACTTGCGTTTCTAATTCTGTTAATGTAGAATGATCCAACTCCAAATCATAACAAAAATAAAACTCATCACACAAGTTTGAAGCTGTTATTTTTTGAGACAAATACAATTTCAGTAGTTCATACAATCTTCTTTTATCATTCTTTGCATACATAATTTACTATAATTTTCATCAATAATATTTGAAATGCCAAATAGCATTTGTTGCTTTATCGTAAAGGACCTCTAAATTGTACAGCCTACCATTCTTCCATATTTTGGTAGTATACATTAAAGCTCTGGAGCCTCGTGGATCTGGTATACCTTTTGCTTCTTTGATAGCTTGCTGCAATATTTGAATAGGAACTGCCCTTTCTTTTTCAGCCATATGTTCCGCTGCTCTAATACTAAAGTTAAACAACTCTTTAGAAGAAGACTTTACCACTTGTGAAGCCCAATTAAATAACCCTCTTCCCAACATAAGTATCTCAAACTCCGGATATGTATTTTCCAGTCTACCGGATGCTTTCCGATACCATCGTCCTCTGCCACCATCTATTGAAGCTCCGCCATCCCATACATTGGATGCTTTTACAGAGATACCAACTCTAGTAGGAACTCCATTATCTACAGTACCATAACTTGAATAAAAAGTATTTGTTTTGTCACTGAAAGTCAGATTGCCTGTAAATTCACTGTCCGTTGCATGATTCCAAGAATTAAAATTAAAATTCTCGAATATAGAATTATTATTAAAGCGGAGAGCATCCATGAAACGTGAAATTTCATTCGGGTCATTCGTACTCCAATAATCCATACCAAAGAGGTCGACACGATTTACCGGATTATTTCCACAATAACCATATACACCTTCCGGATAATACTTTTCACTTAATGGATCCGCCGCATGCCAGCGTCCCAATGCCGCATCATAACGTCTAGCCCCGTAATCATACCAATCCAGACCGTCTTTTCTATCCAGCTCCTTCCCATTATACTTGTAATCCTGAACAGACGAAGTCGAAGCAAACGTACCACCAAACGGATAGTAATGGTTTACTTCCTCAACATTCCCGTTTTGGTCTGCCACTACACGGTTGTTACCTTGATGATCCTGCAAATAATAATGATACTTACTATCACTCAAAGATACAAATCCGGCATCTGTCAATAAAGTCTTGGGGATTCCATTTTCATAGATCACATTACCGCAATAATCGGTAGTAGTTGTATTTCCTGCGATACTATGAACAACACGCAGTTTAGAGCCTGCCGCATCATAAAGGTAAGAAATAGAGCTGCCATCTTCGAACTCTATACGGTCCGGTAAATTTAAGTAATTATATTGAATATCGGCAATATTCTTATTTAAATCTTTAATTAAATTACCGTTGGCGTCGTAAAAGTACTCCGTATCCGAATGAGAACCGTCTTTGAACTCAAATCCGTTATTATAAGCCGAACCTGTTGCGACATCATTTACCGCTTTTAGCTGATTGCCATCAAGAGTCAAGTACAAATCATCCAACAGGACATATTCACCAGATGCAATAAGACCTTTCCGCGATAATGAAAGGATATTTCCTTGTTTGTCATAGCTATAAGATGTATTGAATTTGTCACTTCTCGTACCACTTTCCAAATATTGAGCGTTCAATAGTTGTGACAGCCCGTCATATTCGAAATCGTAACCACGACGCACGTTGTCGGAAGAGACAGCCCAGTCCATGCCGGAAATATTCCCATTGTAACAAACATTGTTCGTTTCATTCGGACGCTTATCGTTATAATAGAGTTGTTGACTGAATAATGGACTTGAAATACTTTTTATCCACGAACGGACATTGTACGAATAAGATGTTTTCAAGTTCGTATTACCGCTCCGTTTATTCGCTTTCAGACGACCTATGCAGTCATACTCGTTATCTGCCAGAGTAACACTTGGTTTTCCATTCAAAATATGCTTTGAAGTAAGCAGACGTCCTGCAGAATCGTAAGTATAAGTATATTCTTCCGTTTGAGTACTTTTCCCTGTTGCAGCATGAACATAACGCCGCTTCAACGGATGACCCGTAAAATCATAAGCAACATATTCTTTCTCGATGCCGCCTGCCAGGTGGGTCCCTGCTTTACTTTGTATCAACCGACCCCGATAGTCATAATACATCACTGAGGGCAGATAGCTCATTGATTGCGAGCCGTCGAGCTGTGCAATCAACGTACCGGTCAATAGCGATTGCGCTCCTTCCGTGTAGCGTTCACCATAGCCGGCGAGCATGTCGTATTTATAGTTACTGTCGGTTGCCGAAGGTATTCCGTTTTTACCCATGAACGCGTAATCGTCGTAGTAATTCACTGTCATTACCCGCGGAGCGATTAAGGTGACCCCTGAAACCGAATAACCTTTATAGACACCCGTAGTGTTGCTACGTACAGCGCTCACTGCTGTATCGAGCGAGGCTGTCCTGAAAATATTCTTGCAGATTCCCGTCAAACATTCACGTCCCAGACCGTCAGTTATAGAAAATACCCACTCTCCTCGTTTGCGCTGTTCTCCATCTTGAGCAAAAATCAGAGCGTCCGACTTGTCATAAACGTAACGTATCCAGTCCTGTCCCGGAAGACGCTTGGCTGTTACCCGGAAACGGGCGTCGTATTTGTAAAGATAGGCGTAGTTGCGGATTGCCGGGTCTGAAGTAGTCCATGAGTTTTCCGCACCATTCATGCCGTCTTCATTGTGCATCCCGTCCGCAGCCAAAGGCGGTAGGACTGCACGCAAATTCCCCCATTCATCGTAGATATAATAAGTGTCGTAGCGTATAGCACCATCCTTAGGAATCTGCCTGCTCAGTACTACCTGACCGGAACTATTAGAGAACTCTATGACGGCACTACCGTCTTCGTCCGTTTTACGGATAGCTTGCAGGCTTCCAGTGGGATAATTTCCTGTATACAGAATAGTCATTAAGGTATCATTATCCGCTAACCCATCCGAAACCTGATAATGGATGCAATTCCGGATACTGTCTCCCGCAATATTAGTCAGTTGATATTCCGCACGCACAGCCTTACCTTTCGATTGCCAGTCATCTCCGGCACCATACTGCATCACCGGACGGTTCATTTCCGAAAGTTCATAGACAATATGCGAAAAAGATGCCGATTCTCCATTGTATACCGCTTTCACGCTCTCCGATAAAAATGCAGCCGGAATATAATTACCCGCATTATTTTTTATGGATACCGGAAGCCATGTCTTATTGACACGCCCGTAAGAGTCATATTCAGATGCCGACACGATATCTCCGCCTTCGGGAGACGCTCCTACCAATACTGACTGACTGGCACGCCCCATCTCGTCGAAGTAATCCACTTTGTCCAGCCATTGACCGCCGAGGGAATCCCTGTAGGTTCGAGTCATTACATAATTTCTGTCAATAGAGCCTACACTTTCTTCAATCGGTTTACCCATAATGCGTGTAGCGATTCCACCATATCCATTTTCTACTTTGGATACCACATAATAGACACCAGGAGCTATTCGAGGCATTGCCAGATAAGCGTGAGAGGAATTACCGCATTGCTCTGCACCAAAATAGTTATCATTGTCCGCCAGCAAATTTCCTGCCGCATCAAGTAAATAAAGATGTGTATCAAAAGCCTGCGAACCGCAATGTGAAAGGGTGAGATCCATGATGCAGGACAGAGCGAGACGGTAGCAGACACCGTATTTGTAATCATTGCAACCCGGATAGCCTACCCCTGGAATACTTGTATCCTTCGTGTCTTCATAGAAGAAAGGAGAATTAAAAGTACCTATTTCTTCGGCAAACTCCGTGACATTGGGAACGGGTATTACTTCTTCACCTGTAATGCGTGTAGTTATGTTTCCTTTAAGAAATTTAGAATTCTCGTATCCTCCAACTGACACTATATAATAGGTGCCGGCAGCAAGATTGCTCATTTCCAGATAAGCTTGTTTGGAATTTGCGCAATCATGAGGCGGAGTATTTTCAAAATTGGTTTTGATTTGGACACCCCGTTCATCCAATAAGTAAAGTTCAGTTGCATTCACCGCCGATCCACAATGCGAAATCATGATATTCATGTCATGCGAAATCGTAAAACAATAGCAGACCCCATCATTATAGCGACCGGAACCTTGATAAGCAACAGAAGGATCACTTGTATCTTTAGTATCCACATATTCGAAAGGAGAATCAAGTGTACCGATAAGTTCGGCAATCCTGGTGACACTCGGATATTCTCCCTTAAGTCCGGTATATATCCATCCCTGATTTTTATCCCAACTAACAGCTATCACATATGTTCCCGCCGGAAGGCAGGAAAACGACAAGCTTGCCAAAGTGGGTGGAGAATAGAAAGCGCCGCATTCAGAGCCTATATGTTCCCAAGCAGAGTTATATAATGCCAGGCAAGTACTTTCCTGCGTCGTCCCGTTGTTTGATATAGTGATATCCATCGGTTGAGTCAGTGTAAACCGGTAATCAACATCGTACATCATATCCGGTGAGAGTTCCAGGCTTTTGCTTGTTGAAAACGGAGACGACCAGGTGCCCATATCTTCAAGATAGTCCAAAGCCTGTCCGAATATGCTTCCGAAAGTAACGAAACATGTCAGAAGCAGACATAATATTCTTCTTTCCATATCATTCTGTTTTTTGTAAATTCGCATAATTATATTCATAGCGTTCGATGACCTCTTTCTTGTCATCCTTCAGGATATATATTTGCTTCAACCGTCCTCCCTCATCATACTCAAAGCCGGTGGTCATCCCAAGCGGATCAGTCACGGATGCTACACCGACAAGCGGTTCGTAAGTATAAGTAGTCACATGTGACGCAGGCAGCAAAAAACGCAAGTTATTTATCCTCCGGATTTCATAGGAAGAAAGAGTTGAAGCATCAGCAAGAGCTTTCACTGTATTTTCACCACCTAAAGCTGCCGCCACTTCGGCATACGTCGCATTCTCTACTCGTACTATGATATTCTGATTCTTGTATCCATAAAGATAAGCGACCGTTTCTTTACCATCTTTAATTTCTTGCCGTATTCTTCCACGATCATCATATAGGTAAGTAGCACGGATGTCGCCACTATCCAAAGAATCACGCCGAACAATAAGACTACCGGGGGTATAAACGTTATCGGAAGTTTTAATAAAAGGAGTTTCTATTCCAACATAAGCTCCATTATAAACATATTCTTTTTTCACTACCGGATTAAGAATATTGCGCTCCGTCATTTCTGTATAAGGATATACATTTCTGTTGGTATTAGGATAAGTCAAAGTCGTGGTACGATTCGTACCGTCACTTGCAGTTTCAATGATGCAGGTCGGAAAAACAGTAGAAGGATCACCGTATTCATATTCCATAATGGAACTAACCGTACCTTCATCCGTGTAGGTATTATGGTAGCTTTTCAACAGCAATTTAGCTCCAACTTTTATTGTTGTACGTGCGTAATCAATGTCATACATTATTTCACCGGGAATAAAGCCACTGACAGCTTTCCTGACAACGACATTTGAAGCAGCTTCTCCAATTAATATATTTCCGAAATTCTTTTTAGAAGAAGAATAGAAGTTCTCAATACTTTCCAACGGTTTATATATTCCCATATCATTTTTATACACAGTCTTGTTGGTCAGATGCCCGTATTGCCAACCATCATGCAAATCCCGTTGAATAGTATTGTATCCGGCAGGAAAATAATCCGGGTATTTGACGGCATATTGATACACCGTTTTTCCAGAGTTGTTCTCAGGAGTTCCGTTGTATTCAGTTACACAATCATACATCACCGGAGATCCTCCGTCATATGTAACAGACCATATCGGATTACTGAAAAATGTGCGCTGCCGGGCAGAAATGTAAAAATCGTAATAAGGGGCAAAATACCAAGTCCCATGTCCATACCATACCGTCAGAGGATCCCCCAGATACAGTGCCTGGTCAAGCATGAAATAATTGAAATAATCGTCGGTCAGAGAGTTTCCGTTTCCATCTTCGCCTATGCCGTACTTGAATGTACGGATTTTCATCTCCCTATCTTTATTTTTCGTTACAATCTGCTTGATACGCAGCCCTCCGACAATCCGGACTTTATTGTTTACTGTAACATAGCGATGCGCCTCGTAAACAAATTTATCAGTAGAACCAGTAGGGTAAGTAATTTCATTCAGTACTCCACACATCATATATTTCTCATCCGCTTCTCTGGAAAGTAGAGAGCCAATATTTACATCGATATCAGAACTCTCTGAAGATCCCATCCTCCTCCTCGCATCTATCACCTGGCCGGGTATCAACGTTTCATCATCCGAACGATATACACCGTTGAAATATCCCCAATAGTCGATACTACGGTCTCCCGGTTGTGGCAAGAGGTCATGCTTGTAATAGCCAAAGCGATAGTTTTCCAATATTTTTCCCTCCTCATCCGTTATTTCAATGCCTTCCAGATAGTAACGGTGTATCCATTTACTATTATTAGTCATGTAATTGAACCGGATTTCTTTAACAATATTTCCTGCAAGATCATATACTGTTATTTTCTGAAGCCGCGGACGATTTTGCTCTTTCGTAAAAACCAGTTTTCCCTGACTGAACTGAATCTCACTCAAAGGTTGGGTATGTGTACGTAGAATACGAGTTGAAGATGAATAAAACAAGTCATCCCCATCCGGAACCACTTTTTTTTCCTTCTCATCATATTGATAACTCCTTGTCTGATTATTAACCGTACTATAGATAATAGGATTCAGCATCCACTCATCAGGCAAATAATCACATACTTCTATGCATTCTTTCCGTTTCGTATGAGTACAGAGTGAACTATTAATTTTATCCCTTACTACCATATAATCATTATGCACCTTCACGTCATAAGAAAGTACACTGGTATCGTACACGAATGATATGGAATCTTTCTGGTTAGAAGCAACTATAGACGATGCCTTCCATCCCACTACCTTTCCGTCCGCCCCGCCTGATTCTGTTCCTCCGTTAAATTTATAAATGGTTCCGTTGTCGTCCACAATCTTAAAAAACGTATTCATCCAGTCAATACGGATATTTTCATAAGGGATTGGAAGAAATTGCCGGGTCGTATCTTTAGGTTCCATTGAATACATAAACATTCCTTGTTTACCAAGAAGACGATAATAATATTCGTCCGGATATTCTAAGTTTCCCTCTGTTACCATAGTATATACATAGCTTTGCCTGTTATAGGCATCCTTATCAAAAGGGCAAGTCCGAGTTTTCGGGTTATCTTCATATCCCTGAATAGTCCTTGTTATCATCGGCTCCGCTACTAGATTCCATCCTAATCCCGTCCAACCAGCCACATCACTTAGCTTAATGCCGGAAGCATGGTAGGTGAGATAAATGGGAAGAGTGACATCACCGCTTTTTACTTCATAGAGCGGGATTTTTATTTCCGGCAGTCCCGTGCTGTAATTCACGGGATAAACAATATTCTGTATCAGTGCCGCCGTAGCAGGCGTACCCACAGATTCGTAGTTAAACAAGGATTCCGTATCGAGCGGATTACTTCTTGTCTGTCCATGCAGGTACGACTGGCATCCAAGGATTGCCAGTAGCGAAAGTAAAAAACGATTTCGGAATATCCCCGATATTTTTTGTTGATATTTTTGTTTCATAATTTGTATAATAAAAGATTCATTTATTTTCTTATATATCAATTCCGGTAGTAAAAAATCGCCCCTACAAGAGAGACATTCCATCTCAGCTTGCAGGGGCGAACAGGATTACAGATTCATCGCATTACCGCCCAGCGCACCGAGCACTGCCGAAGCCACCGCGATGACTACCTTCAAAATAGTATCCCATAGGGAACTTTTCATTGCCATAACCTTACACACCTCCTTTCAGACTCTTTAAATGATTAGTTACTCTTTTTCTTAGTTACTCTCGTTCCTGAAAACTCGTCTTTCACCTCAAAGCACGGGCACGCCTTGATCCATTCTTCCGGTTCGATTTCCCCGTTTCCATTCCTGTCCGGCGAGAGGTCGCGATGGCCGCATACGCGGCAGCCGGGGAATTTCTCAAGTAGCAGATTCACCAGTTGCCATAACGAAGACCATTGAGCCGGTGTCCGCGTGTCCGCCGGACATCCCCGGCAGTTCAGACCACCTTCGTAGCAGATGCCTATCGACTGAGCGTTGAAACCTCGGGCGTGTGCCCCGATGCGGTCGACCGGACGGGTGAGGTGAACCGTGCCGTCCTTGCGGATGTAGTAGTGATAGCCCGTGCCGTTGAATCCGCGGCGGCGGTGCATCGTTTCCAAGTCATCCGGGGTGAGCGAACGGTCTTCGCGTGTGGCGGAACAGTGAATCACAATCAAATCAATCTTTCTCATAGCATAACTAAATGTTAATCGTCTACTGCCAATCGGTTATTACTTATGCTGCCGGATCCGGAGTTTCCCCGTCGTCTCCACCCCCGCCACCGGGATTCTCACTGCCACCGTCGTCGGGGTTGCCCTCACCCTCGGTTTTCTTTTTCTTGGGTGCGTCGAGGTCAAGAAACTCGATTTTCTCATCGGCACGGGTAGATGCCAGGTTGGGACGGACACTGCTCGAAGGACGAAAGTTGATGTTCACCGACTTGATATTTTTCATCGTGCACTTGTCCTTCGTGTCCGCTCCCAATGTGGTGGCGGAAAGGCTGAATACACCGAAGTCACGGATATTGACGGATTTGCCGTCGAACAGTGCCGCACGCATCGCTTCTACAAGATTGGTCAGCACACTCTGGATATCGCCCAGCGACAAGGAACTTTTGTCCTTCATGGTGTAAGCGAGTTTATCCAGGTCTACACTCTGTCCCTGCGTCACAAGTTGCGGGTGAAACTTCACCACCCCGTCAACCTTTCTCGGGTCTTTACGACCCATTCTTTTAAATGGTATTGCCATAATAATTTTTTTAAATTAAAAATTGAGAATTAAAAATTGAAAAATAAATGTTACAGATTGCGGTTGCCGCAATGGGTATCGGGAGAGGTGAACGAGCTCTGTTTCTTTCTCTTTCGATACCTCAAAGGTACTATGTTACAGTGGGATAAAATGACGTACTTTGTCTCGGATTGTCTTACTTTGGTTCAGTTTCATTTAGAGTGTATTTACTTTAATTCGGATTGATTTTATTTTACTTAGACAGTTGGATATCCGGGGGATTTTTCGTATATTTGGAATACTATAAAATCAATTTTCCGAAGACATGAAAGCAGAAAAAGAAGAGACGGCGGAAGAGCCGTTTGTCATACGACCGTATTTGAAGTCGGAACTGGCACATCTATACAATCCTTATGTACCGTTGGTGTATGCCATGCGGAAAATGAGGGAGTGGATCAGAAATAACAAGGAACTGTATGACGCAATGTATAGCGGCGGCGAAGGTAAGAATGACCACGCTTACAGCGCAAGGCAGGTGAGACTCATCGTGAAGTATCTGGATGAGCCATGAATCTCTTTAGGACAGATTTCGATTAGCTATAATGAAAATGAAATTAGCTATAATGAAATCCGGATTAGCTATAATGAAAAAAAGATTAGCTATAATGATATTCCAGCTCATACATGGCAATCTAAAATAAGCTGACTATAGCTTTTCTTATATAATAATGTACGCATCCGCACGCGTACGGAATATGTTCTTTTTTTATTAGCGCACGCATACATTAGAATCTGGTGGTGGTGATACCACCTCTAGTTTTAATGTGCGTGCGCTTTGTATGAAGAATATATATAATAAGAAGAAAAATACAGAAAAATATCGGGAAACACGGCTTCAATAAGTTTTTTCCTAAAAAATCTTTATTCGACAGAGAGGAAGTACTATATTTGCGTCTTTTTATAAATAATTATTAATTCATAGAAACAATTTAAATTATGGAAAAAGAAACATTTTTGTGTTTGAATTTCAAGTAACGAACGAACACGTCCAGCAGTTGAGTCTCTATAACAAGAGCGATTTGCCCGAGTCGAAAAAAGCCGGTATAAGACTGCTGGAGTACTTCAGAAAGCACAAAAAAGAAGTTTTCCCGAACGAACGAAACGAATATCTTACACCGTTCGTGAAGTTCTTCGACGACAACACACTCCTGTCGGAAAAAACTCACCCGCACATCATCGCCCAAATGGCTATGCAGATGGCTGACTTCCGCATATCAAATGTCAAAGAGGGGTATTTGTCAGAATCTCAGCTTAGTAGATGTGTACAGAAACTGCGCATAACTCTTTATGGAGAATAAGGAAACTCCATTTCCACCACACTACAATTTATAACCTCTTTTCGGGATGGAAAATGTATTTTTCCGTTCCAAAAAGAGGCTGTACTTTTACCGACGAAAACAAATGCTGCTACATCTAAAATCCAAAGTCACACGACGTACTTTCCTTTTTTCTGCGACAGACACATGTTAATATAAAGAATTTTATAACTCATTAATTAATTATCATTATGAATCAATTTTATGTAACCTGCTATCGCGGGTATTCCAAAGTTATCGGACAGGTTGAACTCTGCAAATTCTTTGAACAGATAGGCAGTAGTATGCATCATCATAAAATCGAACAAATAGAGACAGCTCTCAGCGAAGGCAATTTGGCGAAAGCCGACAGCATAAAACGCCAATTGCCTTACTTCACCCTGACTGCCAATTACTCTGCCTGCCGTCTACCCCACAGCCTTTCGGTTTACAACGACCTGCCGGTACTGGACTTCGACGAAATGCCGGCGGAAGACATTCCCCGCCTACGCCTTCTTGCCGAGAACGATTCCGCCACGATAGGCTGCGCGCTTAGTCCGCGCCGCCACGGGCTGAAACTGCTCGTCTACCTGAAAACAGAAGAGGCGGTGCGCCTGCGTGCGGAACTCGAGACAAAGGATACAGTGACATATGCCGAACTGGAACATTATCACAAACGAATGTTTGAACTGACTTCCCGCTATTACGCGCGGCTACTGGACAGCAAAGTAGACCCCAGCGGCAGCGACCTGAGCCGGGGCATGTATGCCACTTATGACCCGGATGTGTTCTTTTCCGAAGAACGGTTGGCAGGCGTCACAGCGCTAAACGTCACTGTCTCGCTGCCATTGCCGGAAGAATCAACCCCCTCAAAGCGGAAAAAGGCGCTGCGGAAAGCTCCGGAAGACGCAAGTCTCCCCGGCACGAACGACGCAAAACGCCCGGATATTTCCGACATTGACCCCGTGTCACAAATGGAATTCCGGAAAGCGGTGGAATATACGAAACGGAAGTTCCACTTTGAACGCAACAGCCGTGACTGTTTCATCTACTGCCTGGGCAACCAATGCTACACCCGTCACATCGCCGAAGAAGATGCCGTACGCATGACGCTGCACGATTTCGGCAGTGAGCCGGATTTTGACGCCGAATCTCCCCTGCGCAACTCCTATCTCTACACCAGCAAGACTGATGCCAACGAAGAGGAACAAAAGAAGCCGCTCGTGCAGAAAGTGGTCGATTTCCTGCGGGAACATTACGAATTCCGTCGCAACACGATTCTGGACAGTGTGGAATTCCGTCCTTTTGCCGGCTCAGCCGCTCCCCTTCCCTTCGTGGCGATGCGTGGCAAGGACTTCAATTCCATCTACACGCATCTGCAATTGTCGTCTGTCTACTGCTCGTTGCCGATGCTGAAAGCTGTGATTGACTCAAGCTTCACGCCTGATGTCAATCCGTTTGCCGACTACTTCTCTTCCCTGCCCCCTTGGGACGGTGTGACGGATTACATCGGGCAACTCGCCGCCAGGGTGCAAGCCGAAGACCAGCCGTTTTGGGAAAACAGCTTTCGCCGATGGCTGGTGGGGCTGGTGGCATGTGCGTTGGATGATGAAGTGCAGAATCAGGAAATGCTGGTATTTCACAGCAAGCAAGGGGTAGGAAAAAGTACTTTCATCCGTAATTTGTTGCCCCCTGCGCTGCGCACGTATTACCGCAACGGTAGAATCAATCCGGACAACAAAGACCATATGCTGATGTTGTCCACTTGTCTCATTATCAACCTGGAAGAGTTTGACGGAATACTCGCCAACCAATTGGCAGACTTGAAACGTATCATCGTGCAGGACAAGATAACCGAGCGCAAAGTGTACGATTTGCAATCGAGTACGTTTATCCGCCACGCGTCGTTCGTGGCAAGTACCAACAATCCGTACTGTGTGCAGGAGTTTGGCGAAAGCCGCCGTATCCTGCTGAGTATCGTCAACAGTATCGACTATAGCAGTCCGGTCAATCACCAGGGGATTTATTCACAGGCTTTGACCCTTTACCGGCAAGGTTTCCAATACTGGTACGAAGGGGACGAGATTACGAGCCTGAATAGCAGAAACGAGAATTTCCGTCTGAAAGAACCGGTTGAAGAGAATCTGTTCTTCTATTTCCGTGCGGCGAAAGGGAAGGATATTAACGCTAAATGGTATTCCGCATCTTCTCTACTATCAACAATAAGCCTGAACGGACGTATCCAGTCAAACCGGCAAACACAGCAAATGCTCGTCACCGTACTCAATGGCAATAAATTCCGGACAAGACAGACCAAAGACGGAGTGACGGAATATTGGGTGGTGGAATATTCACAGGAAGAACGTACAGAAAACTCGATACGCCCGCAACTGCCGGTTCAGAAGGGGTTGGAGTTGTAATTTTCCCGTAAGAGGGCAGTTTTTTACGAAATGGCGGATGAACGGATAAATTAGTGACATCAAGAGTGCCACATTCATCTGTTTTTCCGTATATTTGCTTCAATTATGAATGATGAATAAAGAAAGGAATCGCAATATGCTGAAGCAAATACCATACGGATTGACGGACTTCGGACGCATCCAGAAAGAAAACTATTATTATGTGGATAAGACGATGTTTATCGAAAAGATAGAAATGCAACCGTCTTACCTGTTTCTGATTCGTCCCCGACGTTTCGGGAAAAGCCTTACGCTGGCTATGCTGGAAGCCTATTATGATGTCCGGTATGCCGACCAGTTCGACGAATTGTTCGGCAATCTGTATATCGGGAAGCATCCTACGCCGATACATAACCAGTTTCTCATCATGAGATTTAATTTCTCTGAGGTGAGCTCGAATATCAATGAGGTGGAAGAATCTTTCCGGTTGCATTGCTGCGGGAAACTCAGACATTTTCTGCAAAAGTACGAGCATATATTGGGAAAGGAAATCTGGGATGTGCTGAATGAGGAGACGCTCGAAGAACCGGGAGCATTGCTGTCCGCCATCAATTCGTATGCTACTCTCAAGGGAGACATCAAGATTTATCTCCTGATTGATGAATATGATAATTTCACGAATACCATTCTTTCAACTTACGGCACGGACCTTTACCGGAAAGCGACGCATGGCGAAGGATATATCCGGAGATTCTTTAATGTAATCAAAGCTGCCACAACGGGAATGGGTTCCGCCCTCAACCGTTTGTTCATCACGGGAGTGAGCCCGGTGACGATGGACGACGTGACAAGCGGATTCAACATCGGAACGAATATCACTACCGACCCTTGGTTTAACGACCTTGTTGGTTTCAGCGAGAAGGAACTACGCGAGATGCTGACGTATTACACCGAGCAAGGGGCTTTACCTTTGTCGGTAGACGACGCGGTAACTATGATGAAACCCAACTATGACAATTATTGCTTTAGCAGAAACAAATTGGCGGATTGCATGTTCAACTCGGACATGGTGCTCTACTGTATGAAGTCATTGATATTGCACGGAGTTAAGCCGGACGAGATTGTAGACCCCAATATCCGTACGGACTTTAACAAGCTGGCCTACCTTGTCCGCCTTGACTACGGACTGGGAGAAAATTTCTCCGTCATCAAGGAGATTGCGGAAAAGGGAGAGATAGTAACTGATATCGTCACTCATTTCTCTGCATTGGAAATGACGGACGTGAGCAACTTCAAATCTCTGCTGTTCTATTTCGGACTGCTTTCTATCAAAGGCGTGGATATGATGGGACGTCCCATCCTGCACGTTCCCAATCTGGTGGTTCGCGAACAGTTATTCAATTTTCTGATTCAGGGATATGCCCGCCATGATGTCTTCAAGCTCGACGTGAACCGGCTGTTCTCCTTGTTTGAGAATATGTCTTTCAAGGGAGATTGGAAGCCATTGTTCGAATTTGTTGCCGGAGCTATCCGCGAGCAGAGCCGCATCCGCGAGTATATAGAAGGAGAAGCACATATCAAGGGTTTTCTTCTCGCCTATCTGAGTATGTTCCGCTATTATCAACTGTATCCGGAATATGAGATGAACAAAGGGTTTGCCGATTTCTTCTTTAAACCCAGTCCGGTAGTACCCGTAATGCCGCCGTACACTTATCTGCTGGAAGTGAAGTATGCGAAAGCCGGTGCGTCGGATAAGGAGATTAGGATGCTTGCCGATGATGCGCGGGAGCAGTTGATTCGTTATAGTGGGGATGAATGTGTGGCGGAAGCTCGGGAGAAAGGTGGACTGAAACTGATAACTGTTGTATGGCGCAGTTGGGAATTGGCGCTGGCGGAAGAAGTAGAGGTATAGGGAGCCTTAATCACACGAGAGGTATAAGGAGACTTAATCACATGAGAAGTATAGAGAAACTTATCACATGAGAAGTATAGGGAAACTTATCACATGAGAAGTATAGGGAAACTTATCACATGAAATGCGTGAGTGGGGCTTATCAATAAAAATCAGATACGGATTGCTAAATAAAAAATTAGGCGCGGATTACGCGGATTTCACGGTTTTTGTTAATCAAAAATGATTAATTATCGTGTTATCCGCGTAATCCGCGCCTTAGTTTTATGGCTATGGCTAAGCGTTAGCGTGATTATTTGTCACCGTACATCTTCGCTCTCAGTTCCTTGATGTGGTCTGACGTGATATATTCGTCATATTCCATCATCTTGTCGATGATGCCGTTTGGAGTCAGTTCGATGATGCGGTTGGCAACGGTCTGGATGAATTCGTGGTCATGGGAAGAGAAGAGGATATTTCCCTTGTACGTCTTCAAGTTGTTGTTGAATGCCTGGATAGATTCCAAGTCCAAGTGGTTGGTAGGAGTATCCAGAATCAGACAGTTGGCGTTGCGGAGCTGCATGCGGGCAATCATACAACGCATCTTCTCTCCACCGGAGAGTACGCTGACTTTCTTCAGCACTTCTTCGCCGGAGAACAGCATACGGCCGAGGAAGCCTTTCATATATACTTCGTTGCCTTCGCCGAACTGGCTGAGCCAGTCTACGAGGTTGAGGTCGGTGTTGAAGAAGTCGGTGTTGTCCAACGGAAGATAAGCGGTGGTGATAGTCACGCCCCAGTTGAAGGTTCCCGCATCCGGCTTTATGTTTCCGTTGATGATTTCGAAGAAGGCAGTCATGGCACGCGGGTTGCGTGAGAGGAATACGACTTTGTCGCCTTTCTCTACGTTGAAGTTGACGTCGTTGAAGAGCACTACGCCTTCTTCCGTCTTCTTGCTCAGTCCGGAGACTTCCAGAATCTGGTTGCCCGGTTCACGTTCGGGGGTAAAGATGATACCCGGATATTTGCGTGAAGAGGGTTTGATTTCTTCTACGTTCAGTTTCTCAAGCATCTTCTTGCGGCTTGTGGTCTGCTTGCTCTTCGCTACGTTCGCACTGAATCGGCGGATGAACTCTTCCAGTTCTTTCTTCTTCTCTTCAGCCTTCGCCTTCTGGTTCTGCTGCTGGCGGAGTGCCAACTGGCTTGATTCGTACCAGAAGCTATAATTACCGGCAAACATGTTGATTTTTCCGTAGTCGATGTCTACCGTATGCGTACACACGGAGTCGAGGAAGTGACGGTCGTGGCTTACTACGAGCACGGTGTGTTCGAAGTTGGAGAGATATTCTTCCAGCCAGGTCACTGTTTCCATATCAAGGTCATTGGTAGGCTCGTCCAGCAGCAGGTTGTCCGGGTTTCCGTACAAGGCTTGCGCCAACATCACACGTACTTTTTCCTTACCGCTCAGTTCACCCATCAATGTGTAATGCTTGTCTTCCTTAATGCCCAGTCCGCTCAACAGCATGGCTGCGTCACTCTCCGCGTTCCATCCGTCCAGCTCGGCAAATCTTTCTTCGAGTTCGGATACTTTCAGTCCGTCTTCGTCCGTGAAATCTTCTTTGGCATACAATACTTCGCGTTGTTTCATAATGTCCCACAACACGGTATGCCCCATCATAACGGTATCCATCACGGTAAAAGCGTCCCACTTGAAGTGGTCCTGGCTCAATACGGAGAGGCGTTCGCCCGGCCCCAGGGCAATCGAACCGGTAGTGGGGTCCAAATCCCCGTATATCGTACGAAGGAATGTAGATTTTCCCGCACCGTTCGCACCGATAATACCATAACAATTACCACTCGTAAACTTCAGGTTTACGTCATTAAACAACACTCTTTTACCAAACTGTACCGAAACATTCGAAACTGTAATCATCTTACCTTTTTCTATTTAACTTTAAACTTTTTCGCTTTGAAGCCGCAAAGGTAGGCAATTAAAATGAATTATGAGCTATCCGGTATGTGCCAATCTGACATAAAAGTGTTACCTTTGCAGCGTTTTTGGCAAAAATGCCAAGTTGGCAAAGTTTTTGCTTGGGAAATTGATATTATGAATAAAAAATAAAAATAGATATGGATCCGAAAGAAAAAAAGGTGAAGGAAGAAGAAATGAATGTAGAAGACATTCTGAACAATGGTGCGGAAGACCAACCGCAGAACGAACAGGCTGAGGACGCGGCTCCGCTGACGCACGAGGAAGAGCTCGCGCAGGAGTTGGGAAAGGCTCAGGAGACGATTGAGGAGCAGAAAGACAAGTATCTGCGCCTGTCTGCCGAGTTCGACAATTACCGCAAACGCACCATGAAGGAGAAAGCCGAACTGATTCTGAACGGCGGAGAAAAGAGCCTGAGCAGTATTCTTCCGGTAGTGGATGACTTCGAACGTGCCATCAAGACGATGGAGACGGCAACGGACGTGAATGCCGTAAAAGAGGGCATCGAGTTGATTTACAATAAGTTTCTGGCTGTGTTGGCACAAAACGGGGTGAAGGTCATCGAGACGAAAGACCAGCCGTTGGATACGGATTTCCACGAAGCCATCGCAGTAATCCCTGCACCGTCGGAAGCACAGAAGGGCAAGATTCTGGATTGTGTGCAGACGGGATATACATTGAACGACAAGGTGTTGCGGCACGCTAAAGTAGTGGTAGGGGAATAAGATTAATTTGTAATTGACAAAGAAGCATGGCAGAAAAAAGAGATTATTACGAAATACTGGAAGTGACGAAGACCGCCACAGTAGAAGAAATTAAAAAGGCTTACCGCAAAAAGGCGATTCAGTATCACCCTGACAAGAATCCGGGGGATAAAGAAGCGGAAGAGAAGTTCAAGGAAGCGGCCGAGGCTTATGATGTGTTGAGTAATCCGGATAAGCGTTCGCGGTATGACCAGTTCGGTCATGCGGGTGTGAGCGGTGCGGCAGGCAATGGCGGGCCGTTCGGTGGTTTCGGTGGCGAAGGTATGTCGATGGATGATATTTTCTCTATGTTCGGCGATATTTTCGGTGGTCGTGGCGGTGGCTTCGGCGGCGGATTCAGCGGTTTTGGCGGATTCGGCGGCGGTGGCGGCTCACAGCAGCGCCGGTATCGCGGTAGTGACCTTCGCGTGAAAGTGAAGCTGACTTTGAAGGAAATCTCCGAAGGGGTGGAAAAGAAGTTCAAACTCAAGAAATATGTGCCGTGTGACCAGTGTCATGGTTCGGGTGCCGAGGGCGACGGCGGTTCGGAGACGTGTCCTACTTGTAAGGGTAGCGGCTCGGTGATTCGCAACCAGCAGACGATTCTGGGCACTATGCAGACGCGTGTCACTTGTTCGACTTGTAACGGTGAAGGTAAGATTATCAAGAACAAGTGTAAGAAGTGTGGTGGCGACGGAATCATTTACGGTGAAGAAGTGGTGACGGTGAAAATCCCTGCCGGTGTGGCAGAGGGTATGCAGCTCTCGATGGGCGGCAAGGGTAATGCCGGAAAGCACAATGGTGTGCCGGGCGATTTGCTGATTCTTGTAGAGGAAGAACCGCATCAGGACTTGATTCGCGATGAGAATGACTTGATTTACAATTTGTTGTTGAGTTTCCCAACGGCTGCGTTGGGCGGCGCTGTGGAGATTCCGACGATTGACGGTAAGGTGAAAGTGAAGATTGATTCGGGTACTCAGCCGGGGAAAGTGCTTCGCCTTCGTGGAAAGGGGTTGCCGAACGTGAATGGATATGGAACGGGGGATTTGCTCGTGAATATCAGTATTTATGTGCCGGAAGCTCTTAACAAAGAAGAGAAAGCTACACTGGAGAAAATGGATGCTTCGGATAACTTCAAGCCGAGCACTTCGGTGAAGGAGAAGATTTTCAAGAAGTTCAAGAGCTTCTTCGATTGATTTTTTGCTGTTATATATAGATAAAAGGTATAAGTGAGCTGTAATTTTTTTTGCGGCTCACTTATACTTTATATAAGGTAAGGTGAAATGGAAATGACTGGATGAATTAAATAATTTGAAGATATGGCAGAGCCTTTTAAGAACATGTACAATGAGCAGTTTTTCGATAGATTTACGAAAGACTTGAAACTTGTTATCAACGATTTTGACGCCCGCGGGTTTGTGGCCCGGATAATGGATGATGAATGGGAAAACAGAGAATTAAAACAACGTTGCAGACATATTACGGCTGTTCTGAAAGAGTTTCTGCCGGCTGATTACAAAGATGCAATCGCCAAAATACTCGAACTGTTGGATTATGTAAAAAGTACATATCCGGACTTTTCGGTCATAGACGATGAGAAGTTCGGGCTGACACTGGAGTATGGGGCGATTCTGGATAATTATGTCGAACAATATGGGTTGGACGACTACGAAACTTCTGTCAGGGCGATAGAGAATATCACTCAGTTCACCAGTTGCGAGTTTGCTGTCCATCCTTTTATTATTAAATATCCGGACGAGATGATGAAGCAAATGCTGGTCTGGTCCAAGCACGAACATTGGGGAGTGAGACGGCTTGCGTCAGAGGGTTGCCGCCCGCGCCTTCCCTGGGCAATGGCGTTGCCGAACTTGAAAGAGAATCCTGCGCCAATCATTCCTATTCTGGAAAATCTCAAAAATGACCCGTCTAGGTTTGTACGATTGAGCGTTGCCAATAATCTGAATGATATTGCGAAAGATAATCCCGAAACGGTGATTGACTTGGTGAAAAAATGGCGGGGAGAGTCGAAAGAGGTGGATTGGATTATTAAACACGGCTGTCGGACTCTCTTGAAACAGGGTAATCCGGAAATGATGGAGCTGTTCGGCTTTGACTCTGTTATAGAAAATATCAGTATTGATAATTTCCAAATCCCAACGCCCAAAGTGAAAGTCGGAGATTCGTTGGAGTTTAGTTTTAAGCTGCTGAATCATAATGATAAAAAGGTCAGGATACGACTTGAATATGGCATCTATTACCAAAAAGCGAATGGAACGTTGACGAAAAAAGTGCATAAAATCAGCGAAAAAGAATATGCCGGAGATTCTGTTACACAAATAACCAGAAAACACTCTTTTCGGGTAGTGACAACGAGGAAGTTTCATCTCGGACTGCACCAAATCGCTGTAATAATCAACGGAAATGAGTTTGAAAAGTATAGTTTCGAATTGGTGGATTGAAGGAATCAGATGAGGTATAATGATTCTTTAAGGGTATCATAAATAATTCTCAATTCATTTGCAGATACAATATTAAGTACTTATATTTGTACTTAGCAAAAGGAAGATTATGAGAACAACCAATTATTCAGAACTAAGAAATAACCTCAAGAGTTATCTCGATGCGGTTATCAATGACAGTGAACCATTAATCGTTCATCGTTCAGGAAACGAAAGTGTAGTCGTTATTTCTTTGGAAGAATACAATTCTATCAAAGAGACTGAATACATCATGAAATCCCCCGCCATGATGGATATCATCAGAAAGGGAGACGATGAAATAAAAAATGGCGGCGGTACTTCGGTTGATATTGAAAATCTATGGAAATAAAACTTCTTGAACAGGCTAGAATAGACCTTGAGTACTGGAAAAAGACTGGGAACAAAGTCATTATGAATAAAATAACGGCTTTGCTCAGAGATATTTCAGAGCATCCATATACCGGTATAGGTAAACCGGAACCGCTAAAATATGAACTTGCGGGCAAATGGTCAAGACGTATTAACTCAGAACATCGAATCATCTATTCCGTACATGAAGATACGATTGAAATATATGTATTTTCTATGAGATATCACTATATGAAGAAATAAAAGGGAGTGACTCTCCCCTATAAATAATAAAACGCCCCATGAATGTTTGGTAACACATGGGGCGTTTACTATAAATTTCACTTATTATTACAATAAATTGATAGCTGACAGTTCTTTAGATAAAGCCTGAATACCTTTTTGGATTTTCTCCAGTTGTTGCCTGCGGGGTTTATGTACTCCGGCAGCGTAATGCCACAACTGACGTTCATTGATTCCCGTAATCCGGCTTAATGCAGCTTTGGTAAAGATGTTGCTATAATAGTTTATAAAAGTAGCAGCATCAATCTTGAATTTTAATTCGAATTCTCCGGACAATACTTCGCAAGGATTAGAATTATCCTCCAGATACAATTCAATCGCTTCTTTCATATTCTCCTCAACCTCTCTCATGTCATTGCCAACAGTGATAACCGGAGCACCTTCAATATAAGCACTCAAGTTCTTTCCTGCGTGTTCCACAATTACTTCTACTGTTTTCATATCAATCTCCTATATTAAATTACAGAGAACAAGGGGGCTATTTTAGCCCCGCTTGTTTCAAAATGCTGTAATAAGTGCCTTTCTCAACGCCTTTGCTGTTGTGATTCGGTACAATAACTACTTTACCGTCCTTCTCAAACTTCATGTGGCTACCTTTCTGACTCTTTAGAACAAAACCGTTTTCTTGCAACATAGTTACAACGTCTTTAACTGATTTGTAACTCATAACGTTTTGGACTTAATTACAGCACAAATATAGTAATAATATGAATACTATCAAAAGAAGTATTCATTATTTCACTATGAATATCACTTAGTATCCCGGATTCTGCTCCAAATTCGTATTCATTACCCGTATCTTCTCCGGGATAGGAAACACGGTTGTATAGCCGCTTGCTTCATCCGGTAATTGCGGACGGCCGCTGTACGCTCTTGTAAACTTTCCGAAGCGAATCAAGTCTTGACGTCTCCAACCTTCCCAGGCCAGTTCAAGCTGGCGTTCGGCAAGTATGTTTTCTAAGGTGGCAGGGCGGGGAGCAGCGTTGACACGATTGCGGACTTCTTTCAGTTCATTATCACCGTTTTCTCCGTTTCGTACTTTTGCTTCGCTTTTCATCAGTAAGGCATCGGCGTAACGAAAGAGGACGATGTCGTTTTCCATCAGTTTACCGTCTTTGGTGGCGGTCGGGTCTACTTCGTACTTTTTCATGCGGGCGCCTGCCGTTTGTTCATAAGGGGTGTCGGTGATGTCCAGTTTTACGTCCCAGGGAAGATATTCCAGGACAGTGCCGTCGTCCAGTTTGATGACGTTTCCTTTGAGGTCGCGCACGATGCCGGCAAAGTAACAGATGTCGAAGCGGGGGTCTTGGGTTGACTTCTCGTATTCGAAGGTTTCGAGGGCTTCAATCGTTGCGCTAGGACCGTTCTCGCCGCTTAAGCCGTAGGCTTTGGCGTGGTTATAGTGGCGGGAACGGAAAAGGTATTGCATTTGATTGGTGTATAAGGTTTTGTTCATCGGGATGGTGAAGATGTTCTCTATCGACGGTTCGTTGAAGACGGAGAAGTTTGTTTCGTATTTCGGTTCCAGTTTATAGCCGAGGGATTTTAGTTGGTCGCAGTAGTAGATGGTTGTTTCCCAGGCGTTGAGCTCGGTGCCGTTTACGGTGAATTTGATGTTCTTTCCGTCCGGGCGTTGGGTGTCCGTCCAGTCGTTGTCGGTGTAGACTTCGGCGTTCAGGGCTAGTTTGGCTAACAGGAAAGTGACTACGGGACGGGTGATACGACCGTAATAAGGGCCGGATTGGTTGCTGTGCACGTCACTGAGTAAAGGCTCGGCTTCCTGCAATTCGCGGAAGATAAATTCAAAGACGGTTTTGCGGTCGCTTTGGAGTACGTCTTTCATGGCTACGGAAGAAGATTGCACCAAGGGGATGCGGGCGAATAAGTCCATTAGGTAGTAATAGTACATGGCACGCATGGCTTGCACTTCGGCACGGTAGGCGGGGAGTTCCGCGTCGGAGTGGGTTTCGCTGAATTTATCTATTATTTCTAGTGATTTGTTGCTGAGCATTACGACTTTGTAGAGGTATTCCCAGGTGGCTTGGATGGCGTCATTTTCGATTCCCCAGTCGTGCAGGTAGAGCCCTTGCCAGAAGCCGCCGTCGTACCAGTCGCCGCCACGTGTTGGGATGATGGCTTCGTCGGTGGTGAAGGTGTTCAGGTCGTAGACTCCCCTACCCGTTCCTTGCAGGCCTTGGCTGTCGCTGTAACCGCCGACATAGGTGTAGAGTGAGGCTACGGCGTTGAGATATACGTCGGACAGTTTGTTGTAAACATCACCGGCGGGAAGTTTGTCCTTTGGATTTTCTTCCAGAAATTTATCGCACGAAAAGAGAGTCATACACATGATAAGAATAAGTCCTGTTATTCTTGTAAGTCCTGTTATTCTTGTTATTAACGGCTGTTTCATCCTCTTTGAACATTGTTCTATCTTCTTTGAGCATTGTTCTATCTTCTTTGAACATTGTTCCGTTACTTCGGAAAATTGCTCTATATTTTTCAACTGTTTTTTCATCATGTCGTCCTCTGTTTTTAGAAGTTAATACTTAGTCCCAGTATGTAGGTACGGGCTAACGGGTAGCCGCGTTTGTCGTCCACGCCTAAAGTTGAGTTTACGGTGGAGCTGTTAATCATGGGCGAGAGTCCCGAATAGCCGGAGATGGTCGCCAGGTTGTTGACGGTGAACGCCAGGCGCAGGGAACGGACGTACTTTTTGAGTTTCTGCACTTTCTCTATGGGGACGTTCCAGCCTAGGGTCACGTAGTCGAAGTTGACGTAATCCCCCTTTTCCAGCCAGTAGTCCGTGGCGGTCTGGTCTTTTATGTTCTGCTTCGGGGCTGCTTTCATGACGTTGTAGTCGGGGAAGATATTCATGTTCATGTAAGTCAGAGAAGTTCCGTTGTAGATTTTGTGACCGAAGGCTCCGTTAATCTGGACGGAGAGGTCGAAGCGTTTGTAACGGAAACTGATGTTGGAACCAAGAATCGTTTTCGGGACGGCTTGCCCGGCTACGTAACGGTCTTCGCCGTCTTCAAGGCTGACACCGCCGCCGTTTAAATCAGCGATGCCGTAGGTGTATCCGCCGTTGCCGTCGGATTCTAGTCCTGTGCTATGGGGAAGGTAGAAGACGCCTAGCGGTTGGCCTACCATTTGGTAGACGATGTGGTTGTATCCGCCGTGGAAGCCGGCGCCATCAAGGCTGGCAAGGCTTTTGTATTCGGGGGCTGAAATCATTTCGCCGTTGTACATACCGCTCAGGGAGAGCAGTTTGTTGCGTTGGAAGGTGATGTTGGCGTTGATGTTCAGTTCCATGTCTTGGGTTTTCAGAGGGGTGATACCGATGGCGATTTCAGTACCCCAGTTGCGCATGGAGCCGATGTTCGCCAGCAGGGTGTTGTAGGTGAATGGCGGCACGCTGACATTGTAGAGGTAGAGCATATCGGTGGTGCGGGAGTTGTAATAGTTGGCGGAGAGCAGCAGGCGGTTGCCGAACAGGGCTACGTCGATGCCGGTGTTGAAGGTATGCTTTACTTCCCATTTCAGGTCGGGGTTGGTGTTCCGCAAGTCACCGAGGGAGACGATGGCGGAGTTTCCTACGGGGACGACACCGTTCGGTTTGACGAGGTTCAGCGTTGTGTAGGAATCTATTCCGCTTTGGTTACCTGCAAGGCCGTAGCCGATACGGAATTTCAGATTGTCTACCATAGGGAGCTGTTTCATGAATTTCTCTTCACTAATCACCCAGGCGGCGGATGCGGAAGGGAAAAATCCCCATTTATGGTTAGCGCCGAATTTTGAGGATGCGTCGGTACGGGCGTTGAGGGTGAGTATGTAACGGTCGGCGTAGGTGTAGTTGAAGCGTCCCATGAAGGAAGCAAGGCGGGGCTGCTCGTAGTAGGAGTTTGTACCTTCCCACAGGCGGAGCGCGCCTGCTTGCAGATTGTTGTAGCCGAATTTGTCGGTGCTGAAGTTGCTTACTGTGGTGTAGTATCCGGTATAGGTTTCTTTCTGGAGTTCGGCAAGGGCGAGGGCGTCGAAGAAATGTTTTTTCCAATGCTTCTTGTAGGTCAGCATCATATTGCCTAACAGGGATTCACGTTTTTTGGTTCCTTTGTAGGCTTGCCCGTTTGCCCAGACGGATGTGGGGAGATATTGGGAGTTTTCGACGATGTTGTAGGTGTAGGCGCCGAAGAGTGTGAATTTCAGTTCCTTCATCAAGTTGAATGTCAGGCGGGCGTGGGTGCTGATATGCGAGGTCGCGTCGTCGTCCTGCACTTCCATCCATGCCAGTGGATTGGTGATTTGACTGGCGGTGGTGATGCCGTCCCAGGAGTTGGTGACGGGGTCTTTATGGTTGGGATAGGTGGGATTGAAGGTGGCAGCCGAGTAGAATGTCTTCTGATAATCTACCAGGTTATGGTTCTTGAGGATGGAGCCGAACATTCCCAGTTCGCAGTTTAAGAAACCGTCGAACATCCGCTGGTTCATGTTCATGTTGGAAGTGAAGTTCTTCATGTCTTCGTTCAAGATGACTCCCTGGCGGTCCATGAAACCGAGGGAGACACGATAGTTGGATTCACTGGAACCGCCGTAGAAAGCGATGTGGTGGTTCTGCTGCAAGCCGGTTTGTTCGATTTCTTTTTGGAAGTTGGTGTTGTAGCCTTTGTCGAGGATGGAGATGCCACGTTCTGAGGCAACTTGACGGAATTCGTTGCCGGAGAGCATTTTCAAGTTTTTGTAGACGGTGGAGATGCCGAAGCTGCCGTTGTAGGCTACTTGCGTCTTGCCTTGCATCCCTTTTTTCGTGGTGACTTCTATGACACCGGAAGCACCGCGCGAGCCGTACTGGGCGGTTTCGGAAGCGTCTTTCAAGATGGTGAAGCTTTCGATGTCGGTAGGGTAAATAGAGGTCAGCATACTGAGGTCACCGAATACTCCGTCGACGATAATCAGCGGGTCATTGCCACTGGTGAGAGAGGTCGTTCCCCGCAGGCGAACAGCGTCGAGGGCGGCAGGCCCGTTCGTTGCCCGTTGGATGGTCAGTCCGGGGACACGGCCGCGAATCGCTTCCAGAGGATTTGTTATCTGGTCTTTGTTCATCTGCCTTTCCGTGATTTTCTCTACAGAGCCGGAGATAGTTTTCAGACTTCCGGTGGCGTATCCTACCGTGATTAGGGAATCTATGGGAACAGTTACAGGAATCTTCTGCGCAAACAAGCTGCTGCAAGAGGTTATCAGAAGAAGACCGAGAAAAGTTAGTTTACCGTGTCGTCGTACCATGCTGATTAGTTTTTTAAGGTAATATTACAAATATAACAAAAAAAGAGGGAATCTGGTTGAGTAGATTCCCTCTTTTATTCATATATAGTATGAAATTAGGCACGGATTACACGGATTTCACTGTTGTTATATAATACCGATATTCAGATAAATCGTGAAAACTGTGAAAACTGTGAAAACTGTGTAATCCGTGTAATCTGTGTAATCCGTGCCTGAATATCTATTTCACGATTATCTCATCGGTAAATATCCAGCCGCCGAACTCTTTTCCGGCTTGCGCCTGATAGCGTACATATCTTCCTTGCGCGTTTCCTTCCCAAGAGATGTCCGTGAATTTAATAGGGACTTCTTTGGTCACTTCAAAGGTTTGATGTTTCAACTCGGTGAAGTTGGTTCCGTCGTCGGAGATAGAAATCGTGACAGATGCTGGCAGGAATACTTCCGCGCCTACTACTTGCATAAAGGTAGCGGTAATGGAGTGGACGGAAACGTCGGCTTCCATGTCAATGGTTACGTCCAAGCGGTTCTTTGAAATAAAACCTTGCCATGCACCGTCACCGTATGTCCAGTCACCGCGTATGCCGTCCGTCAATGTCACGTCGCCTTTCGCCGAATAAGAAGAGTTGTACGGAGCGTTATAAGTCACTTTTTTCCCTAATGCCAAATGCGTAACGGGACGGGTAGATTCCGGACGGCTACCGATTTCGTTTTTAAGGTCGAAAGGATGGTAGCCTTTTGCCTGCAAATCCGATACGGCTTTCAAAGCACGGGCATGGAAGTCCGGCCATGATTTACGTTCGGGAGCCGACCAGGCAACTTCCGCCAACGCCAATGTGCGGGGATATAACATATACTCTACATGTTCGGGAGTCGGAACATATTCTGTAAAAAGGTTAACTTGTGCGCCATACACAAGTTTCGCCTGTTCCGCCGACAATGAAGCGGCAACCGGATTGTAAGCATAGACCTTTTTCAGAGGCAGGTATCCGCCGATGGCTTCCGGCTGGGAGTACGGGGCATCCTGATAACTGTCCAGATAGCAGTGGCTTCCCGGCGTCATGATAGCCCGATGACCGGAAGTAACGGCAGCAATACCGCCTTCTTCGCCACGCCATGACATGACTGTCGCATTAGGAGCCAGACCGCCTTTAAGTATCTCGTCCCAGCCCAACAAACGACGGCCGCGGGCGTTCAGAAACTTTTCTATCCGGTGAATCAGATAGCTTTGCAGTTCGTCTACGTGAGAGAGGTGCTCGTCCTTCATTCTCTTCTGGCATTTCGGGCAGGTTTTCCATGCTGCCATACCGGCTTCGTCACCGCCTATATGAATGTATTCGGAAGGGAAAAGTTCGAGGACTTCGGTCAGTACATTCTCAAGGAAAGTGAATGTCTCTTCGTTGCCGACACAGAAGTCCGCATTCTTATAGGGTTCGCCTGCACAAGAGAGTTGCGGATAGGCTGCCAATACTTCTTCCGAGTGGGCAGGCATTTCAATCTCCGGAATAACGGTGATAAAATGCTGACGGGCATATTCAACGATTTCACGGATATCATCCTGGGTATAGTAGCCGCCGGAAGCTCCGGGTTCGTCGAAACGGACGTATTTGCGGTCGCCATTCCACCATTTTTTCCAGTTGGCATCGGTACGCCAAGCTGCAAATTCTGTCAGCAGAGGGTATTTCTTGATTTCAATCCGCCAGCCTGCCGCATCCGTGAGGTGCAGATGCAGACGGTTGATTTTATAGAATGCCAGTGCGTCTATCTGTTTCTTCACAAATTCCTTGGTGAAGAAATGGCGGGATACGTCGAGCATCAATCCGCGATAAGCGAAACGGGGCGTGTCCTGCACTTCAACGGCAGAGACGTTGATGACGCCCGCGCCCGAAGAAACCGATAGCTGCAAGAGTGTCTGAATCCCGTAGAAGAGTCCGGCTCCCGAAGTTGCTTGAATCTGGATTCGCTCCGGTGTGACGGACAGCGTATAACTTTCAGGAGTGGGCAACTGTCCGCTCTTTTCCGTTATCAATAGAGAAAGTACATTCTGCGTATCTTTCTTTTTCCCTTTCTTGAGATGAACCGGCAATGCTTGCAGGCAATTCTCCAGAAGCTGCGCTTCTCCACCTTGTAGGTTTGTATAAAGTTTTGTTTTCTCTGACAGTAAAAAAGAGCCCGTCCCCTGCTCCATTTTCAACGGGACAGGAATGACGGACTGTGCTTTGAGGGAATGTGCGGTCAAGCACATTCCCAATACCCATAAGAAAAGACAAACTTTAGCGTATCTATTTCTTATATTCATTAATCTATCGTGATTTCGTCTACAAACAAGAATGCCGGACTGTCTTTGCCGCCATGCCATGCCGGTATTTTACTTTCAGACAGGGCAACCACTTTCACGTATTGAGTTTTTACCGGGCTGAATGACAGTTTATGTTCGTAGATACCATTCTTATCGCTTTCTTTCATAGCAGGATACTCCTCGGAAGCGACTTTGGTAAAGTTCTTGCCATCGTCCGAAACTTCTACGGAGAGTCCTCTCGCGTCAAACACCCAATCGCCCTTCTCCACGCAAGTAGAAATAGCAACGCTCGAAATCTCGGTGGGCTGCTGAAGGTCGATAGTCATATCCATATCGTTCTTGTAGAATGCAATCCAACGGCCGGTCTTGTAATTGCCGTTTCCTTTCAAGCCGTCTACCAGTGTAGATTCGCCTTTGAACATGTATTGCTTATTGACAGGCTGGTTGGCTACAATCGGCTTCATGCTGGATTTGCTGAAATTAATCTTTTCAGAAACCACACGGCTGTTTCCGGTAGGACGGACAGCAATGGCAGAGAAGGTTACATTCTCCTTGATTTTCAGCGGGCTTTCATAAAGCGGAGAAGCGGCGGTAGGTTCCGTGCCATCCAAAGTGTAATGGATAGGCGCATTGTCGATGGTAGACAAGGTGATGTCCAGCGTACCGTCTGCCGGGTTCGGAGTGTATTCGGCAGTAACGTTGAATACATGTTTACCATAATTATATCCTTCCGCATCGTACCACTTAATCAAGCGCGGCAGACGGGACAGGAAGTCTTCATAATTCTTCTTTTCGGGAGCCGACCACTGGATTTCGGACAAGGCAGCCCAACGGGGTAATACCATATACTGGGCATGAGAGAAAGTAGGAATGTATTCAGTCCAGAGGTTAGCCTGCACGCCTTTGATATATTTCTGTTCTTCCGGAGTGAGGGAAGCCGGCATCGGCTCGTAGCTGTACACTCTTTCAAGAGGCAGGTAACCACCAATACCGAGAGGTTCGTTCTCCGTGTCTTTTGTCTGGTAGTAGTCGAAATACAGGTAAGTGTTCGGTGTCATGATAACATCATGTTTCTGCTTGGCCGCTTCGATACCGCCCTTTTCGCCACGCCATGACATGACAGTCGCGTTCGGTGCAAGCCCGCCTTCGAGGATCTCATCCCAACCGATAATCTGACGTCCGTGGTCGTTGAGGAATTTTTCGATATGGTTGATTACAAAGCTCTGCAAGCGCTCTTCCTTGCTATGCTTACCATCCGATTTCAAGCCCAGCGCCTTGATACGTGCCTGGCATTTCGGACATTTCTCCCAACGTACTTTCGGACATTCGTCACCGCCTACATGGATATATTCCGACGGGAAGATTTCAATCAGTTCGGCATATACGTCTTCGAGGAATTTCAATACCTGGTCGTTTCCGGCACAGAGCACGTCTTCGGATACACCCCATTGTCTCCATACTTCGTACGGGCCACCTGTACATCCGAGTTCCGGATAAGCGGCAAGAGCAGCCTGCATATGTCCCGGCAGGTCGATTTCGGGGATAACCGTGATATAACGTTCGGCAGCATAAGCTACTATGTCTTTCGCCTGTTCCTGAGTGTAGAAACCGCCGTAAGGTTTGCCGTCATATTCGCCGGAGTTGCGTCCGATAACTGTCTCCGTTCTCTTGGAACCGATTTCCGTCAGTTTCGGGTATTTCTTGATTTCCAAACGCCAGCCCTGGTCTTCAGTAATATGCCAGTGGAAACGGTTCATATTGTGCAAAGCCATCATGTCGATATATGTCTTCACTTCATCTACGGTAAAGAAATGGCGGCTGGTGTCGAAGTGCGCGCCACGATAAGAGAAACGGGGAGCATCCTTTATCTCTACTGCCGGCAAAGCTATATCCGCACCCACTGCAACGGGTAAGGATTTGCGTAAAGACTGGATTCCGTAGAATACTCCGGCTTCCGTAGGACCGGTGATAGTGATTCCGTCACCTGCTACTTTCAACTGGTAGGATTCGGGATTTTCGGCTTCCGCTCCCAATGTCAGCACAATAGCGTTCTTGCCTTCTGTTCCGGCTTCGATGGCAAAGTCTTTTCCGGTAGCTGTTTTCAGATAGTCTGCCAGAAACTTTGCGTTGCGTTGCATCTTTTCGTTACCTTCCGGATAAAGGATTTTCACTCCGCTCTTCAAGATGAAGGGACTTCCCTGAGCTGTAACGATTTCCTGCGGCAAGGGGATGATTTGGTAATCAGCTTCTTGTTGCGCGGATTGGCACGAAGCAAAAAGTCCCGCCACTGCCAGGCATCCGGTTAGTTTTAAGAATTGTTTCATAAACTAAAAAATTAGGTGTTAAGTTACTAATAGATATTTAATTATAGGTTTCACGAATATGTTTGAGTCTCAAAGGCAACTCTTCCCCTTTCTTGATTTGGGGAGAAGTGATGACGACCGTTTTACGCTCTCCGGGCAGAAGGTCGAAGAAGTTGTCACTGAAACGGGCACCCTGCAAAGGTATTTCGATAAAAACGTCTTTTGCCAGAGCGGGAGAAAGAAGTGTCAGTTCGCATTTGCCGTCTGTCTGCTTCATCTTGCAGGTGATGTTCGTTTCGGGCAGGAGCAGGTCTTTGGTCTTCTCGAAGAAGTAGACTGTTTCGGCTACCGTATGACCGGATTTGTCTTTCAAGGTCAGTTGCATGAAGCAATGGCGGAGTGCTTCCGAAAGCCGTTTTTCCGCAGAAGATTGAGACGTTTCCGAGGATTTACGTTCTATTAAAGAGAGCAAATCGCCGGGCTTCGCCTTGTACACGCATTGGGAAGTATTTGCCGGAATCGACAAGGATTTCAGTTGTATCGGCTTTCCTGCCTTTTTCCCTTCAAAGTCTGTTATCTTCATTTCCAATGTCATCTTCTCCATCGTATCGAGACAGTCTGAAAGAAGATACACGCACAGGCTGTCATTCTGCCGGATGGGGTTGATATGGATAGGAGCGAAAGCTCGTTTCGCCTGATAATGCAGGGCTTTCCAGTTGCCGTAATAGTCGATGCCCGACCAGGAGACAACAGGCCAACTGTCGTTCAATTGCCAGTATAATGTACCCATACAATAGGGACGGTTGCGGCGGTGGGCTTCCAGGCCGTGGCGCATACCTTGTCCTTGCAATACAAGTCCGACATAAACGAAGTCCTCAAATTTCTTGGGTACGATATAATCGCGTTCCATATAGGTACGAATCAAGTCATTGCCGATGCTGCTCTTCTGATGAGCGTTCATCACTTCCGATTCGATTTGGTAATCTTCGGGGGATGCGAATGTGGCAATGGTTTTCATTTCGGGAAAAGACTGGAAACCGAATTCGCTCATGAAACGCGGCAAATCGGTATCTAAGGATTCAAAGGGTTTCTTTCCGTACCAGACGCCCCAGTTGTGGCTATCCCCTATTCCCCATGATTCGGGACGTCCCCAGTTGGCGAGATAGGGAGAGCTGTGGATGTAGAAGCGGTCTGCGTCGAGCTCTTTCACTTTGGCGGGAAGCAACTCACGGAAGAGTTTGTCGTAGCCGGTCATCATTTCCCGGTAGATTTCCGGAGTGTATTTTTTCTGATAGCCCCAGTATTTCAAGGCTTCGAGTATTTCGTTGTTGCCGCACCACATGGCTAGCGAAGGGTGATTACGGAGACGGCGGATGTTGTAGCAGGCTTCCGCCTCTACCCTCTTCAAGAAGGTGGGGTCGGACGGATAAGGGGTGCAGGCAAACATGAAATCCTGCCATACCAGTATTCCGTTCTCGTCTGCCAGATTGTAGAAGCGGTCGTCTTCGTAGGTTCCGCCGCCCCATACGCGGATGACGTTCATGTTCGCTTCCTTGATGTCGCGGAACAATGTCTGATAGCGTTCGGTAGTCACATTCGTCAATAGCGCGTCTTGGGGTATGTAGTTGGCTCCCTTGGCAAACATCGGGATACCGTTTACTTCAAAATAGAAGGATTCTCCGTCCGCGTCCTTTTCGTTCACCAGACGGACGGTGCGGAGTCCGATTCTGTGGGATTGTTCGGCTACGATGTTGCCTTCGGTGATGATTTGGGCGGAGAAGTCGTATAAGGTCGGAGCTCCCCAGCCGTTCGGCATCCAGCGTACCGGTGAGACGACTTCCGTAGGGATACAGATGCGGTTGATTCCGGGTTGCAGGGTGACGGTTTGGGTGGTGGCGGATTCCTGTTCCCCTTCGAGCGAGGTATTTATTTTTATTTCTGCTTGAAGCGGATGGGGAAGTATGTTGTTTATTTCCAGTTCATTGGATAGCTTCGCTACCTGGTCGGTCAGAGATAGTTGCTTCACATGGTAGTCGCTGATTGAGGCGGCATCGTAGAAACGGATGGTTACCGGACGCCAGACGCCGCTGGTCACCATGCGGATTCCCCAGTCCCAGCCGTAGCTGTAAGGGGCTTTGCGGGAGAATACACTCAGGTGTTTCTCGTGGTGGTCGTTGTCAGCGGGATAGTTGAATCTGTTGGAAGCGTATTGGGGCAATGTCTGCCGAATGGGCGAATGAAAATATATGTGAAGGAGATTTTCTCCGGAACGAAGGTATTGTTTTACGGGGATTGTATAGCCGACGAACATGTTGTCGGCTTTTAATAGCAATGCTCCGTTGAGGTAGACGTCGGCGTAGGTGTCGAGCCCTTCAAAGGTGAGTTGGGCGTCGTCACGTTTCAGTTGGTCGGGGGTGATTGTGAAAGCCGTCCTGTATTCCCAGTCTTCATTTTCTATCCATTGGATTTTCTGTTCGTTGGTACCGTAGAAGGGATTGGGAATGAGGTCGTGATGAATAAGGTCTTGATGTACCGTGCCGGGCACTACGGCTGTACGCCATATTTCTGTCTCCACTTGGGAAAACTCCCAGCCTGTGTGCAAAGTTAGAACTTCTGAATTGTCATTGCTCTGGGCATAGGCCATGCTGCAACAGCAGAGTAATCCACACGCTATTTGAGCTTTTTTTCCGGTTAAATTAATCATCATAGTGGGGGCATTAGATATTAACGGTGTCAAAGATATTATTTTTCCGCCAATTTTCCCTGATAATTTAACAAAATATAGATTACAAGCGGTATTGTTTTTATTATTCGATTGTTATCCTGATTATTTCGGGAGTGCGGACACCCGGCTTCAATTCTCCGTTTATGTTGTAATAAGTTTTATCCCATCCTGTCAACGCCGCTCCGGCACGGGCTGTTTGCGGGGTACGGGCGACTTCCTGCCATGTGTTTTGACTGATATTATATATTAATATACGGTCATTGAATTTGTACCATTCGGCTGAATGAAGAAGATAGTCCTTTTCGGGCTGTCGGAGAGCTGCGAGGAAGATATCTTTATTCACTCCGCCTGTACAGAGAATCAGTTTTTCATTGATGGCGATGGCTGTTCCGCCACCCAAGGAGATGGTTTCATCGTCGTTTCCTGTCGGAGTGGCTATGGAAGTCCATTGCCGGGATGCGGATGAGTAGCAATAGCCGTCGGTAGAAAGTGTTGCCGGTTTGCCATCGGTGGAAGCGGCGAATCCGCCCCATAGGAAGATACGGGCTTCACCGTCTTTAAGCTGTCCGGCGCAGACGGCTTGCGTCCGTGCATCTCCGGGAAAATCCGGTAACTCCTGCCAACCGGTCTTAAGATTGTTCAAGTCGAGACAAAGGAATGAGTTGGAAGGTTTGCCGTTTTTGTTGCCGCCTGCAACAAACAGTTGCCCGCCTGTCAATGTACCACACATGTTGTCTAGTGTATAAGGTAAAGCAGGGAGAGTTTCGATCTTGACTTTCCCTTGCTTTGCAGCCTTCGGATTGTCCCCAAAACTGATTTTATAGACAGATGTCAGCGCATCTTTTCCATCAGTTCCCCCTATGCAGATGATACCGTCCGGACAAGATACAGAAACCCCATAAGCGGAAGCGACCGGCAACTCTCCTACCTTACGCCAGGCAAGTACCGTATCGGGATTCATCGTTGCCGCATAAATTCCCCGATAGAATTTCTTCTTTCCACCATCGCTGGCAGGAACACCGGGAAAATTGCAACCGCCCGCCATCAGCAGATTGCCGCTCAAGATTCCTGAGTAGCAGGCGGAAACGCCTAGTTTGAAACCTTTCTCCGATTGGGGGAATCCTTCCATTTTCTGCAAGTGAATGTCCGTAATGAACCGTTCGGGTGCTTCCGCACGAAAGGTTGAAGCCGGCAGGCCTGCTTCATTCACCAGATTTGCCCGTGTGAAAGGCTGCCAACCGTAGCGGACGTATCGCGGATGCTTTACTTGTTCACTATATACTTTTATCCGACCGTCTATTATCTCCGCAACGGCAGGGTAATAAATGCCGTCCGTCTCGGCGACCTCAAACGTGCGTAAAGGATGACCGTCCGAACTCTTTAAACCTTTGCCGTAATTGAAAGTTACATATACGGCATTTTCACGGAAATCGGCTTGATGAAATAACGGGCCGGATGGCAGTACATGGCTCATGCCATACGTTTTGTTCAATGCCCAACGGGCGAGACGTTCGCCAATCGGTTTCTTATTTCTAGGGTGTACGTCTAATGAGTCGCCATTATCACTCGATACCGCCATACCTGTATTGGGTATTTCGTTCATCATCCTACGCTGGCTATCACGGAACCACGGCCAGGAAGGACGGGCTATACTGGAAAGCTGAACGTAGTAGAACGGCAGTTCCTCATTCTCCCAGTTCTTGCGCCAACTGCTTATCAAGAGTTTGAAGAGTTTCTCGTGAGCTTCGTAATTATGGGCGTTCGATTCCCCCTGATACCAAATCACGCCTTTGACCGGATATTGCGCTAACGGACGAATTCCGGACTCGTACAAATAACAAGGTTCGTAAGGGTGGCGTTGGAATTTCTCTTTCGATTGTTTGATGTTTAATGCAGCGCGTCCGCGTACCCAGTCTTGTATAAAGTCATTGTGTGTCCAGTCTTTCAATATAGCTGGAAAGTGGTATTCCAACGTATTTCGGTCTATCCATGATTCGGTAGGCGAACCGCCGATTGCATTGCATATCAGCCCTACCGGAACATTCAAGCTATCCCGCAACATCCGACCGAAATAAGATGCTATTGCCGAGAAACGGGCGGCATTGTCGGGAGTACAGGTTTGCCATTCTGTGTCTTTATAATATTGAAGATGATTCAGGGAGTCGAGGACGGAAGCGTCCCATTGCACGGCGTCCGTGCGCCAACGGGCTTTCATGTCGTATAGGCGCAACTGTTCGTCGGCAGCTTGAGGAATGTCTTTTTTGCCGGTAGTGGCTTGGCGCAACATAAATTCCATATTCGACTGACCGGAGCATAGCCAGACTTCTCCTGCCAGGACGTTTGAATATTTCAAGGTTCTTTTTGGGGTAGAGATTGCCAGTGTATAAGGGCCGCCTGCTTTCAACGGTGATAATTTCACTGACCATTTTCCGTCCGGTGTAGTTTTTGTAATCCACTGCTGACGGTCTATGCGGACTGTTACTTGCTCTCCTGCATTGGCTGTTCCCTGTATCAGCAAAGGGGTATCACGTTGGAGAACCATATTATCCGTGTAAAGCGGGGATAATTTCAAGCCACCGTACTCTCCGGTAATAGCCGAATAAACTGTTTTTGCCATGATGGCTGCCCCTTCGGCAGTAGGATGAACGGCATCCGGCAGCAAGAAAGGATAGGGATAAAGCGGTTCGTGGAAATCTATCAACTGCACACCGGCATAACGCGCTACTGTTTCGATAGCCGTCTGTATCTCGCCGTGCCAGTCACGGGTTCCAGACAGGAAACGGTTATGGCGGTCGGCAATCGGGGTCATTCGCGCTATGATAATCCGTACGTTGGGATTGGCTTTGCGGAATGTATCAATCAGACTCAGATAGTCTTTCACAAAGAAATCACGGTAGTTTGCCCAGTCGCGGGGGTCGGTATCATTGATTCCCAAATGAATGACGACAATGTCTCCTGCAAAATCCAATGCTTTCTGATATTCTTCCTGCCGGGTATAGGGGCGGTGTCCTTGATTGAGCAGGGTAGCGCCGGGCTTCCCGAAGTTTTCGACTTCATATCGCTCTCCCAGTAGTTTCTGCAACTGTACGGGGTAAGATTGCGTTGCACGGTCGGATAATCCGCTTCCGTAGGTGATGCTGTTTCCTACGCATGCAACTTTTATCCGTTGTTGAGCAGAAAGCGCGCAACAAACGAACAGACAGACGGATAGTATCAGAATCTTTTTCATTTATTTTCTCCCGGTATTTAGTTTTCTCTGGTATTTAGTTTTCTCTGATATTTAGTTGTTTCAGATATTTAGTAGTTTCAGATATTTAGTTCTAATATTTACTTCTTCCCAATGTAAGGTTTCACAATCTCCACCCATTTCAGATAACCTTTTCCGAGAAGATGCAGACCGTCATTGGTGTAGGCAGTGTTCATCTTTCCGGTTTGCCCGTCTATAAAGTGAGAGTACAAGTCTATATAAGTCAATCCTTCCTTCTCTGCGAGGTGGACTAATCCTTTATTGATTTCGGGGATAACCTGCCAACGGGAAGTATGCCCCTTGAACATATTGTAATGGTCGGTGACGGGAAGAACACTTTGCAGATATAACTTTGTCTTCGGAGAATCAGCCTTTATCTTTTGGGCAATCATTCCGATACGGGATACAATCGTATCGGCAGGAGTTCCGCGACTTACATCATTAATACCAATCAGAAGAAATACTTTAGCAGGTTTTCCTTTCAGGATGGCGTCCAGACGGTCATATACTCCCATGCAAATATCGCCGCTGATTCCACGGTTTTTCACGTGTTTATTTTGAAACAGTTCCGCCCATTCGGCACCGTTCGTGATACTGTTTCCGAGGAAAATAATGTCGTTGGAAGTAACGGGTAGTTCTTCAAACAACGTAGCACGCTGGTAATAAAACGTAGAATATTTGCGTTCCTGAGCATGGCATGCCAAAGTTAAGGTCAATATGACCATTAATAAAAAGTTCTTCTTCATGGCTGTTCTTTTTATTTGCCCATTAGCATATCCGTATTTCATTATAGCATATTTATTTTTCATTATAGCATATTTATTTTTCATTATAGCATATCTGTTTTTCATTATAGCATATTCAAATTAGCTCATGGCATATTCATAAAAGTCCTTCCCTTTATGATTGGTATGTCACTTTAGTATTTTATCCGGTGAGTAGACGAGTCCGTCTACAGCCTTCTGTCCGTCGAGGGTAACAAAGACGGTGGTGAACATCCATTTTACCAACCGGACTTCGGGAGTAGTAAACTTCCCTACCGGCAATTTCAGCAATACCTTGTTCCATCCTTTTTGCAGATGAACTTTCAAAGGAGGGCGTGCTACACAGTTTTCGTTGCCCAATGCTATTTCGTTGCTTTTAGTCCGGTGGGTGGCTGTCCAGACTGGTGGGATTATTTCCTGTCCATTTATCCAGATACGGCTTTCTTTATAATCCCATTTTCCCGGCAAGGGTGGCAGGTCTGCTTCGGAACGTCCGTAATTCTGAAATTCAGCCCACAGGCCGACGGTCTGTTCTTTCGGCGAATAGACATAGGTGTAGGCATAGGCCGTATGGTTCTCTTTCGGTTCTTTGTAGAATCCGGGGATAAGCGTGCCCCATACATGACGGAGATAGATTCCCGCACCAATGGCGGGACGTACATTATATGTCTTTCCTTCATAGCTGTAACTATCCTGCAAAGTTTCTTCCGGTGGAAAAGCCTTTGCCAAATCCCCTTCATTCGGGAAAGGGTCTGTTATGTTCCATTTCACATTTGTCTGACGGACATATGCAAACGGATAGCCGGTAAAAGTGTGTTCTTTATGCCATAATAAGCGACGTTCAAAATCGACAAAGTTCTTGAACAGTTCCGACTGTTCGTCGGTGGGAAGTATTGTGCCGTTCTTATCGAAGTACTCTGTCCCACCGCCTTTCCAGGCACGTTCTGCCATAGCCAGCATATTGGGATAGAAATTATTTTCGATAATCATACCCCATTCGGTATCGACTAACCGGTCATTCCAAATAGCCAGAATCGTGCCTGCGAGGTCGTCACTTCCTTGTTCCTTATTATAAATACGGCTATTGTACAATGCGATAATATCACCGAAGGTATCGAAATGGTTCAGATAATGGAAACGCGAGTCAATGGCGGGAATACCTTCCTGTGCCTTTCCCCGATAACTCCAGAGCTGGGTCATGTCAATTTCTCCGGTTTTATAGTGCCATCCCGGATTCCATGAGATTACTTTCTTGCCTTTGGAACGTACATAGGACACCATTGCCGGTACAAACCGGGGATTGGTAAATTGGACTTCGTCCGTGCCGATATGCAAATAAGGTACGTCAAACGTTTCACAGACTTCTTCCAACAGGAGTTTTAATATCTTCATCCCTTCAGGGCTTTGCATATCGTGGCGGAAGGTGCGTATGAATGCGGCACTGTGTCCGGGCATATCTATTTCGGGAATTAGCGTCATGTGGTGTGCCTTACAGAAAGCGACCAGTTCTTTAGCTTCTTCCAGCGTGTAATATTTGCCGGGCATCCGGGTGGTGTTTACGCTATCATTCAACATCGGGAATATCTTGCTTTCCAAACGCCAGGATTGATTCTCGGTCAGATGCCAGTGGAAGACGTTGATTTTGAATTTGGCGAGCGCGGCGATTTCACGCTTGAGTTCTTCCAGAGATATGTAGCTTCGTCCTACGTCCTGCATGAATCCACGGATGCGGAAAGCAGGCCAGTCAACGATTTCGGCTCCTTGAATCTGTGTTTTTGAGTTTCTTTTCTCTGCCAGTTGCCGTAAAGTCTGCATAGCCCAATAAACGCCGCGTTCGGTCACAGCCTCAACGGTTATCCGTTTCTTGGTTACATTCAGGTGGTAAGCCTCATCCTGGTTCATCGGTATTCCGGGGAGAGAAGGCAGTAGTTTCACGTCAATGACGGCAGTCGCCTTTGGCGAGATAGTTCCGCCCATTTCAGCGATAAAAGCTTCCCACTCCTGTTGAAGCACAGGAGTGGAAAGCATCACCTTATTCACTTGAAAGTTTGTATAAGAGGGGGTAAACTTTTGTGGCTGGGGGAGCAGGTGATTATCACCTGCTTTTGCCACTGAAACTGTGTATAAGTTAATTATAAAGTATATTAATAGTATTAATTTGTTTTTCATGATTACAGGTCGTATGGTAAGTACTAGTTTTAAATGAGTACTTGGTGTCTATTTTATTATATCCCTTAGCCGGACAGCCTGGAAAGTCATGTGAGCTACACTACTTTCATACAATATGCCAACTGTCTCCTTATCAATCATAGTCAGACAAGAATATCCCCATCCATCGGCTTCGTCCAACATTACCTGATGTTCGGGCAGCCATGTGATGCCACCGTCCAGACTAGCCTTAATCGTGATATGATTACGACCTTTTACCGTATTCGGGTTGGAGAACAAAAGGATATCCTTATTTAATGCATTGTCTTTCGCTTTCACGCTGATTAAACTTGCCATACAAACCGGTTCCTGTAAGGCTTTGCGGGATGAGGGGTGTTCTGTCCAAGTTTTGCCTAAATCCTTAGTAGTAGAGATAGCACGGCTACCGCCACGATTATCTCTCATATTCAGCATCAACACGCCCGGTTCTACTTCCGCCACTTGGGCTTCTGTTGTATTGGTACGTGCGTAGTTATGGATTTTCCACGTCTCGCCACGGTCTTTGCTATACATGATTCCTGCATTCGGAACACGGGTAGAGTCGATAAACTGAATCGGGAATACCAATGTACCGTCTTGTGTAGTGATGCCACGTCCCGGACCTTGCAGAAGGAAATACCAGGAAGGGTCTTTCACCTGCTCTGTAATATTGATAGGTTTAGACCACGTTTTACCGTCGTCCGTACTCTTTGACAGTACCAACTGGGCTGTATGATTCATATCCATTCCCGGATATGAGCTCCACCAGGCACGTTGATTACCCATTCCGTGTGTCCAGGCTGCCACCACCCATACTGTGTTGGTCTTGGTATCCACCAGGATGGAAGGGTCGCCGACACCATTCTGCGCAGCAGGCAAATCACCCGTTTCGCCGAAAGCCAAAGGCAAGCGCATCTTCTCCCACGTTTTGCCACCGTCTACACTACGGCTCAAACCTACGTCTACATGCTCCTGCAAATCGACACTACTATTATAACGTACATCATATACTCCGAGCAATGTTCCCTTATTGGTAGTCACCAATCCCGGAATACGGAAAGCGGCTGAACCGTCGTCACCGGCATGGCGCACGCCTACCCCTACTCTATGAGCTATATTTTCCGGAGAAACGGTGTGTACAAGGGCTTCTTTTTTATCAACTTTAATCGTAGCAATCTTAGCCGAAACCTTATCCAATAAAGAAGCATCCGGCTTCATCTGCAAACTAATCCAGAAATAGTTGATTCCGGGAAAAAGCTTCTGATTAGCTTTCAATGCAACTTTCTGCTTCGGATTATCCACTTGCGACTTATCAATCGAATAAGAAGGATTCGCGGCCAGTGTCTTTCCCGGCGTATGACTGGAAATATAAGATACAGGAGCAAAGAAATTCTTACCGTAGTTCTGTCTGGCTTCCGTACCACTATAATATAACTTAACGGACTGTATATCCGACATATTCACATCTTTGCCAAAATTCAAAACTACTTCATCCAGACTACGACTCTCTTTTGCATTCAAACGTAGCATAAACAACACATTATCCTGTCGTTCAATCAAAATAGGAATCTGGGTTTCACGCACAAATACAGTATCCGATGCAACAGACTGCAAAATCACACAGAAAGAAAAGATGATTGATAGAAATAGATTCTTTTTCATGGTATTATTTAAATGTTTCATGCTGCAAATATATAAAATTACAGCGAATCGCCCCATATTTAATAAAATAATTTATTATAAAAAGTATAATTAATAAACCAATCACAACAAATAAGAGAACGTATATGCCAAACCGCACATACGTTCTCTTATTTTATTTAGTTATCAGCCTGAATCCATAACTATTCTTCACCTTCTCCGCCGGTGAGATACCCTTCCGTCTGAACCAATTCCCTATTATCGGTCAACGTATTAGCATCAATCGGCCATAACAACCGCTTTTCATTTGCTGTAGAATATTTTGCCGTATAACCTAAGGTACGTATATCATACCAACGTTTTCCTTCATACATCAATTCACGCAAACGTTCTTTCAGAACCGTTTCAATAGGGTCATCATCACCTGCTATAAACGGATTTCCGGTATAAAACTCACCACCTTTTTCATTTGGATAAGCCAGCGTTCCTTTATTTGCCTCGAAATAAGTTTCACCATATGCACGTTTACGAACAGTATTAATTTCCGTAGTGATATCTTCACCTAATAAAGCTTTAGCTTCTGCAAGAAGTAACAAACAGTCTGCATAGCGATAAATAGGATAATCGTCTAACCATGCACGCTCTGAACCACCAGGCAACATCGTTCCTTGAAATTTATAAGGGATACAAGCCTTATACACCAAGTTTTCCCCATCTTTCGTATAAACAGCTTTCACTGAACCGGCTTTACGAGTATCACCTTCACGGAATACTTTATCATAGAAATCTTTTTTAATCTGGAGCCTGATCAGACCATTCATTTCGGCATCTTTCGTTTGGGCATAAGAAACACCATTCTCATCAAAATAATTGCCTGAAGTCATGTAAGCCTGCTGAGGAACAAGATTATTTCTAAAATTGTTATCCCCCCACATATTGTACTCATCACGCCCATTATGAATGGTGAAGATTATTTCTTCATTTTTCTTGTTCGTATAAGAGAAAACATCTGCAAAGTTTCCTACCAAAGCGACACCCGGACAGTTGTTCACTTCCTGCAAAGCCCCTTTAGCAGTACGGTAGTCGGCATCACCCCCACCCATTTGCTTGCCACTCCACAGGTACACTTCACCTTTCAACATTTTTGTAGCTCCCAACGACCAATAATGTTTTCCAAATTTGTAGGAATAATCACCATTAAAAGCCGCTTCAGAAGCAGTAATATCTTCTTTAATACGAGCCATCACTTCCGATGCCGGAGAAGCAGCCTTTTGTATATTTACCAGATCAATGGTCGAACCGCTGGTATAAGTCAAGTGCAGAATGACATTTCCCCATGAGCGAAGCAGATGAAAGTAAAGAAAAGCACGCATACCATAAGCTTCTCCCAAATAATATTTCTTGGTGGCTTCGGACAACAATCCGGTTTCCTCCGTCTTGGCAATCATCAGGTTTATCTGATTGATGACTCCGTACAAATTAGCAAAATTGCTGACCCCTACATTCTCCCTGTTTAGGGAGTTGGCGGGAAAGATTTCCATGCCTTGAGTTGCCTCACCCCCAAAAGGCGCATCACCATAGATATCGGCACGGGGTTCGCCCAATATAAACAAGTTGTACGAACGCTCTCTGAGCTGCGCATGCAAACCTACGTTGAAAGCACTAAAGTGCGTGTCACTTTTCCAGTAGTTGGCATCGGTTATTGTACTTTCCGATTCCATATCCAAAGAGTTGCATCCGGTAAGGAAAGGCAGTAAAGCTGCGCTTGCCAATAAATATTTGAATATATTTTTCATAATTCTATTCCTTTTTAAATCCTGTTAAACTAGAATGTTAGAGATAAACCAAACAAGAGTGTTCTCGGAGTAGGATAACGACCATTATCGATACCGCGAGCGTATGTAGTCGATACAGCAGGCTCAGGAGATACACCACCATATCCGGTGACATAAAATAAGTTCTGTCCGGTGACGTACACAGATGCTTCTGTCATATGTACCTTGCTGATAAGCGATTTCGGCAACTGATAGCTCAATGTGACTTCACGCAAAGCGAGATAATCACCCTTTTCATAATAACGAGAACTGTTGTTATCGGCTGCAGTTAAAGCATTATTCGAACGGGTAATATTCTTTTTCGCCAACTGATCGGCATAGTAGAATTTCGTAAGGTCTGAGTTCGGGTTCGATTCGCTCCACATATCTTTCACATCCGTGACAATATTGAATTGTCCCTGATATTGTCCCAACGAACGTGCCTTCAAGTCATTGTACAATGTGTGCCCTAATGCATAATCGAAACGGGCGTAAAGTGACAGGCCTTTATATCCGAATGTAGTAGAAAAACCGCCAGTAACATTCGGGAAGATATTCCCCATTACGGAACGGTCATAACCGTTAATTACATTATCACCGTTGATATCTTCCCAACAAGCGTCACCCGGTTCGATAGGCTGCCACCCGGCAGACTCCTTATAAGCTTTTCCGGTAACCGGATTGATTTGATCAGCCAGCCCGGGACCATACAAGTTGGCAACCTCATCCACCCGATAGTTGGCATGTTGCTTGACATCATCCCAGTCTTTGAAAACATGCTCCTGCTTATACCCTACCAATTCTCCCAGTTTGCCGCCTTCCTGACGACCAGCAATCCATTTTTTCGGGAATTTTCCATCAGCATCTACTTTGCCGGCTGCTACCTCATAACCACCTACGCGATTGTTCTCAACACCGTTATATGGCAATGAAATTATCTTGTTGGCAACAGAAGTGATATTTGCCGTCATATCCCATGAGAACCCACCCTTGTTGATGATATTCGCTTTCACTTCCGCTTCAAAACCGGAGTTACGTAATGTTCCCATATTTGTCACAATATCCGAGAATCCAGTATATCCGGGCAATGCTTGTTTTGTCAGCAAATCCTTTGTCCGGCGACTGTAGAAATCGAGAATAAAGGAGAGTCTGTTCTGCAAAAATCCGATGTCCAGACCAACTTCAAAGGTCTGACTCTGTTCCCAACGCAGGTTGGTGTTGAGCAATTTGGAATTATAAAGAGCCGTCGCTCCACCATAAGTTTTAGCCTTCACCTGTGCGTATTCTCCATATACTTCATAGTTTCCAATACCATTTACATTACCATTCACACCATAACTGAGACGAGGTTTCAAATTGGAAACGATGTCAGACACTTTAGATTCTTTCCAAAAATCTTCTTCCATTATATTCCACCCGACAGATACTCCCGGGAAAAATCCCCAACGATTGTCTTTCAAACGAGAAATTCCATCATAACGAGCTGTGAAAGACAACAGATATTTCATATTGTAGTTATAATTGATACGACCGAAACCGGAAAGAATGCGATAAGCCGTCTTTTCCGTACGAGTGAAAGTCCTCTCGGAGCCAACATTTAAAGTCGGAACATCGTCCGTAGGAGAACCTTGTGTCTTAGCTTCAAAATCTAATTTATTGTAAGTATAATACTCTCCGCCAATCATTGCGTCCAAATTATGCTTTTCGGCAAACGTTTTGGTATATGTCAATGAAGCATTAAGCTGAATCTGATTATATTTTTGAATCCAAGCTTCCGCATTGCGGGTTGTATTGGGAGTAGAAGATGTCTGCGTTTGATATGCCTTGTCAAATTTTTCTCTCTGATACTGATAGTTCAGCAAAGAAGCATTTCCATTCAAGACCAATTCCTTTGGAAGAATATCCAACGTAAAGCCGATATTGTATGTAGCACGTGCCGTACTGTTCTTTTGAGTCAGTAAATCACGATAGTAAGCCGGGTTACCATCGCCGGTACCACCACCTGATGCAGGAGAACCATCTTCCATCCATGGATTCCATGTAGGACGCTGTGAACGGGTACGATAAAAGAACTCATAAGTACCAATCCACAATTCAGGCTGAGTAGACCATACATAAGACACACCGGCTTTTACATTCAAAATAGGCAAAACTTTATATGAGCCGTTGAATGAGCCACTAAAACGCTTGAACCCCGTTCCTTTAATCATACCGTCTTCGTTATAGTACCCCAAGCTGGTCGCAAAGGTACTTTTCTCATTGCCCCCCGTAATATTAAGGTAATGGTCTTGCGTAATAGCACTGCTGCTAAATACCTCATCGTCCAACTGCCCGTTGTAATCTTTAAATAAAATCTGCTTTCCGTCATAGTACGGGTCGTTCATTACAGACCAGCCTTCATTCTGAAGATGAGCCGTTTCATCTGTCAGATAACGAATATCATACAATGTATTCCCCACGCCATATCCAGCCTGTGCATCTACATTGTATGTCCCCATACGCCCATCTCTTGCCTGGTTGGTACGGAGCATACCCAAACGGTTATAATAGATATAATCTTCCGCATTTACAAATTCATACCCCTTACGAGTAAAATTCTTACCGATCTTGAACTTGTAATTGACAGAAGTTCTTCCTTCCTTTCCACTTTTCGTTTCAATCAAGATAACACCACCATTCGCGCGAGCTCCGTAAATAGCCGTAGAAGCCGCATCTTTCAAAATTTGGATAGATTCGATATCAGAAGGATTGACATCCGACATACTGTTGCGTACGATACCATCTACAACCACTAAAGCGTTACTGTTGTCACCAGTGATAGTCGCACCACCACGTAAAGTAATATCCGGATTCGTGCCCGGCTGACCGGTAGTATTTACTACCCGAAGACCTGTCACGGAACCTTGCAAAGACTGCCCGGCATTACTGAATGCTGCATTTTTCAAAACAGAGTTGTCCAGTTTAGAAATTGCGGTCGTCAACGTGGCACGTTTCTGAGACCCGCCATAACCTGTAACCACCACTTCATCCAAGACTTCAGTATCGTCTCGCAAAACAACATTCAACATCTGTCCGGCAAACTTGATTTCCTGCGTTTTATAACCGACGAAAGATATTTGGATTATATCTCCGCCCTTCACATTGCTTAAGGTAAATTTACCATCAATATCCGTAATGGTACCATTAGTGGTACCTTTCACAATTACGGACGCACCAATAACAGTCTCACCGGACTGGTCAGTAACCACACCTGTAGCAGTTTTAGTCTGCGCCATAGCCCCTATCAAGCCAAATAAGCACAACATCAACAAAAAGATGTTTCTTTTCATAAGTATTACTTTTAGTTAATAAAAAAGGTTTGTTCACACATTTCACCTAAGTTCGATTAGAACTTATGCATCCATTAATAATCACTACCCATTATTTTTAATAATAATACTTATAAAGACAAGCTGTTATTTATTGGCAATACTACATTTATTCAAGTTTCTAGGAGTTATTAGATAAACACAATCAATTACCAGTATGATGACAAATAACATAAGCCAAACAATGTTATTGATATAAGTGTAGTAGAAATAGGTATCACAAATGATACAGATTCTTTTAGCTCACCCGATACTTATTGGAGATTAGAAGAACTGTGTCGAAAAATTGCTCATCTCAGTACGTTGTGCTCTAATGTGGGTTCCCTAGCTATGTTATTTAGGGAAACATAAGTTATGAAGTAAGGAAGTGTTAGTTATCTTGCCTTTATCCTTGCGTTAGGCTGCCGGTATTCTTTCATTAGATTACCGGTATTGTTATCTTACCACGGCCGTGGTAACTATTCGTCACGGCCGTGGTAGGTTCTCTTCACAGCCGTGGTAGGAATTCGTCACGGCCGTGACGAATTAGTGATACCGGTAATCTAACGAAAGGATACCGAAGAGATAACGTTAAAATCCCGTTAGTATATCCTATGTTTTATAGGGGAATGAGATGATAGTACCCTGAGAGTAACTTTTGCTATCAGGGTGCTATCATAACCTGCTCTCATAGCTGAAGCCACGATGAACAAAGGCTTTGAAGATATTTATGAGAGTATGAGGGTAAATCGTGAAAACTTTTGTTTGGAGTGCGTGTTTATTTCTGAAATTGACTTAGTTCATTTTCGCACGAATTTGAACTAATTGCGTGTGCTATTAATCAATATATAAACATCGAATATTTACTCTAAATGTTTCTTTAACCAAGGAAGAACTAATTCCGATTTAAAATAATGATTAGGACCGTCTACGTTCACTAATTTATAAAACTCATCTCTACCGAGCCCTTCCGGCAATGCGTCAAAGTCCGTTCGATTATGCGGATCGGCATATTTAGGATAATGATGTATTTCGATATTCTCCGGGTGTCCGGCAATCTTATATGCAGCACGTACAAGATTCAAGTCACGATCCAGTCCTCCTTCCGTCAATATCACAGGACGGGGAGCCAAAGCTGCTACAATATCAGGGAAGTTGAATTTGCGCCAAAAGTCGGGTATCAGATGGCGGATAGAGTTGGGAAAAGGTCGTGTGCCGTCCTTATCAGGTACGGTCATGACCAATGCACGTTCTTGCGTTTGGCACAAAAAATCATTGTAAACAAAAGCATAGAGTGACGTGTCCAGCGTTCCCAGTACCATCAAAGGCTCTGTCCCCAAAGAAAAGCCACTTACGATAATCCGGTCTTTACGGATATAGGACTGTGTTTTCATCCATTGAAGAACTTGCATATCCAGATAAGAAGTATATCCCAGATAACTCCACCCCAACTCTAACAGAACTCGCGACACCAAATCGTAGTTATAATTTCTTCCGCGTGCATAACGTTCCAAATCCGAGGATTCACCGGCTGCCGGATTATCTACGGCTACCGCCACATAACCTGCTTTCGCAAAATTCCGTGCCATTGTTACCTTGGGATTCTGATAATCATCATTCAGTTTCGGGAAAACGCCCGGCTCGCCCGCCAATCCCTCCTTACTGCCACCGGAACCGGGAATACATAAAACAGCAGGAACCGGCTGCTGCAAAGAATCCGGTATCAGCACTAGAAAGGTAGATACACATTCGGGCAAAGGATAAAATTCCCACTTCTCCAGTTTGTAGCCGTCACGTTGTTTGCTGTATAGTCGTTTAGGTGACGGCATGTCCTTTATTTCGGGGAAGTTCATAATTTCCTGCATTGACTTCCGTACTTTATGTTGCCATTCACGGAATCCTTCCGGAGTCATATCCTGCTGAAATGCACATTCCGGTTTTATATGTGAAAGCATCGCGTGAACAACTCCGTAAGTACTAAGGAAGCGTCCATCCTGTCGTTCTGATTGAATGATATTATGTTCCTGACCTATCACTTCCGGAGTTTGGGCGGAAATAATGCTATTTTGAACTGTCAGCATTAATAAACCAACTATTATACTTTTTCTCATTGTAATGTTGTATTATAAAAAAGATCACTCCTATCGTCCTATAATGAAAAGAATCCTTGGCATGATTTGGATAAAGCACGCCAAGGATTTATTAAATGAAAAGCTATTATTTAGTTTGTGGTATTGTCTTTCATACAACGAACGCCAAAACCAAATGTGCGCTTATTTCCTTTAGGAGTATTACAATTCGTCGCATCATAATAGAACTGTGTTCCAAAGTCTTTTTTGGTTGCAGCATTACTCCATAAGCTTATGCATCCGTTACTTGCAGGAGCAACCCGCTGCAGTGCACCGTTATTGATAAAACCGGTACTAGGATAAATAGCCGTTCCACCATTAGCAAAAGTAACACCACCCTGTTTCGTTATATCACCAGAAGCACTAGTAGTAACAGCACCTGTTTTATGATTACCGCCACTGATTGTTGATGTAAATCCACTCCATACATAAGGATGAGGAACACGATATCCCGGTGGACATGGGTCGTAGATTGATTTCGAACCGGTAGAGCCATCTCCACCATTAATATCATATACGGCCGAATTTCCCCATAAATCATAAGCGTCTTCATTCAGCCAATTATCTCCCTTGATATACTTCATCGGGTATTTCGCTATATCTTCTCTTGAGAGCAATGCCGTCACTGTAAAGTCCCAACTTACAACCTCATTGTCCTTATCATAAACTGTGGCGTGTACACTTGCCGCATCATCACTCGGACCAATAATCGGGTCTTTACGTCCCCACTGATAGAATAAGCCGTGTGAACCCTTAGAATCGGTAGCCGTTGACCACAACTTATCATCTGTTGCACCTAAATTACGATCCATCATCATAGGCGACTGGTAATTAAGGAATGCTCTATAATCAGCATGTACAGTATATGTTTGTACCTTAGCGTTCAAATCCACATCTGTAACCCAAATATGCCAACTCCAAACTATAATTCCTGCACCGTCATAAGCGGCAATAACGGCATTACCTGCTTCCAATGCCGTTTCATCCGAACCGTTCAGGGTAAAGTAAATATAATCATTTTTCAGTTTTACACCGGATATCAGGCTTCTTTCGCTCTGCCAAAGAATTGAAGCCGATACAGGAGTTAACGGAGAAGGAGTGATACCTTTCTTTGTTTCATCCCCCTCTACTGCCGGAGTAATCGCTCCATTACCCATAACGGTAGCCTTAAAACGATATTCCTGTCCAGCCTTGCCTGCTACATAGCAGTTTGCAGTTTCTGTCGCGCTCAAATCGATAGACAAGTCTTCCAAAAGTTCGGCTGTCAGATTATCCAGTTCCAGATTCAATGTGTTAATACTACCTGCAAGTATATTGATAGAAGCAATCGTACCTGTCAGGCTAAGGTCATCCTCACCTACTTTTTCAATCGCTACTTTTACATTACATCGTTTCGTCGACAAGTCCATAGGATTCATAGACATATATCCGTGAAAGACCTCGTTCGCAGCAAGTGCCGGAGCATTGTCTATTCTCAACTGTATTTTGGAAGAGCCGTCAGCTATGTTGAATTGCCCGGTAGTAAGGTCAAATTTGTAATCACCGGCTAAAGCAATGCCGTCTTCTGTAGAAAAATCAATAGATTTCACTTTCCAACCGATATACTTGGCAGCCGTCTTGCAACTGATGTCCAAATACCCCAAAGCATGCTTGAAGGTCATCGGAATGGCAGTTTCCACTTCGGCAGACTTAGCTGTCGCATATGTCAGGGCAGTATTCGTCAAATGAGTGTTCGACGTGCCCGACTGTAATTGTGAGTTACTCAAAACCCCGGCAACAGCTTTCGCTGATGTATTATCCTTATTATAGGGAGTGTAAGCATAGAAAGTATGCTCTCCTGCTTCTTTGTCCCACGCTACCTGTGTGTAGAACATTCCCTCAGTCTGTCCCACAAAAGGAGCTGCAACTCCCACAGCAAGATTGGTTGTTTTTGTCTGCTCACAGAAGAAACCAATTTTACTATCTGCCGCCCAAGCCGTCTTATTATCACCCAACTGTGACTGGCAATTGAGGAAAATTTGATTTCCCCCCGCCGGACGCGTAAAATCAGTCTGGGTATAGTCATCGTCACTGCATGCAGTGGCAAGAAACGCTGCACAGAGTCCTAAGACCGGAAATATAGATTGTTTTTTCATCTTTGTATGATTTAAATTTTAATGAATGATATGAATCTGACAGGCAGATTAATAACCCGGTGTCTGCTGAACCAACGGGTCTTTCGACATTACCGTAGCATCGACAGGCCATAACAGATGCTTCTCAACAAGGTCGCCCGAAACGCTAATCTGAAGAGACTTAGCCAATTCTCCATCCTTCATACGGCGGATGTCATACCAACGCTTACCTTCACCAACAAACTCTTTAGAACGTTCTTCCAGAATCGCATCTTCTGCTGTTTCACCACTACGGGGGTATTTGTTGGCAGCATAAGCGGAACCGTATGCACGTTCACGGACACTATTGATATATGCAGCAGGATCGCCTCCCTGCAATGCTACGATTTCAGCCAGCATCAACTGCAAATCCGCATAGCGATAGACAGGCCAGTCGTTCGTGAACTTACGTATATCATTGTCCAGTTCTCCTTTATATTTATTCAAGAGTATAGCTGCCGCTCCGCCGTCTACCTTATACACATCAAAGAAAGTAGCGCTACGACGAATATCGCTTTCACTGAACGTATCAAAAAACTCTTTTGCATACTGATAGTTGGATGCAGTACCATTCAGTTTCAAAGGATTCACATTATCGCCTTTGTACTCTACCCCATCTGCATTCTCGAAACCTACCAGATTGGTATTCGTAGGATACATGAATTTGCTAAAGAAATTTTCTTTCTCATTCAGCATGTAGCGGATTACGAATATCATTTCTTTATTATCTTTCTTCGTTACGTCAAAAACCTCTTCAAAGCTGGTCTTGGAAGCAAAGCCGTACTTGCCGCAATCTATAATATCCTGCAACGCTTGCTTGGCTGCTGCCAGGTCGGCCGGTATATTTTTTGAGTAGACGCTTCCACCGCCAATGGGTTTTACCTCGCATCCCCACAACAGGATTTCGGCTCTCAACATCTTTGTTGCTGCCTTGCTCCAATAAGAGCTTTTGTCTGTAGAATTGATGGTAAATGCATCATCTGCGAAATAATCTTCCGATGCCTTGATGTCTCTTACAAGGAAATTGTAGACTTCTTCTTCCGTAGCCCGCGGCTGATTCAAGTCGGAAGGGGTAAAACCACCATCCATCACGCGTGCGGTTTCAATCAGAGGAACTCCGCCATAGGTACGGAACAGATGGAAGTAATAGAAACTTCTCAATCCATGCAATACACCCATATAATAGTTCTTTTCTGTTTCATTCAAGGCAGAACTACCGGGTACGGACTGGATGGCATGGTTAATCTGCATGATGTCCATATAGAAGTTGCCCCAGTTGCTTATCACATAATTAGCTTCAGTGAGATTGTTTGTCACAGCCGGCACATCACTAATAGTCTGATTGAACAGAGAAGAGTTTGAGCCGTAAAAAGTTCCACCTCTAAGTTCACCCATTTTGAACAGCACTTCCTGACGCTCGCGAACACGATAATGCAAACCGCGCACAAAGCGTTCCGCCTGATCTTTGGTACTCCAGTAATTACTGATACCATAGGAGTCTACCGGACTCAAGTCCAAATAATCGCAAGACTGCATGGCTCCTATCAACAACACTAATAATGTATATTTTATTTTTTTCATAATGCTATCTTTCTTTATGATTTTAGAACATAACCTTTAATCCCATCAGAACTGTCTTAGGCAAAGCGTATCCGCCTTTATCGCCGCTGGTAGTTCCATATTCGGGAGTGTAGAGACGATTGTCCGTTATGTAGAACAAATTCTGTCCGGTAAGCGTCACTGTCACTTTATCCATCAGGACTTTTCTCGTCCACTGCGAAGGTAAATCGTAGCTCAAAGAAATCTCACGGGCACACAAATAGGAAGCATCTTCCCAGAACAATGAAGTGTTACGGGTATAGTTCTTTTTAAAGTTAGTGTCGTTAGTCATCAATACCGGAAGTTCCGCACTCGGATTATCTTCCGTCCATGTCTTTTTAGCCAAATCCGGGACATTGAAGTGACCGGAAGTGATACCCATGAAATATTGATAACCGCTATTCCATTTCTTATATCCCAGCGCATAGTCGAATCGGGCAAACAAGGTCAGACCTTTCCATGTAACGGACGTATTGAAACCACCCATCCACTTTGGAATTTCGTTGCCAAGCTTCACTTGATCGTACGTGTCGATAGTTCCGTCACCATTCACATCGTACCATACAGCATCACCCGGAGCTAACTGCTGTGCATTTTTCTGCTGCTCAACTGTCAACTGTGCATAAGCTGCCGGGCCATATACCGGTTTAGAGGGAATCTTGTCCACGTAATAAGCATAGTTTGCCAAATCGGCTTCGTCACGCACAATATTCATCATCTTAAATCCGTAGATATCACCGTAAGACTGTCCTTCCTGTATTCCACCCTTCCACACGGTTTCATTACTACCTTTGCCTTTGTAAACTTCCGTTCCGCCCTGGCGGTTGTTCTCGTTACCGTTATCGGGCAATTGTAGGATTTTGGATTTCACGAAAGTGATGTTGGCCCCTACATTCCACTTAAAGTCCTTACGATCAAAAATGCGGTAATTGACTTCAAGTTCCATACCCTGGCTACGCACAGCACCGTTGTTTGTCGTCATCGAGCCTACACCGGATGAAGAAGCCAAAGGTACATTGGCAATCAAGTCGGTAGTCTTCTTGTTGAAGTAGCCTACGGTCAGGTCTACCTTATTAAACAATCCTAATTCTATGGCAGTATCAAAAGAAGTCGTTTTCTCCCAACGCAATCCAGGATAAGCAATATCGTCAATCAACAGACCGTAAATACCGTTGTAGTTACCGGCATTTGCATAGCTGCCCTGCAATTCGTACAGCCCGATACCATTCACGTTACCATTCTGTCCGTATCCCATACGCACCTTCATGTTGGAAAATACATCCAGATATTTCTCCATGAATTCTTCACGATACACATTCCATGCGGCACTGACACCGGGGAAAAATCCCCAACGGTTGTCTACCAACTTGGAATAGCCGTCGTAACGTCCGGAAAAAGAGAAAAGATACTTGCTCTTATAATCGTAGGTTGCATTTACGAAACCGGACATGATACGCTCCTGTGTATGAGTGGTAGACATGTTACGGGTAGATTTCCCATTGGCATCCAACGGAGCAGTAAACTGCAACCCGATAAAGTCGTCGGAAGTGGCTCCCTGACCTGAGGCCGAGAGTCCGTAGCTATATTTGTCTATTATTTCAAAACCACCGACTGCACTGACGTTATGGTCACCGAATGAAGCATTATAATTAAGGATGGCGTTATAAGTCTGATCCAGTTTGCGCGCATAAGTAGCAGAAGCCTTGCGGTTAGAATTCAACTTACCGGGAGCAGTAGGCAACTCTTTATCAAAAGATTCTGTTTCTTTCATCCAAAGATACCACATACCACTCAGTTTCAGGCTCAGTCCTTTCATCAAATCCACTTGGAAAGAAGTTCCCAACGTGGTCTTATAAGCCGTATTTCTGCGATAGTAGTAGTTCTTCATCTCATTCCAGTTGGCATTCTGAGTATTATTGAGCAGTGTAATAACTGTTCCGTCCAGATTAGCCCCTTTGAAAGTAGGCGGAGCCGCAGCCACCACACTCCAGAAATTAGCGTCGCTCATGTAGTTAGGGCTAGTCTCCGAACGTGAAAAGTTTACGAAACCGGAAGCTTTCAACCAACTCTTAATCTTATATTCACCGTTTAAATTGAAAGACAAACGCTGATATCCCGACTCCAATGGGAAACCCGTTTCATCATAATATCCAATGCTTGAGTAATACTTGCCTTTATCGTTTCCGCCGGAGAATGAAACATTATAATCCTGCGTCCAGGCATCCTGTGTGTTCAACTTCATAAAATCAGTTTCCTTGAACAATAGATAATTGTCTGATGCAGGATCTTTCATCGATTGCCAGCCGTAGTCCAGAAGATATTTATTCTTATCCGTCAGAATAGATGTACTATAGATACCATTGCTGCTTTTATTTCCGTCAGCGGTAATGTCATTTCCTGTCCCCCATCCGTTCACCAGGTTCAAATCGTCTCCACTACGCTTTGCCGCCATACGTTCCCAATACAGATAGTCACGGGCATTCATAAAATCATAGTTGTCACGGGCAAAACCTTTACCGATATTTACGTTCAAAGTTACAGTTGTTTTTCCCACATGACCGCTCTTGGTAGTCACCAATACTACACCATTGTTGGCACGTGCTCCATACAACGCTGTCGCAGCAGCATCTTTCAAGACTTCGATAGACTCAATATCGTTGCTGTTGATATCGTTCATATCGGATTTCTGCACACCGTCGATAATATACAACGGGCTACCGGAACCGTTCAAAGAAGCACCTGCACGTACCTGAATAGAAGGTCCTGCTCCCGGCTGACCGGAAGTTTGTGTAACACGTACACCGGTAACCGTACCTGCCAAAGCTGTCAACGGATTGGAACGTACACCTTTCTCCAAAACTTCGGAAGATACTTTGGATATAGCTGCCGTCAGTTTATCTTTAGTAACGGTCTTACCATAACCCGTGACGATAACTTCCTGCAGACCTATGGCATCATCTTTCATCACTACCATAATATTCTTACGTCCATCCACCGGAATATTCTGCTGAGCATAGCCTATGTATGAAAAAGCAAGAACCGATTTGCTCTTCGTCAACGTTAACGTATATTTTCCATCCAAATCTGTAATAGCACCATTTGATGTGCCCACTTCCAATACAGAAACACCAATCAAGGGTTCTCCAGCAACATCCTTCACAACGCCATTTACCGTTTGCCCAACTTGTGCATATATGCTGTCAATGGAACAAAGCATGGCCACTACCATGAAAATTATTTCACGGCAGAACTTTAAATGTATTTTTCGCATATTAAAGAGGTTATTTTGTAGATAATATAAATAGTTCCAGTCTCATCCATCCGACCGGACGAGTCGCTAGCTTTTGGAATCCCGGCTCATTACCGAGTTCGGCAATAACAGCTATGTCACCATCAGGTAAAAGAGCCATACATGTATATCCTGCTGCTTTATCATAAAGCACCAACTGACCCGCCGGATCGAATGTATGTGAATGACCGCCAAAGAATTTAGCTTTAGCCAAATATAATATACCGCGATCATCGTGAGCGTCTGTCGCAGTAATCCCTTTCGGTCCGCAATAATACATCCAGTCATCTTTTACTATAACACTTCCTGCACAGCCTTTGTCAGGAGTAGGTAGTGCTGTCGGAGCATAATCTGAAAAAGAAGGCCATTTGGCTCCACCATCTGTACTTACATAGTTTTGACGGTATCCGTTATAACGGATATTTCCAATTAATGCACCATCAGGAGCTTCCGTAACTGTCCATTCACCGGATTTATTAGGTTGCCCGGTTTCCCATGTCACCCCGTTATTATCCGACCACATAGCTGTATTTCCACCATTTGAAACGGTTCCAGCAGCTTCATCCACTTTGAAAGTGCGTATGGGAACAATCAGACGGTTCTTATATTGTTCACTCGATGTCATTTGTACCCCAGAACCAGGACCGAAGCTACCAATCATTCTTTTCGCACCGCTAAAAACTCCAATTGTCACCTCGTCTGTGAGATCTTTTCTTGTCCAATTTAATCCATCATCTTCCGAAGTATACATAATAGCTCTATTATTATAACCTTGCTTGGCAGACTCTTTACCTACGGCATCCCATAAAGAGGTAAACAAAAAGATTTTCCCTGTAACTTGGTCAACGACAACAGTCGGATCCATATATGACAACTTTGATGAAGTAGCTTGATTAGTTAAATTCTTTTCAGTCCATGTTACTCCCTTATCGGTAGTACGTTTCATTAGAATATCCGTCCGACCAGCTTTATCTTGCCAAGTTCCATAGCGAGCTTCACACAAAACAAGTATGCTACCTTTCTTTGTAACCGCGATGGCAGGAACACGATATGAAATGTCATTACTTGCTTTTGAATTGAATACGGTAATTGTTGGAGAAGTTACCTCCCATACCGGTTCTGAATCAGGATCAGGGTCAGGATCAGGATTTGGGTCCACGACTTCATCCGGATAAGGAACTGGACTGAAGTCATTAACGTTATCATCCGAGCAGGCATTAAAAAAGTATAATCCAATGCTTAAAATTAGAGCATTAAATAAGTATTTCATAAATAAAAAAATTAAAGATTAATAATAGGCACTAAAATTAAGTCTAGCTTCATCCAGTCAGCCGGACGTTTAAGAGGTTTTATATTAGGTAATGATTTGCGAGTAAACGATTGCGTATTTGCTGTTTCAAAGATTATCGCCATTCGTCCGTCCGGTAGTAAAGCCATACAGCTATATCCGGAAGCTTTGTCATATAAAAGCAGACCATCATTCCAAGTTCTTCCGCCATTACAGCTTTTATATAAAGTCAATCCAGCTCTTTCGTCATATTCCGGTGTTTCCGGGATTCCCTTTATTCCGGAGAAATAAAGATGTGCATTTTCCCCTAACACACTAGCTTGGCAGCCTTTAGAGACGCCAGGCAGCGCTGGCTCTTTCACAGCTTTATTCCAAGTCATGCCTCCATCTTTACTATATGCTACCATACGTGCACCTGATACCCGAGCATTATACACTAAAACTCCACTGGGAGATTCTGCAATCTGGAACTCATTATCTGTATCTCCATTCCCTCCTACTGTCCACGTTTCACCATGATTGTCAGAGAAAATAGCAACGTCGTGTGCAGCTTTTCTTTCTGTATCAGAAATACGGGCTGGCAGAATTAAACGTCCTTTGTACTTCTCACCTACCATCTGCAATCCTGCTCCCGGACCAAAACCATATATATAGCGTCCATCAGGTATCAGAGATGCAGTAACATCGGCAGGAGTAGACCATGTCTGACCATTATCATCCGAAGTAATAAGAATGGCACGGTTGCCAGCTCCTGAATGATCATCTGCCGGCCAGAAAGTCGTAAAAAGAAAGACTTTGCCAGTGCTTGAATCCAAAATGGGGGTTGGATCCATATAAGCACCAGTGATTCCTTTTGTCAAATCCTGCATAACCGACCATGTCTGACCATTATCTGTACTACGCTTCACTACTATATCTGTACGACTTTTATCTTGCCAACTTTCTCTACGCGCTTCACAAAATACAAGCAAAGAACCATCTTTAGCTGTCAATAATGAAGGAATACGATAACTATTCACATTATCATCCCCGGCAGAAAACACGGTGTATTTAGGAAACTCAGAAAAAGTGTTTTTAGCGCCGGACTGCGCTTCTCCTTTCATACAAGAAAAGAGAAGCATAAGTCCTGCTAATAATATGCTTTTCAATATACGCATAGTAATAGTTTTAGATTTTATCTTTAAAAGCTACGTAATACTTCAAAGAAGTTCCTTGCAAAGCATATAACTACGAATCATCATACGAGGTATATGAAAAGGACCTTTAAAGAGATTCCCTTTGGCAGGTTGAGCTACGGTACCGTCACGATGAAGATAACCATACCATTCTCCGTACTCCTTATCGGGGAAATGAGCGTACGTCCAATCACTGATCTGCTTGTGCATCTGAAGATATTTCTCATCTCCGGTAGCTTGATAAGCATATAAAGTAGCAATAATAGCTTCTGTTTGCGGCCACCAGAATTTCATATCCTGAGAATAGTCTTGAACCGGAAGATTACGGCAGTCACGGAAATTGATGATTCCACCGAACTCCTTGTCCCATCCCCATTCCCAAGACCAATCAAGAATTTGAAGAGCCAATTGGAGTAAATCCTTATCCCAGTTGCGATATTTAGCTTCTTCCATGATGAACCAGGCTGTTTCAATACAATGTCCCGGATTTATGAGACGTCCGTTACAAGTATCAATAAATTCACCATTGGGTCCTACCATCTCAAGCAAAGCTTTGAATTCGGGATGGATAAAGTATTGACGCAATGCTGCAATCGAACGGTCGATCTGTTCTGTCAATACCGGGTCGTCAACAACCATACGGATTCGAGAAGCTGTATTAATCAAAATCATCGTTATTGAATGACCTCGTGCTTCCAATGAAGGCAGATATTTCGGTTCCAGCAAACCGGGAGTTTCTAAGAAATGCTGTATGCTCTTGAAAATCTCCAAAGCTCTTTCTGCATATTTTTTATCACCGGTTGCCAAAGCATATTCAGCCATTGCAATAGCAGCAAACCCCTCGGAGAACACATAACGACGTTTACGCAAAGGAGTACCTTCTTCCGTTACTTCAAAAAACATGTGTCCGTCCGTATCAAAGCAATGGGCTTCTATAAAGTCAATACAACTTTTCGAAGCGGAAAGCCATTCGGGATTCTTCTCTATATTATTATATGCAAATGCTGCTATGAAACCAAAACGTCCCTGAAACCATACAGACTTCGTAGTATCTATTATACTACCATCGCGATTGACGCAAGTATAGACACCGCCATGCTTACGGTCCAAGCCATGCTTCATCCAGAACGGCATAATGTTATTCATTATGTCGTCCTTATAGGATATAGCCCATTGATTTATGTATTCTGTTACGTTCATGACCTGTACGATTAGAGTTTATTGCAACGTTCGAAAAAATGGATTGCTTCCAATTCTGCTTTCATCTGCGCCTCTTCCGCATCTGTCATATTCTGGAACGGAGTACGGTTCTTACCTAAATCAAGACCTATCAATTTCATGATGCGTTTTCCGCCGACTATATTTCCACGGAAATGGCAGATGACGTTAATCACTTCCTGTGAGAAGTTTTGGCGTTCGCGGGCTGTCTCCAAATCACCGGCTTTCCATGCATCAATAATACCGACTAATTCTTTTCCGTTATAATTGGTAGTTCCGCCAATGCCACCCTGAGCACCGCCCATAGCCAGACAAGGAAGAATCGTTTCGTCCTGGCCATGCAACATATCGAACTTACCATTCTTATATAAACGACACTGATTGTACTCATACATGCTTTCAAAAGTATATTTGATACCCGCGAAATTAGGAATACGTCCGTCTACTGCTTCCAACAGTTTAACCATTGGCAAAAAAGCGCCATTAAATGCCGGAATATGATAATAATAGAAAGGAAGTTCGGGTGCACCGGATGCAATCTCTTCGATGTACTTAACTAATTCTTCAATACGTCCAATCTTCGGAAAGGGTGGAGCCATAGCACCAATCCCCCATGCACCAATTTTTTGTGCATGTTCGGCCAGCATACGGCTCGCCTTCACACAGCAACTACCAACATGCACGATTACTTTAAAACCTTCGGGTGCAACAGATACCCAGCGTTCGGCCAGTTGCATGCGTTCTTCTTCTGTCAGCATATAGCCTTCACCGGAAGATCCATTGATAAAAACTCCTTGCAGCCCATTCTTTACCAACATTTTGGCGTATGCTTCAATTGGTTCTAAATTTATTTCACCATTTTCATAAAAAGGAGTAAACGGTGCATCAATAAGTCCTTTAATTCGTTCCATCATTTTATTTTTTATAAAGTTAGTATTATTCTCAATCTACCATATTATCTGTCTTCGGTCTTAAAAAATAGATTTGAAGTACCAATGCCACAGTCACTACAATACTTAACATGGCAAATCCTTGTCCCAGGCTTCCACCATCTGTCCATTTGCCAAGAAGTTCGGTCACGGCAGCTCCGGCAAATACTCCGGTCATATTCATTATGCCATAAGCAGTTGCACGGTGTTTTGCCGATACAAACTGACATAGGATAGGCATATTATTTGCATCAAATATTCCAAAACCAATACCAAAGAGCAGGCCTGCGCCAATCACACTGATAAAACTATGACCAAAACCGAGCAAAAGCAACGCCGGTATAGTCATTCCCAGGCCAATAGCTCCAGTATAAATACGTCCACGAATATTTTTTTGCACCCAACGGTCGGACAATATTCCACCTAGAATAACACCGATAAAAGACGATACTGCAATTGTTATGGTAGAGATCGGACCTGCCTCGGCCATAGGAATATTCAGGCTATCTGCAAACAATGTCGGAAGCCAGTTTTTTGTAGCCCATCCCGGAAGGCTGGGAGCAGCAAAATAGATAAGAATTATCCAAAATGCCCAGTTAGTAAATAGTAAAGAAAGACCACTTATAACAGAGGGTTTCTTCTCTTTAGGAGCATTGCCTATTTCCTTAATAGCAATATTATGGATAGGATTTTCTTTCAAAAATAATATAAGTACCAAAGAATAGGCAATACCAACAATACCAAACCAATGAAAAGTAGCTTGCCAAGAAAATGCTGCAGCCGCCGTAGCTCCAAAACCACCGATAGCCTGTCCTACATACAATCCCGTCATATGTACTCCTACCGCTAAAGAACGTGATTTTCCTTCATGCCAGTCAGCAATCAACGACAAAGCCGATGGAATATACAACGCTTCACTGACTCCCATTATAGCACGCAACCAATAAAGTTCGTGAAAATCTTGGGCATATCCCATTAAAAAAGTAACAGCAGACCAAACAAAAAGACTGCCAACCACCAACCATTTACGATTTACCCTATCTGCTATTATCCCGGCAACAGGACTCATAAAACCATATATCCACAAGAAAATAGCCATCAAAGCACCAAAAGCCTCTGCTTTATTCAACTCCACAATATCGACTTTCATAGCTTCTTGCATAGTAGAAAGCATCTGGCGATCCATATAATTAAGAAGCGCCACTATCCACAATAAACCAACGACCACCCAGGGATAAATACTCTTGTTTTTCATATAAAGTAATTTTTTATGTTTCACTCGTATTAAACCACTGCAAACATAGCGACATTTTTATTATTATCCAAACATTTAATTAAATATTTTATTATATAGTCGCAGATTAATTAATAAGCAATGCATAACAATAGCCTACACAACTAAAAAAGGTAGCGCTACTACAAATAAATAACGCTACCTTTTTTTTGCATTGAAAAGCAAACCTATAGTAAATCAAAGCTTTACTTTAGCTATTAACTTACGAATTTTACCATGACCGATAATCGGCGCATGAGGATCTTCCGGATATACAATCACAAATTGCCCCGGCAGCAGATTAACATAAGTAGTAGGACGATCTGAATATAAGGCACATTCTTCCTCTTTAGAATATGCCTTAACCTCATTTTGCAAATCCTCTAAAGCTTTCCAGCCAATCGTCTCTGCGCCCTCTAACAGAATATGCACATCAATGTAATCGTGATGCAACTCTAAAACCTGCTTATCAGGAGCTACACACTCCGGATTTACATTATTAATAAACAGGCGCTCACCATCAATCTCAATACGCCCCAAATCCGCATGAAGTAAATCATGCGTTTTCACATAATCAAACAGAAGCCCAAACATAGGATGAAGCCCTTCAATGCGCTGACTATTTTGCAGATTAGATACAATCATATTTCTCCTTTCATTTATAGTAAAACAATATCTGCACAAATATAGGGCTAATATTTAATATACACACCTATATTA
>PPYF01102471.1_pt1 | contig 61940 bp, 55 predicted proteins | sample 1559871 | NCBI WGS metagenome assembly PPYF01 (sample SAMN08240021, study PRJNA423297) | Human gut metagenome, whole genome shotgun sequencing project. | reverse complement strand
GCTAAGTATAATTTAATTACACATGACATTTTCCTTTTTCTTTTTCGATTAAAATTATTAACTTAATGACATTGCCTCTGGAGGGAGGAGAGGAAAGAAATGAAACGTTCAAAAATTAATCAATGTATAAAAGGGATTGCAATACTGTAAGGTAGCAGCCAATGCAGTAGTGGTAGAAATTAGAATCCCCTTGCTTTAGCTATGGGGAGTGTCAAGAACTTAAGGAGAGGTATCATGTTTATTGGGAAACATGATATCTCTCCTTTTTTTGACTGTTTCTCCACTCTCTTGGCGAGATACCATAGATTCTTTTGAATGCACGCGAAAAATGTAGCTGATTTTCATAACCGACAGCAGAGCCTATTTCTGAAATGGACAGAGAAGTTAATTTCAGCAGTTCGGTTGCTTTTAGCATTCTGTAATTCATTAAAAATTCCTGTGGCGAACGGCCAAGTGCTTTCTTAAATATTTTCCCAAAATAACTTCGGTTAATTCCACAGACAGAGGCGATTTCTTCAATAGAAATATTATTTTGAAAATTTTGTTCTATATAGTGGATCGCCTCTTTGATATAGTAATCACTCATTTTACTTGAAGGAGCAGAATTGGAGCGTTTGGAGGACTGAATTAAATGATCAAGAAAGAGATATAGGTGTCCAATCAAGTGAAAAGGCGATTCTTCTGCATTGTGCACAATATAAAGCATTTCATTCAGTAATTGTTCTTTGAGACCTTTGGAGTGAGAACGGTAGACTGGAGTGTCAGGGGACAATTTTGTCAGTTGAAGGATTTCTTTTACTTTTAATCCATCAAACTCAATCCAGACATATTCCCATGGAAGTTTTTCATCAGCATAATAGGTTGTAATCTGTCCGGGGAAAATCAGAAAACCCTGTCCACTTTTGATGGAATAGGTCTGTGTAATCCCTTTCGAATCATCTGCCATTAATGTTCCAGTTCCGGAAATGACATAGTGGAAAAGATAATGATTTCTGGCAACCGGGCCGAATGAATGACCAGGATCGCACTGTTCATAGCCATATTGATACATACCAAGATCGATAAAGTTTTCATGTGGAAATATATGAAAAAATGTGTTGCTCATAAGGGCTCCTTTCAGTAAATATACCATAATGCGGTCTTACTTACTATAATACCATAAAAAATCGTATTGTGGTATAAAATAGGAAATAAATTGCTATTTCTGATAGCATAAAGGCATGTTATGATTAATTTAACTAAAACGGAAGAAAAATGAATGCGAAAGGAGTATGGAATATGTCGAAAAAAGGCATTGTAAGAAACATTTCCCTGATGTTGGCAGCTGTGTTGGGAACAGTAAATTTAGGGGGCTGTGGGGAGGAAGCCTCCAGTGATCGCGCAGAAGTTGAGATGGTGTGTTATAAACCGGAGGCAGTAAAGGCGTTTGAAAAAATAGAAGCGCGTTTTAATGAGACACATGATGACATCCATCTGACGATTTCTTCTCCAAATGAAGCTATGACAATTTTAAAAACAAGATTTATCAGAGAAGATTATCCAGATATCATTGGAATTGGAGGAGACAGCAACTATTCTAACTTTCTGGATGCAGATTTATTTCTGGATATTTCAGAGTTAGAAGAATTGGAACAAGTAAAAAAGTCTTATCTCCAGATGGATAAAGAATTAGAATTTGTTCCGCAGGAAGGTGCTTATGCGCTTCCATATGCAGCCAATGCAGCGGGAGTTCTCTATAACAAGGAAATGTTTCAAAAATATGGATGGGAGATTCCTGAAACATGGGAAGAATTTATGACATTATGTAACGAGATTCAAAGCTGTGGGATTCAGCCATTGTATTTTGGATTTAAAGATACATGGACTTGTCTTGCACCGTGGAATGCATTGGCAGTTGGTCTGGCAGATTCCGACATATGCAGCCAGGTCAATAGGGAGGAGACAACTTTTAAAGAAGCATATCGTGAAACTGCTGAGAAAATAAAAGCGCTTCTTCCATATGCAGAAGAAAATCCGTATGCTTATAGCTATAACGATGCATGTACCGCGTTTGCCCGGGGAGAATCGGCGATGTATCCGATTGGAAGTTATGCAATCCCTCAGATTAAATCAGTCAATCCAGATATGAAAATTGATTCATTTGTATTTCCGGCGAATGATTCTGAGAAGGAGAATGTATTAAATTCAGGAATTGATCTTCAGTTTTGCGTTATGAAAAATACAGAACAAAAGGAAGCAGTTTATGAAGTACTTCGTTTTTTATATGAGGACGAGGTAATTCAGATTTATCTGGAAGATCAGGGAGGAATTGCCTGCAAAGAGGGGGATTTTTCTATTCCAAGCGAACTGACGGGGATGAGGGAATATATTAGAAATGACAGAATGGCAGATTTTCAAGATCATCATTATCCGAGCGAAATGAGTGTGGATGCGATGATTCAGACGTATTTGCTGGATGAAAGTGACAATTCAGCAGATAAATTTCTGAAACGGTTTGACACGGAATGGAAACGATATAACAGAGATTTGATCCGCAAAGTGCAGGAGTATGAAAAAGGGATGGAGGATGCACAATGAAAAAGAAAATGAGCAATCGAGAGAGAACATTTCTGGCAATTGTAATACCGGTAGTTGTGTTGTTTTTTATGTTCAATACGTTGCCGATGCTAAAAGGAATTGTATATAGTTTTACAAATTATAAAGGGTATGGTTCTTATGAATATGTGGGATTGAGAAATTATATCGACTTGTTTACGGACGCAAGAGTAGGGAAAAGTTATCTGTTTACATTCAAGTATGCGATTGCTGGAACAATATTGGTAAATGTTCTGAGTTTGCTTATGGCACTTGGATTAAATAGCAAGATACGATTTAAGAGTGCTTTGCGTGGGATTTATTTTGTGCCGAATATTCTGGGAGGCCTTGTGATCGGATATATTTTCAGTTTTATTTTTACTTATATCCTTCCAGTGGTTGGCGATGTATTCGGGATTGGATTTCTACAGAACAGTATTCTTGCGAGTGAGAAGTATGCATGGATTGGAGTGCTGATTGTCGGTGTGTGGCAGGCGGTGGCGATGAATACCATTATTTATATTTCCGGTCTTCAGACGGTCCCATCGGATGTTTATGAAGCGAGTATGCTTGATGGAGCCGGGAAATGGAAAGAATTTTGGAAAGTAACATTTCCACTGGTGATGCCATTTGTAACGATCAATCTCATTTTAAGTACAAAAAATTTTTTGATGGTATTTGATCAGATTCTGTCTTTGACCAAGGGAGGACCAGCACAGAGTACAGAATCGATTTCTTATCTGATTTATAAAAATGGTATGGACGGCGGTCAGTTTGGGTTTCAGAGCGCAAATGCAGTATTGTTTTTTGTTGTCATCGTAGCCATTTCAATTTTCCAAATGACAGTTATGGGAAAGAAGGAGGAGCAGTTATAATGCAGAGAAAGAAAAAAACAAATTGGATCTTAACGATTGTATTAGTATTGGGAACAGCTACTGTGTTTTTTCCTCTTTACATGGCAGTAATTATCGCATTTAAGCAACCAAGCGAGATGACAAACGATGTGGCAGGCGCATTATCTTTTCCGGCAAGGTGGAGTCTGGATAACTTCCGGCAGGCGATGGAAGTGACTGATTTCTGGCATTCGCTTGGAAATAGTTTGTTGATTACACTGGCGACGATCGTGCTGGCAATTTTAATTCATTCAATTGCCGGTTATGTGATTGGGAGAGGTATGGCAAAGAAGAAAAGCTTTCGGTTTATTTATTTGTATATTGTAAGTGGAATGTTTGTGCCATTTTCGATTCTTATGATGCCCCTTGTAAAGCAGACTGCACAGATGGGACTTGGGAATCGGCTGGGAGTGATCATTTTATATCTTGTATTTTATATGCCGATGAATGTGTTGCTTTATACCGGATACTTGAAAAACATTCCAGTAGCGTTAGAAGAGGCGGCGGATATTGACGGGGCAAGCGCATGGAAGACATATTGGAAGATTATTTTCCCGATGATGATGCCTATGCATGCGACAGTTGCAATTTTGACAGCTCTTGGGACATGGAATGATGTGATGACGCCATTGGTCATTATGTCAGGTACGGGACATAATACGCTTCCGCTGGCCCAGTTAAATTTCCAGACACAGTTTGGAACGAATTATAATCTCGCATTTGCATCCTATATTCTGGCATTGATTCCAATTTTAGTATTTTATGTAATCTGCCAGAAACAGATTTTGAATGGTGTAGCAAATGGAGCAGTGAAAGGATAGAGACAGAATGAAACTGGAAAATAAAGTGATGTTGATTACTTATGCGGACAGCATGGGAAAGAACTTGAAAGAATTACATACGGTATTGAATACCTATTATAGAGATGCTGTGGGAGGCGTTCATATTTTGCCGTTTTTTCCATCTTCTGCGGATCGCGGATTTGCACCAATGCGCTATGATGTGGTAGATGAAGCGTTTGGAACTTATGAAGATATTGAAGCAATCGGAAGAGAATATTATCTGATGTTTGATTTTATGGTAAACCATATTTCTTCCTCTTCAGAATATTTTCAGGATTTTCTGAAAAGAAAGAATGAATCAAAATATGCCGATTTCTTTATTCGTTACGAGGAGTTTTGGGGAAAGGGAGCGCCGACGCAGGAACAACTTGATAAGATTTACAAGAGAAAGCCAAGGGCACCCTATATTGAAGTGGAATTTCAAGATGGAACAACAGAAAAAATCTGGTGCACTTTCTGTGAAGAGCAGATTGATCTAGATGTCAGAAAGGAAGCGGTAAAATCATTTATCAAAGGAACGCTGGAGCAGATGTGCCAAAATGGAGCATCTTTGATACGTCTGGATGCATTCGCTTATGCAATTAAGAAAGAAGATACGAACAGCTTTTTTGTAGAACCGGATATTTGGGAATTGCTACATGAAATTGAGCAAATTGTTGGACGGTACGAAGTGGAAATTCTTCCGGAAATCCATGAACATTATACGATTCCGATGAAAATTGCAGAGAAGGGATTCTGGGTTTATGATTTTGCGCTGCCAGTGCTGACACTTCACGCACTTTATAATCATACGGGGGTATATTTAAAGAAGTGGCTGGAGATGTGCCCAATGAAACAATTTACAACCTTGGATACTCATGATGGAATAGGGATTGTAGATGTGAAAGATCTTCTTCCTGACGAGGAGGTTTACATAGTACAGGAACAGATGTATCGGCAAGGGGCAAATGTAAAGAAAATTTACAGTTCGGAATCATATAATAATCTGGATGTATATCAGGTCAACACGACCTATTATTCTGCACTTGGCAATCGGGACGATGCCTATTTGCTGGCTAGAGCGATTCAGTTCTTTGCACCGGGAATCCCACAAGTATATTATGTGGGACTTCTCGCAGGGGAAAATGATCTCGAATTGATGGAAAAGACGAAAAATGGACGGGATATTAATCGACACTATTATACACTGGAAGAGATTGCAGGGGAGCAGGAGCGCCCGGTTGTAAGGAAATTGAAAAAGCTCATGGCGATTCGCAATATGGAACCGGCATTTCATCTGGATGGAAAAATCCAGGTGGAAACGGAGGGGGAGAGACTCATGATCACAAGGAAATACAAGGAAAATAGTATTCGATTGTCAGCGGATTTGAGGTCTTATGGATTTGAGATTACCCGATATGAAAAGGGTTATGAAAACGGAAAGGAAACGATAGTATGGCAATAACAGTAAAGGATCAGATTTTTTCTCTGGAAACTGCGAATACACTTTATCAGATGAAGGCAGATTCGTTTGGGGTAGTGAAACATTTGTGGTATGGGGAAAAAACGGGAGTGAGCATGGAGTATCTCTTGGATTATCCGGATGTGGGATTTTCCGGAAATATTTATGAAGCAGAAAATGACAGAACGTATTCGTTGAATACAATGCCGTTAGAGTATGCAGGGAGTGGAGTGGGAGATTTCCGGGTACCAGCAGTGACGGTGCGGCATGCAGATGGCAGTCAGGCACTGGATTTACGGTTTCAGAAATATTTTATCAGGAAAGGAAAATACAGTATTCCGGGACTGCCGGCAGTTTATGCAGAGGAGAACGAGGCGGAAACACTGGAGATTCTTATGAAAGATACGGCATCTGAAACAGAGGTACATCTTTTCTATGGAGTACTGGAAGAGGCAGATGTGATCACGCGGAGTGTAATGATCATAAACCGGGGAAGTATGCCAATCGTGCTTGAGCGTGCACATAGTCTTTGCATGGATATTCCGGACGGAAATTGGGACTGGATTCATTTTCACGGAAGACATACGATGGAACGAGAGGCAGAACGTACCCCACTATTTTACGGAATTCAGGAAAGCAGCAGTACAAGAGGAACATCAAGTCATCAGCAGAATCCATCGGTTCTGCTCTGCGAGAGAGACTGTACAGAAAAAGATGGGGAGTGTATGGGAGCGGTACTGATGTACAGTGGTGGTTTCCAGACACAGATAGAGAAAGATCAGCTTGGGCAGACACGACTTGTAATGGGAATTCACCCGGATACTTTTTCATGGCAACTGGAACCGGAACAGAATTTTTGGACGCCAGAAGTAATCTTATCTTATTCGGCAAATGGAATGGCGGAATTGTCACAGAGGTTTCATCATGTCATACGCCACAATGTATGTAGAGGAGCATATCAGCTGACAAAACGTCCAGTTCTAATCAACAACTGGGAAGCGACTTATTTTGATTTTAATGAAGAAGACATAGAACAGATTGCCCGTCAGGCAGCAAAACTAGGTATTGATATGATGGTGTTAGATGATGGCTGGTTTGGAAAACGGGATTCTGATACATCAGGGCTCGGAGACTGGGAAGTAAATGAAAAGAAGTTGAAAGGGGGGCTGGGAGCACTTGTCAGAAAAATCAATGATATGGGCATGAAATTTGGAATATGGTTTGAACCAGAAATGATTTCCGAAGACAGTGAGTTGTTCCGGGCGCACCCGGAATGGGCAATCAGTATCCCAGGGAGAAAGCCTATGAGAAGCAGATATCAGTTAGTACTTGATATGGCGAATCCGGAAGTAGTAGAATATTTATATCGGTCTATCAGTAAGATTCTGAGAGACAATCATATCGAATATGTTAAATGGGATATGAATCGCAGCATTTCTGACTGGTATACATCGATACTTCCAGCAGAACGTCAGAAAGAAATGCCGCATAGATATGTGTTAGGTGTTTATGAACTTTTAGAACGTCTGACAGATGAATTTCCAGAAGTATTATTTGAGGGCTGTAGTGGAGGTGGAGGCAGATTTGATGCCGGAATGCTGTACTATTGCCCGCAGATTTGGTGCAGTGATAATACAGATGCCCATGAAAGAACTTTTATCCAGTATGGAACAAGCTTTTTTTATCCGATATCTGCGGTTGGTTCTCATGTATCTGCCGTACCGAATCATCAGACTGGTAGAATTACGTCGCTTGAGACAAGAGGAACAGTAGCAATGGCGGGAAGCTTTGGCTATGAACTTGATCTGAATCAGCTGGATCAGAATGAGAAAGAGAAAGTTGCGGAGCAGGTGAAGGCGTATAAGGAGTATCAGGAACTGATTTATGGCGGAAAGTATTATAGACTGAGTAATCCGAAAAAAGATGATTTGGCAGCATGGGAGTTTATTTCGGAGGACTGCAGTAAGATTCTTGTACAAGGTGTGGCATTCAGAGCTGCATCAAATGTACTGCGCCATCGCATTAAGCTATTAGGAGTGGATGCAACAGCAATTTATAGGTTTGTGAAAGGCAGACAAAAAGAAGAGAAGCTTAGCGGTAAGGCACTTATGACAGGCGGGATTCTTATACCAGCAATCAAAGGCGATGATGTGGCATTTGAATTTTATCTGGAAAAAATAGAAGAATGTTAAGAGGTGCGTGAAGGGGGAAAGAATATGTATGATGTAGCAGCGCTTGGAGAACTTTTGATCGATTTTACAGAAAGTGGAAAAAGTGAGCAGGGGAATCAGCTTCTGGAAGTAAATCCGGGCGGCGCCCCGTGCAATGTATTGGCAATGTTAAATAATCTTGGGAAGAAGGTTGCTTTTATAGGGAAAGTTGGGCAGGATATGTTCGGAACTCTGCTGAAACATACATTGGATGAAGTAGGAATCTGTTCTAAAAGTCTTCGGATGGACCCGGAAGTGCGGACTACACTGGCATTTGTGCATACGTTGCCGGATGGGGACCGGGAGTTTTCTTTTTATCGGAACCCCGGAGCAGATATGATGCTGAGGGAAGAAGAGGTGGATCTAGAACTGATCCGAAATACAAAAATCTTTCACTTTGGAACACTCTCTATGACACATGAAGGTGTGAGAAATGCAACGAAAAAAGCAATCTGCTGCGCCAAAGAGGCCGGGGCTATGATTTCTTTTGACCCGAATTTGAGGGAACCACTCTGGGAATCTTTAGACTTGGCAAAAGAGCAGATGGAGTATGGGTTTAGACAATGTGATGTCCTGAAAATATCTGATAATGAGATTCAATTCGTCACAGGACAGGAAGACTACGACAAGGGAATCCGTATGCTACAAGAAAAATATCATATTCCTTTAATTCTTCTTACGATGGGGAAAGAAGGAAGCCGTGCATATTATAAGGAAATGTGCGTAGAAAAGGCGGGATTTTGTGTAGAAGCCATTGAGACAACAGGAGCAGGTGATACGTTCTGTGGCTGTGCGTTAGGATACCTGTTGGAACACAATCTAGAGCAGTTGTCAAAAGAAGATTTAGAGGAACTGCTGACATTTGCAAACGCAGGGGCGGCGCTGATCACTTTAAAAAAAGGAGCAATCCGCTCGATGCCGAAGAAAGAAGAAATCAGAAAATTTCTGGAAGATCAAAAAATTGACTTTTAGTTATTGGTGTGTTACTATTTTCTAGAAAAGTAAATAGCCGGGGAGCTTGTAGACAGGCTGAGAGGAAGGTGTGAACTTCGACCCTGATACCTGATTTGGATAATGCCAACGTAGGAAAGAATTGATTTTAAGAAGTTTGACGGAGTACCAATTGAGGTACTCTGTTTTTTTATTATATTTTATTACATAGGAAATTTCTGAGAAATGCTATGGAATAAAAAGCAGAGTCCTATGAAAAAATGCTCCGCCCAGGCATAATCCTTGAAATCCTTTTGGAGTTCTGTCATAAAAAATTCCGGCACAGAGCAAATGAAAAATATTCTGCCGCGGGCAGAAGAAAGAAGAGGTACATCATATGTCAGAAAAATACTACACACAGATGGAAGCAGCAAGAAAGGGAATCATCACAGAGGAGATGCGGGCAGTTGCGCGGAAGGAATACCGCACAGAGGAGGAAATCCGGGATCTGGTGGCGAAAGGACAGGTGGCGATCTGCGCCAACAAAAGGCATAAATGCCTGGATCCAAATGGAGTAGGATCTATGCTTCGTACGAAGATCAATGTAAATCTGGGAGTGTCAAAAGATTGCAAAGATTATGAGGTTGAGATGGAAAAAGTCATGGCGGCAGTAAATATGGGAGCAGAGGCAATTATGGACCTTTCTTCTCATGGGAATACGCAGCCATTTCGAAGAAAACTGACACAAGAATGTCCGGCGATGATCGGAACCGTTCCGGTTTATGATAGTGTAATTCATTATAAGAGAGATCTTGCCACACTGACAGCAAAAGATTTTATTGATGTAGTAAGACTCCACGCAGAGGATGGAGTGGATTTTGTCACACTGCACTGTGGAATTACAAGAAAGACAATTGAACAGATCAAGAAGCATAAAAGAAAAATGAATATTGTATCCAGAGGTGGATCGCTTGTGTTTGCGTGGATGAGTATGACCGGAAATGAAAATCCATTTTACGAATACTTTGATGAGATTCTTGAAATCTGCCGGGAATATGATGTCACAATTTCGCTTGGGGATGCATGCCGTCCGGGCTGTCTGGCCGATGCGAGTGACGTGTGTCAGATTGAAGAGTTGGTGCGCTTGGGAGAACTGACAAAACGTGCATGGGCAAAAGATGTGCAGGTGATGGTAGAAGGCCCGGGGCATATGCCGTTGGATCAGATTGAAGCAAATATGAAATTGCAGCAGACAATCTGCATGGGTGCTCCGTTTTATGTACTGGGACCGATCGTGACTGATATTGCACCGGGATATGACCATATTACAGCGGCGATCGGAGGTGCAGTAGCAGCTTCAGCAGGTGCAGCATTTCTCTGCTATGTGACACCGGCAGAACATCTGGCGCTTCCGAATGTAGAAGATGTCAAACAGGGGATCATCGCTTCCAGAATTGCAGCGCATGCCGCAGATATTGCAAAACATGTTCCGCACGCAAGAGATATCGATGATCGTATGGCGGATGCCAGAAGAACTTTTGATTGGGAGGAGCAGTGGAAGTGTTCTATGGATCCAGAAACGGCAAAACAGATTCGGGAAGACCGCAAACCGGAAATTGAGGAGAGTTGCTCCATGTGTGGAAAATTCTGTGCGGTCAGAAGTATGAATAAGGCATTGAATGGAGAGTATATCGATATTCTGTAATAAAAATTCAGAACAGTGAAAAATGATGGAATACTTCAATACAAGTGCATGAACTGTATGAAAAAATGGCTGAAAAATATAAAAATATTGTATTTTTCGTACAAACACCGTATAATAAACCTACTAGCACAGATTGCAGGAAAGTGTGATAAGGAGGAAGAAAACGATGTATAGAATCTCTAATTTTACGAATAATGATGATATTAAAGTGTTAAACTCTCTTGGTCCGTTTACTGTCATAGAATATCAGCGTGATTTAAGTGTGATGCCGCACAATGCTGCGTTGGCCTATTTCTGTAATGAGATGAATGTGAGAAAGCGTCAGGTTATCTGTGATGTTAATCAGGCAAATATCACACTTCAGGCAGGAGCAATGCAGTGGACCGTAGGTAATGTCAATGCGACAACGGGAGTAAAAGGTGTGGGCGATTTCTTCGGGAAAGCAGTCAGAGGAAAAGCAACCGGGGAATCGGCGATCAAGCCGGAATATACCGGAAACGGAATTCTTGTGTTGGAACCGACTTATAAGCACATCTTACTGGTAGATTTAAAAGACTGGAATGGTTCCATCGTGCTGGATGACGGATTGTTCCTGGCATGTGATGCAAGACTGAAGCACAAAGCAGTGATGCGCTCCAATCTTTCTTCTGCTGTTGCAGGAAATGAAGGGCTGTTCAATCTTGGAGTGGTAGGAGAGGGTGTGCTTTGTCTGGAAGCACCTTGTCCGAAGGAAGAACTTGTGGAGATCACTCTTCAGGATGATGTATTGAAAGTAGATGGCAATATGGCGATCGCATGGAGCGGCAGCTTAAGTTTTACTGTAGAACGGTCAGGAAAGACACTGATAGGTTCGGCAGCTTCGGGGGAAGGACTTGTAAATGTGTACCGTGGAACCGGAAAAGTTCTCCTGGCTCCAGTGCTGGATGGAGCAGTATAGAGTAGCCAGCTTTGCATAGTATAAGAAAATCTATATTAGGAAAAAGAAAAATGAAATTTGTGTAAAATATACAAGAAATATGTAGCATTTTTGTATAATATAATGGTATAATCAGTTGCGCAAAAGCTTTATGCAGAGAGGAGAATGTTATTTATATGGTAGATTTAAAAGCAAGACCGTATTATCTGTCAGAGGAAGACTGTCAATGGGTAAAAGATACAATTGCAAATATGAGCCCGGAAGAAAAAGTAGGACAGTTATTCTTTCAGCTGACAGCTTCACACGATGAAGAATATTTAAAAGAATTAATGGAAAAATATCACCTTGGTGGATGCCGTTACAATCCGGCTCCGGGAAAGGCGATTCAGGAACAGAATCGGATCCTTCAGAAATATGCAAAGGTTCCGGTATTTATCGCATGCAACACAGAAGCCGGAGGAGACGGCGCATGTGCAGATGGAACACATATTGGAGCTGGTGTGAAGATCGCAGCTACAGATAAGGAAGAGTATGCATTTGCATTAGGAAAGATGGCAAATGAACAGGCAGCGGCAATCGGATGTAACATGGCATTTGCACCGGTGGCAGATATTCTTTACAACTGGGAGAATACAGAGATTGTGACACGTGCATTCGGTGGAGATGCAGAACGTGTAGCAACTATGAGCAAAGCATATTTAAATGGAGCACATACGATTCCGGGATTTGCATGCGCAGCGAAACATTTTCCGGGAAATGGACAAGACTTCAGGGATGCACACATTGCAAACAATGTAAACTATTTTGATGTGGAAAAATGGGATGAGACTTACGGACATGTTTACCGTACATTGATTGAGAATGATCTGGATGCGATCATGGGAGGACATATCATGCTTCCTTCTTATGCAAAAGCCATTAATCCTGAGTTAAAGGACGAAGATATGATGCCAGCTACATTAAGTCCGGAGATCATGACAGGTCTTTTGAGAGACAGACTTGGATTCAACGGTATGGTCGTGACAGATGCTTCCCACATGGTAGCGATGACAGACCGAATGAAGCGTTCAGAGATGCTTCCGGCAAGTATCAATGCAGGTTGTGATATGTTCTTATTCTTCAATGATCCAGAGGAAGATTTTGCTACAATGCTTGGTGCATACAAGACAGGAATCATCAGTGAAGAGAGAATGACAGAGGCATTGACACGTATTTTAGGACTCAAAGCACATCTGGGTCTGAATAAGAAGAGCAAAGAAGAACTGGTTCCACAGCCAGAGACTGTAGAGGAAGTGCTTCAGAGAGAAGAATACAAGGCAATGCAGAAATCAATCAGCGAAGACTGTATCACGCTTGTAAAATATAAAGACAAAGACGTGCTCCCTATGACACCAGATCGTTATAAGAGAATTATGATCGTGCATATCAAAGGCGCAGAGAACAGTATGTCAGCGCTGATGAAAATGCTTGGAGGCGGAAAAGGAAATCCGGCAGAAGCGTTAAAAGAAAAGTTATGTGCAAAAGGATTTGATGCATTTATCTATGAAAGTCCGCTTGATGTCATGAAGAAACAGATTGAAGCCGGGGAAAAGCCAGACTTAAATATTTACTTTGCAGGAAAGAATGCCATTGCAGATTTCGTATCCGATATGGATCTTGTAATCACGCTCTGTGATGTGCCGAACGGAAGACCAAGCTTTGGTATGTCAAAGGGAGGCGGAGAGATTCCGTGGTATGTATTTGAAGTTCCGGTTGTTGTTGTCGGATGTGGACAGCCGACAATGCTTGCAGATATCCCGCAGGCACGGACCTATATCAACACTTATGATTCCAAAGACACAACACTGGATGCGTTAGTTGAGGATCTTATGAATGGAGAAGAAGCATTCAAAGGAACAGATCCGATTGACAGTTTCTGCGGATTATTTGATGCAAGACTATAAGAAGGAAGAAAAAAGATTCACACAAGATGTGGATCTTTTTTCTGTATGTGTGAGAAAAGCGCGGTAAAAATCCGAAAGATAAAATGGGGAAGAGATTTCAATAAGAACTAGAAAAATGATGAAAAGGCAGAGGAAAAGCGGTATAATAAACTGGAAGCTTAAAATAGCAGATTGTGAGAATGATGGAGGAAAAAATGGAATATAAAATATACCGCATAGCGGACCGTACACAGATCGATCAATGCGAACTGTTCGCAATCGATCAATATTTGTGGAACAGTTTACAGACGCCGAAAGCATATGGCAGAGCCGGATATATCGATGGGCAGGGAATTTATGTGGAGATGACCTGTGAAGAGTGTGATCCGAAGCGACTTTGCAACAAAGATAAAGAACTCGTCTATAAGGATAGCGCACTGGAAGCTTTTTTTGCATTCCCGGAGGGAGATATGAGCATAGAGAAACAGTGTATTTATATAAATTTTGAGATGAATGCCAACGGAGCACTGTATGCGGAGAAAGGATATACAAGAGAGAATCGGACATTAATTTCAGATGTGTATTATCAGGAGGCAGAGTGTAGGGCGAAAATAGAATCAGATCGGTGGTGTGTATCTGTTTTGATCCCGGAAGCACTGCTTGGAGAAATTACTTCTCTTGAGAAGCTAAAATCGGGACAAAGATTTTACTGCAATTTTTATAAAATCTCAGAGGACGACAAGATCCAGCATTTTGGATGTTACAGTCCGATTGAGAGCGAAGAACCAAATTTTCATCTTCCAATCTGTTTTGCAAAGGCGGTGATTGCAGATGTATAATGAACTGACAAAAAATGATATCAAGAAAATGCGCGAAGAGATTGAATACCGGAAGATTGTGCTTCGAAAAGAGCTGCTGGAAGATGTCAAAGAAGCGAGGGCACATGGGGACTTGAGTGAAAATTTTGAATATCATGCCGCTAAGAAAGAGAAAAACAAAAATGAGAGCAGAATTCGGTATTTGGAACGGATGATCAAGACTGCAAAGATTGTATCCGACGAGTCAAAAGAAGATGAAGTGGGATTAAACAACACCGTGCACCTCTATTTTGAAGAAGATGATGAGGTGGAAGTATTCAAACTGGTGACAACCGTGCGGGGAAATTCCTTAAAAGGGCTTATTAGCACAGAATCCCCGATTGGAAAAGCGATTCTTGGGAAAAAAGTAGGGGATAGAGTTTTCATCCGGGTATCTGGAGATGCCGGATATTATGTGGTGGTCAAAGAAATAGAAAATACAGTTGATGACGGCAGTGATCAGCTTCGCAGTTATTAAAAATAAAACAGCAGAATGAGAGCTGCCATGTATGAAAAGAGTTATGTTCATTTTTTTTTAAGAATTTTTCGCTTTCTTTTAGAAAACAATCATACTTTGGACACATTTTCCTTTTATACTAAGAGTCAGATAGTTGATTAAGTAATCACTATCTCCCCCCTCTTAAAGTAGAGCGTTGAAGATAAGACGCATACTTTACTCTCATTCCTTTAGATAACTATAAAACAACGAAACCCGTTAGCCCTTGTGGTTAGCGGGTTTTCGCTGTTCATAGGTACTTGCTATTTACAGTTAGGGCACCTTTCGGGCACCCTTGACGTACTTTATATCTAAACGAAATGCAATATTAGCAATTTTTAATATTCTATCTATACTATTTTTTTATAAAGGTTTTCTAGTTTATTCATATCTTCTTTCGCTTTTTCATTTGTGATATGTGTGTATAAATCCAATGTAATTGATATTGAATAGTGTCCAAGAAATTTTTGTACGACTTTTGCATCAATTCCTGCTTCAAAACATCTTGTAGCAAATGTATGCCGTAGTGCATGTGGATAGAAGTGTGGGATGGGTTCAAAACTTGTCTGATTCTTCTTTGCGATACGCTCACGCTCTTTATTGATTGCTTTTGCTATCCCATTCAATGTTACTTGAAATGCTCGTTCTGAAATTGGCTTTCCATTCTTACCGAGAAAAACAAGATTTTCAAATCCATCTAAATTATTCCATTCTTCACGCATCAACTGCATTTCTTTTAACTGGATTTTCTGCCGCTTCAATGCTTTATATACACTCTCCTGCATAGGAATCGTTCGTATACTGTTTTTTGTTTTCGGCGTTTGATACTTAAACATATATTTCTTTGTTTCCATATCCTTAATATAAACCAGAGTTTTATTAACAGATATTTCACGTTTACGAAAATCAATATCCGACCAAGTTAATCCTCTTAACTCTCCGCTACGAAGTCCTGTTCCAAGTGCAACTTCTAACATGTTATTATGTAATCGTCCTTTTGCCTGTTCCATGACTTCTCGCTGTTCTTCCACCGTTAGTACACGAATCTCTTTTTTCTTTGTTTTCGGGACTTCTACCCCTGAACATGGATTAAATGAAATAATACGATTGTGCATAGCGTATTTAAACATAGCATTTAAGATGTTATACACATCTCGAATTGTTTTTGTACTGAAATCTTCATCAGCCATATTTTGAAGTAAACGTTCAATCAAAATAGGGGTAAAATCCACTAGTTTATTTTTCCCTATCTGTTCTGCCATATATCTATGATAAAAATCATCATAACGTACCATTGTGCTTTCTTTTATGCTTCGTTTCTTATGGGTATTGAGCCAAATGTCAAACCATGCATTTAATCTTATATTATCACCTTTTGTACGAATGCCATGCTTTACTTCATACTTTAATTCTTCCATTTGTTCAATAAGTATTTTCAAATTTTTATTATCTAAAGTATACTTCTCATTTTGATATTTGAATCGTGCCCTATAAATTCCATTGGGTCTTTGCATAATACCAGTTGGTAACTCTCTACCTTGTAAGTCCTTGCCCATTTTACGCTCCTTTCATCTGCAAGGACTATTCTGTTAGATGTCTATATTGTATCATAGCCTTGCTATATTATACAGCAACTACTTCATATTTATTTTTCAGATTATTACCTTCATTCACTTTTAAAAAATGCTCTAGAGTTATGCATCGTATCAAAATTTTATTTCCTATCTTAATGATCGGAATTTTGTTCCATGTAATCAGTTGTCGCAAATTTGTGCGACCTATTCCGGTGTACTCTGAAGCTTCATTTATTGTCAAAGTAATTTTTTCCATAGCTACTCCTTTCGTTTGATTGTTTTTTCGTCTTCCAGAGGGAAATCATGCTCTGCAAAGAAGCTTCTTAAAGATTCCATGTCGATACATGGGTGTATTACTTTTCCATCTGAAATCCTTTTAATGCGATAAAGTTCTCGATACCCAACTCTTCGGTTCGCTTTGTATCCTTGATTGATATTCTCTGCTACACAACCGATCTCTTTTAACATCCTTTTGACTCTGTGAACCGTGTAAGGCTGATATGTATATACTCTACGCAATCCCGTATAAGGTGGCAGTAGTATTTCTTCTTCATCTGTCTTTTTGTCTTTATTCATCGTGTTTTGCTCCTCCTTTTGGAAAAAGTGTTTCCTGCTCTGCAAACGGACATTCTTCGTCTGGCTCTATGGTGTGGAATTTTTCTTTCCTTTTTAGATATGCTTCTACGGAATCGTAGTGTGTCAGTGTACCGTCTTCCTTGTAAATAGTCACTTCGTGAATCCTCCTTAGAAATGCTTTCCATGATTCCGGATTGTCTTTCTGCACTTCTTTGTACTGGTCTTCTAATGACCAGTTGGAAATGATATACACGGTTTCATAACAAGCAAATTTATTTGCATATCGTGCCGGAAGTTGGATTGGATAGATGTCACAATAATTCAGCATATCTGAAAGCCGTAACTGGCTTCTAAATTCATCAAATGCAAGAATATTCTGACAACTATAACCGTCAAATGGGTGTTCATAATCGTTGACACGATACACGTTGCCGTCCCCATGCTTATCCAAAATTCCTCTTGTCTTTCCGGTTCCAGTTGCTCCGCTGATGTAAATGACTTTTAAATCAGTTCTGCGGGTATTTTTGAATTTATCAATCAATAATTCTGTGCGAACACGGTCAAGCCGCTCTATGTTCAAAATGTAGTCATTATTCATAGCAAGTATCTCCGCATTGGAATAGCCTGCCTTTATCAGTTCATACAGTTCTTCCATGTCTGCACGAGTGCCTTTCTGGACTGGAACAGTTCCCCATTCTTCATATGTACCATCTACTCTCGTTTCTGCTTTGTCTGAGTCTTCCCACTTTCCAGTTTTCTTGACGTAATCAATGTTACTTTGTACGTTTCCGTGTGCAGGCTCAATGTGTGCAGATGGAAAGTTTTTCTTTACTGTGCTAAAGCGTACACGAGAGTTAAAATATACATATAAATGTGTATGTGGTGTTCCCTCTTTTCCGATCTCATCCGCCATACAGAAATAACGGAGAGTCGTGAAGTTCTCTACTAATGTCTTTTTGATGGTGAGATGGTCGAAGCCATATTCCAAAGGATTGTTGATCGTAAGCTGATATGCATTACGTTGTGAATTGTTTGTTTGTTGCTTATTACTTTCTATTATACTCATGATATTTGCTCCTTTTTTTCTGTCGTGTTCGAGTTGTGAAATGTATGCGAACGGTGTTTTTTGGGCTTCAAATACCCAGTTTATAGGCTTTTTTGTTGAGTTTTCTGTTGTTTGTTCATGTCGTGGGTAATACTACCCACTCCATGACTCCGGTCTGCCTTTCACTGCTCCGCGCTTTCGCCTCCGGCTACCGCACGAATCAGCTTAGGAAGACTCGGCTGACGATGAAGATGATGACGAATCTGATCACAGAGAACCTCCTCATTCTTAATGAAAGGCACTTTGATCTCTTTGACAGACTCTTGACCATCTATCAATACTAATGCTTCTCCTGCACCATATCGGCTTGTTGGATTACTCTCCAATTCTCCGCTGAATCCTAACATTCGAAACGCTTCACTACTACAACGTGCGAAATTTATAACGCACTGGAACTGTTCACGTGCACCAGATGAAAACAAAGAACTGTCCGCTCTTTGCACACAAAGCATGATTCCGATATTCAAGCCACGTCCCACAGCTAAGATCTCTCCGATCTTTGCTATCAGTTCCGTTTTCAGCTTTTTAGACTGATTTTCTGCATAAGTAAGCAGTCCAAGCCATTCTTCAATAAATAAGCTAACATGCTCCTTTAATCGGATTTTATTATTTCTTACTTCTGTGAAGAACTGATAGAAATCATTTATCATGTCAAATGCTTTTTCACCGGAAGCATAAGAGGGAGAACCCTCAAACGCTTCATATTCTTCACCTGCCTTATAATCTGCTATGTATACAAGACTTTCCCGCTCACGGAGTAATTGCCATATATACCATCTTACAGATAATGATTTTCCGGAACCGGATTTCCCCGCAATTAAAATGCTACTGATATTTTTCCCGATTTTCACTTGAACTGGGATTTTAATACCCAACTCAGAAAAATCGAGTAAATCATAACCTAGATTCATAATCATTCCTTTCCGAGATTTCTTCCTCTAATCGGCTTTCAGACAAGTATTCCTCCCAGAGTTCATTATTTTGCGCATTCTCAGAAGCTATCTGATCTTCTAAAAATTTTCTGCCTTTCTCGGATAACGGAATTGCAAAATATAATCTTGTTGGTGTCACAACTCGGATATAAACTTTCACTGATGTTTCCCGCACTTTCATAAAGAAACGCTGAATCACCTTTTGACACAGATCTTTTATTGTATCCATGCTAGTGTCACGATACGCTGGTGAAAGAGAAGCAGCTGAAATATCTGCCCACCAAATACCATTCTTAATTTCCGAGCCTGCCAATATCGGAGTGTTATAAGGTCTTCCATCAAACTCGTCAACAAAATTCATCATTTCTTGATTTGTTAAATAAATCTTTTCATTGATTTCTTCTTCCTGCGCAGCTTTTCCGGAAAATTCTTCATACAGAAATTTTCCAATCTTCTTAAACCCATACCAAAAGGTTTTCAGAATTAACTTCACACCACCCTCCCAAGAATCTGCAAACTTCATCTTATAGGCAATAAATCCTACTGCTATCAGAACACCGAAAATCATCGCAAGTGTTTCTAAATTATATAAAACATTGTTAATGTTCATATTTTTCACCCCTACGGGGGACTTTGCCCCCGTCCTTTCTCTATTTTGTTTCTACTAAATGCACTGCATCTGCTTTGATACTGTCTTCAATGCTTTTTGTGCGTTCGCTGTAGTAAGGTTTCACAACCGCATTCTCGAACTCTACAAAGATTCTTTCTCCTGCTTCTTGCAGTTCTTCCAGTTTCTCTAGTGTCAACAGCGGTTTATTACCTGGTACAAATACTTCGATCTGTTCGAAAGAGTCTGTGTTTGTCACTAGGTATTTATATCCTTGAACTTCATCTGTTCTTGTCCCGTTTTCGTAGTGAAATACTATTTTGCCACTGTTACAATAATAAACTGGCTCTGAGATCAAGTCTTTTAAAGCAAACCGTCGTTTTACAAGTAATGATGCCATTTCATGCACCCCTTTCCAAATGTAGAAATATGAGGTATACTGTTCTTGCTAGGGAACTGTTATCTCATATTTAGTTGACAGTTACATTAGAGAGTCCTCTGTGATGGGGACTTTCTGATTATGTGGGTGATCTTATCCTCGCTTTCAGCATTTGCTGTTCACCTCCTTGTTTTGATGAGTTTAGTATACTTAAAAATTTCTTGAAATACCGGAACGATAGTTCCGAATAATTCATGTTTTGAATACCGAGTTGCTCTTCTAAGATGAATATTTTAAAATTCATCTATTTGCTTTGATACAGATATTATGAATCGTTTTTCACTCTTGCGCTGTAACTATCGCTCCGAATCCGTGTTCATTGCCGGATACAATTCAGAAATATTTACTTCAAGTGCTTTTGCTACGATTCCGAGTCTATATACCGATATTTTTTGTGTGCCTAATTCATATTTACCAAACATAGAATCACTGATATCGAGTCCATAATCTACCAATTTTGAACAGAATACGTTGATTGTCTTATATCCTTTCTCCTCTCGTTTTTCTCTCAAATTTACTCCTAATTGATATAAAAATTCCTTTTCACTTAACATGACCTTAAATCTTTATACCAGCGCCAGTATGTTTTTCTCCTTATGTGTATTTAAGCAAACGTTTATCTTATGTTTGTATTGTACAAGGATTTATCGAAAATAAAGTGTATTACGAATCCCCCACAATCAAGACTTAAAAAAGAGCATAAAAATAGCACCCCGAAAGGTGCTGTGTGATTATATATTTTGTTCTTCCTCTAGTTGGGTGGTTTCTTTTTGTAATTGCTTTAATTCTTTTAATAAGCGATCGCAATTATCTTTTAAATCTAAAGTGCCTTTTGTCGTGGAGGTGAAAAGTTTGGCAGACTTTTTATGACTAGGAAATCGATATTTACTTGTTAAGAAGCGGATGATTACAGATGGACGATTTTGTAATTCTGGTGCATCCGCACATTCTAAAAGAGTAATGATAATATCTTCTAATTCAGACTTTTTTAATAATGCTAACGCTTCTTTTGGTGAATATTGTTTGACTGCTATTTCTTGCAATGAATGATAAAAATCTTTGGGACGTTTTGGTCGTTTAATTCCTCTTTTTTTGTCTTCGCTTATTAAAAATTGTTGTACGGTAGAATATGCATATCCAGCACATACTGTTTTTTCATATTTTGCCATAAAAGAATCAAATAATAGACTACCTTCTGGAAGTTCCCCGGGTTCTTCCTTATATAAACGGTATGCTTCTCTGATTTTCATAATGGATGGATACGTTTCTAAAGAATATTTGTATTTTTTCCATGCATTTACACAACGAAGTAATTCATTATAACAATTATTTAGATATTCTCTATCTGCAATTTCTTTCCCAAATTGTAAAAGGGCTTCTATTATATTTTTTTGATGTTCTTCGGGATATGATTGACAAAGTATAAATATATTTTCCACTAAATTTTTATTTGTAGCGGATTTCAGATATTTGTATATGCTCAAATTTTCGTCTTCTGAATAAGAATGATGATATTGCGGAATATTGCTCTGTGTCATTTAAATTTAAAATCCTTTCACCAAAATACTATTTACAATTAGAAGTTTCTTTTGAATGTGTTGTTATCCATTCTTTCAAAACTAAGTTGATATACTGACTGAAATTCCTATCATCTTTTTCTGCCATTTTTTTTATTGTATCAATAACATTTTCATCAAGAGTAATACTGACTTTTGTTTTTAATGGTTTCATAAGATAATCTCCTTTTTAGTCAAAATATACCATTGAATGCCACCAAATCTTGACAAATGCTACAAAGTAGGATAAAGTAGGATAAAATAAGATGTATAAAAATAGAAATTGCAAAGGAAAGTAGGAGGAAAAAAGAAATGAAGAAGAAATTTGTTGTTGCGTTGGTAGCTGCTATGTCTTTGACGATTGCAGGAACGGGAACAGTATTTGCGATGGATAAAGTATCAACAATAGCAAGCGAAAAAGAGCATGTACATGGGGATAACTGTGAGTGGGTTGTTGACAAAGAAGCTTGGACAGAAACAATTAACCACCCAGCTGAGTACAAGACAGTCCATCATCCAGCTGAGTACAAGACAGTCCATCATCCAGCTGAGTATAAGACAGTTCACCACCCAGCTGAGTACGATACTATTCACCATGAAGAAGAAGGTAATATGGAGCTTGAAATGCATCTTACTTGCAATGGTTGCGGTCAGGACTTTGGTGTAGTTTCTCCAGACTCACAGGCTCTTTGGGAAGCACATATGAAAGAAATGGTAGGTAACGGCGATTACTCTCATATGGGGTATGGAACAGAACAGAAAGAAGTATGGATCGTAGACAAACCAGCATGGGATGAGCAGGTTCTCATTAAAGACGCATGGGACGAACAGGTACTGGTAAAAGAAGCTTGGGACGAGCAAGTCCTTGTTAAAGATGCTTGGGATGAGATTGTAAATCATCCAGAAGAAGGTCACTGGGTATGCAACGGAGAACCGCAAAAGCCGGAGCAGAAGCCAGAGAACCCAGATCAGAAGCCAGAACAGCCGGAGAATCCAGATCAGAAGCCAGAACAGCCGGAAAATCCAGATGTAGAAACACCGGAGACACCGGATGTAGAGAATCCAGAAACACCAGAACAGAAGCCAGAAGCACTAACAACACCAGAAGAAAATAAGGAAAATGTTCAGACACAAGAAACAGAAACAAAGAAAGAGGGAACAACACCAAAAACTGGAGATACAGCTTCCGCACTTCCAGTTGCAGGAGCAGGACTTGCTTCACTCGGAGTTGCTCTTGCAACAATCTTAAAGAAACGGAAATAATTCCATAATTTTATTTGATCGAAGCCTAATCGCTTATGCGTGAGGGCTTCTTTGTGTATAAGAGAAAATATAGGCTGATATGTGGTGTATAGAGAGTAGACACTTGCCCCGCCAACCCACCGCCCTGTTAGGAACCGTCGCTCGGGGCATCCTACGGAACGTTGGTTATGCCAAAGAATAATCAGAGGATCAGTGACTATAGGGCACTTTTAGGGCACCTTTTCGTAAAAAGCTATGATAAGTTATACGATTAGCAATTGAAAAATCCTTTATTTCTGGGCTTTATAGTATATTATAAAACAATATAACCTAACAGAATAGTCCCTCATTCCTTTAGATAACTATAAAACAACGAAACCCGTTAGCCCTTGTGGTTAGCGGGTTTTCGCTGTTCATAAAGGTCTGGCAGTTTTAGTTTGAAGAAAATATAATCAATTTTTATACATTCTTTGATATTCACTCGGAGAAATTCCGGTTGCTTTTTTAAAGCAGAGGGAGAAGTACTGCTGGCTGTCGAAACCGGTCGCGGAAGCGATTGTCTGGATTGGATCATTGCTTGTTGCAAGAAGATATTTTGCTTTTGCCAGTCGCTCTTGATAAATGTATTCTGATAATTTTATCCCGGTAATCTGTCGGAACAGTCGGGAGATATAGGTCTCGTTATAATTTACAATTGAGGATAAGGTTGATAAGGAAATAGTTTCGTTTAAGTGTTCTTTAATATAGGTTTTGATTTTTAAAATGACCGTTTCATTTTTATCGGTGGCTTTTAGTGATAGTACTTCAAATAATTGTGTAGAAAAATTTTCTAAGTAACCGAAAGCTTCTTCCCAGCTTGTAAAGTCATTTAAGTGATAAAGCGGGTAGATTGCAGTCCGTGGAGCAAGTTTTTCCTGCAGATGGTAGAGAGTAATGTAGGAAATCAATGTTGCAGAGATACCGAGATAGATTTCAATTGCTTCCAACGCATGGATACTTTTTTGCTTTTTACAGAGATCCCGCAGGGAGTGGAGGGCGAGGAGATATTCGGACCAGGTATTCTGATAAAGGTAAAAGGATAACTCCTGCAATTTCTGTGAGGCGGCATTTCTGTCAGAATTTTTGAAAGTGACAGAAGTTTCTGAGTCCGTTTTTGTCTCAAAGAGAGAAACAGAAGAGACTGTCCAAATGTTTCCGGTATTCTGGATTTCCAGCTGCTGAAGAAGGCGATAGTAAGTATTGGCAGTAGCATCCAGAGAAACCGGGTGTGGATAAAGAATCAGATTCACATTCCGGTGCAGGGAATTCATACTGTAATTCATTAGGTCTTCCAGACAGCTTTTCAGAAATGTAAGTTCATTTGGAATGGATTTACTAAAATCTTTTGATGGCTGAAAGAACCAAAGCATATTTCCATGATTCAGATTCAACATCGTATGGCTAAAAGAATGTTTCAGAAGTTCTTCTGCCAAAGTGAGGTATTCTAGGACAAAGGTGGACATATTTTTTGCATATTCGTCAATGGAACGGAGATGTACGACCATGTAAGCAAGGTATACCGGTTGAGAGAAATCGAGACAGAAGTCAGATCCCGCGAGAGTAAGATCCCGACAAATCTGATGGGAATCATGCCCGGTCAGTATTTCCCTAAGAAGATTCTGCTGCATAAGATGTGTCAGAAGACGATCTTTGCTCTGAGAGCTGTCAAGTAGGAGATCGGTCTGGGATTCTTTTATGATTTTTTCAATGGCACAACGCACTTCAGCCAAAATCGTTTCATCTGACTCAGTCTTCAGCAGATAAGAAGTATGAGAGAGTCGGTTTGCCTGATAAATATATTCAAAGTTGTCATAAGCAGTCAGAAAGATAATATGACATCTTGGCCAGCTTGCGCTGACTTTTCTGGCAAGTTCTAGTCCACTGTATCCAGGCATGTGGATATCAAGTAGCATCAGATCAATTTTAGAAATCGAAAGGATTTCCAGCGCTTCTGATCCAGAATAGGCTTTCTGAATATTCAAATCTATTTCTATATGTTCTTCGATCAGAGAAAACAGATAGTTTACAATATAACGTTCATCATCAACAATTAGCAAGTTCATAATATCCCCCTTATTTAGTGTTATATTTCCATAAAAAATTCCTATATTTCACAGAAGTCATCTGATTTATGTATTATTATTGCGAAAGGCGCCGGAATAATCATTTGATTCCATATGGAGCGTAATTGTAGCGCAAAGCCCTCCAAGTAGAGAACGCGAAATTTCCAAAGTATCCCGGTCATTCGAGAAAATGTGCAGACGTCTCTGGATATTCAGGATTCCTGACATTTCTACTCCGGCGGAAGAATGAGCGCTATCCTGAAGTTTTTTCTGAAGAGTGGTAAGTAGTTCGTCTGAGAGTTCTTCTCCGTTATCTTCGATGATCATGAACAGAGCATGTTCTTTGGAAAGAAAACGTACACGGATCAATCCGTCGCAGATTTTATTTTTTAATCCGTACTGAAATGCATTTTCAAGGATTGGCTGAAGGATTAGTTTAGGAACAGACAATGATGAAAAGCAGTTAGGCAATTCTTCCAGTTCAATCTGAATACGGCCAGCAAAGCGAAGCCCCTGGATATAAACATAATTTTTCATGTGTGCATATTCTTCTGCAAGTGTCACATGATCCATACTATTTTTTGTAATATAGCGGAAGCAGGAAGCAAGGGCATTTGCAACCATGGAAGCTTCTTCTGGTTCAAAGCGGATCATACGTTGAAGCATAAAGAAGCTATTGTACAGAAAGTGCGGGTTGATCTGTGCTTGAAGTTGTTTCATTTCTGCTTTTTGCAATAAAAGTTTCTGATTATAATCCCGCTCAATTAAGCGACTTAATTTGAGTGCCATGTTGTTAAAGGCATGGTACAAATAGGCAAAATCATCATTTCCAGTCTGTATGATCTGTACTTGGAAATTACCGTGTTCGACTTCATCAAAAGCATCTGTCAGTTTGCTTAGAGGCTTATGTACCATGCGATAAATTCCGATGAAAAACAGGATGCTGGCACAGATGATGAGAAAGAAGAACAAAAAGAGCAGACCATAACTGTAGCGGATCGATGGAAGGAGCGAGGTGTCTGAAATCAGCCGTACATAGATACCGCTCGAGGATTCCATCCGACTGAGAAATGCAGTGTAAGATTTTCCATGTAGTTCCACTTTTTGATAGGAAGGAGCAGATGTATGTGCATTCTGCTTAAGGAAGTTCGATGCTTCTTTGCGAAGATCAGAAGGAAGGTTTGAAAGGGAAAATCCATTTTCTATTTCAAATAGATAAAATTCATCAGAATAAGAGCTATTTGATTCCAGATAGGATTTTAGTGCATTTTCGGATAGAATGAAATTGACGGCAAAGGCAGGGCTTGATGAAAATGGAGCCATAAATACAGACAGTGTTTTCCTTTTCTCTAGTGGAGATTCATAATATTCTACTAATCCGTGTGTCTTTGACAACTCCTGGTAAAAGCGAGTTTCTTCTTCGGTGAGTGTACAATAACTTCCGATGGGGTAATTGTCGGAATTGTACATTAGATTATAATTGAAGAGATAGGCATGAGCAGACTCCAAAAGTGGAGAGGAGGCGCAGAGACTTGACAGCTGCTCACGGAGCAAGTTGACACGGACACTTTTATCATAGGTGGAAAGATAAGGGTAGATGACAGCGAGATCCCGGAGAAAATTCTGCTCAATAATATGAAGATTGGCAGTGTAGATCTGCTGTAGATTTTCATCTAGGCGGGCAATATAAGAATCATTATTAGACTGGATAGCATCTAGAGTCTGCTGCCTCTGTTTCAAATTATTGTAGTTTAGATAGATTAGGCTGACAGTCATGAGAGGCAGGAGAACAGCCAGAAAAAGAAGGATAACTTTTTTTAATAGTAAATTTCTTTCATGAAAAGCATTTGGGTGTAGAAGAGTTTTTAAATATATTTTTCCAGACATGGTTGACTTTTACAAATTCCTTTCTATATTTTTTGTATTTTTCCGAGCATTTTGTAATACATGCCTGCCGAGGGCAGACTTTTTCTGATAAGGTATAGGGCAATATATTTACACTAAAATTCATACTGTTTTCGTATGATTTAGTATAGCATAAGGAGAAATGGAATACAAAGTGAGAGAGTTATAATATCTTGTGATTTGTATAAAATTTTGTTATCTTAGCAGAAATAGTGCAAGAAACTACACAAATGTAAAAATATTTTATATGTTTTTGGATGGGAATCCAATAAAATAAGGACAGAAACAAATACAGAGAATAAAAATCTTCGGTGAGAAGAGAAAGGGATGGAGAAAATGAAAAGAAAGAAAGTGTTATCAGTATTGCTTGCAAGTACGCTTGTATTTGGAATGACCGGGTGTATGAGCAAAGGGACAGAATCCGGAGGGGAGAAGAAAAAGACAGAACAAAAACATGTAGAAGCACCAAAGGGAGCATTGGATAAATATAGCGAAACGGTGACAATCTCAACTGTGCTACCGGAAAATGCCGGAATCCAGTGGCAGGAGGGTGACGACTACGGTGATAATCCATGGTACCGTGCTTATGAGGAGCGGTTAAATATCAAAGTCGTTAATGACTGGGTGAGCAATGATTATAAGACGAAGTTAAATCTTACGATTGCAGATGGAAATCTTCCAGATGTATTTAGTGTATCTAGTCAGCAACTTCAACAGCTGATCGATGCAGACTTAATCTGGGATCTGGGAGAAATCTTTGATACATATGCTTCAGATAATCTAAAAAAATATATGGAAATGGAAACAGATACTTTTGAGACCGGTAAGCGAGATAGAAAATTATATGGTATCCCGCAGCTGACATATGGAATTATTGATCAGCCAACACAGATTTGGGTTCGTCAGGACTGGGCAGAAGAGGCAGGACTTCAAGAAATCAAAACAATGGATGAGTTTGAAAAACTTGCGAGGACTTTCCAAGAAACCCATGGTACTTATGCAATTACAGAGGATCAGGATCTGGAATGTATGAACAATCTTGCTGTTGCATGGGGAGCGCATCCAGGAATCTGGGTAGAAGGAGAAGATGGAAATCTGGAGTATGGATCTGTACAGCCACAGATGAAAGAGGTACTTGCAAAATATACGGAGTGGTATAAAGAAGGTCTGATTAATCCAGAGTTTGCGACAACTGATATGGAAAAAATGTTCCAGGGAATCATTAATGGTGAAGTAGGAATCTGTCCGTTTGCACAGTGGTTTGGCTATCAACCGGGACCAGACATTATTTCAAATCTTGGTGACCAGGCATGCTTTGATGCTTATAAGATTCCGTCTGCAAATGGAGAAGAGGTAAAAGCAAATGTAAAATATTCCAATATCGGATATGTTGTTGTCAGCAAGACATGTAAGAATCCGGAGGCAGCAGTCAAGCTGTTGAATTTCTATGCATATATGATGGATGATGCACAAGGCAAAGAAGATACCCAATTTATTGACAGTCTCTTTAACCATGCTTATACAAATATCCCATATGCGTTGCGTGTCATTAACCCAATGACCGATTATAATCAGTTTGAGAATGTAACAAGCTATTTGGAAAAATATCAGAATGGTGAAGATGTGGATTCTTCTGAACTTGGAAAAGATGCTGTAAAATATGAACACTGTGTAGAATGGCTTGAGAAAAAGACACCGGAAGCGGTCGGAGACTGGATGCAGCAGGGAAGTCCGAAATCAGCATACCGGATTTCAAAAGAAATGATCGACAATAATGAGATTGTAAAAGATGCTTACTGGGGACAACAGGTAGAAACATTATTAAGTTCTGGAAGTACATTAGATGATATCTTAAAAGAAGGGTTTACAAAGATCATTGTAGGAGAAAAGCCGGTCGAATATTTTGACACATTGGTAGAAAATTGGAAAGCAGCCGGCGGAGAAGCTGCGACAAAAGAAGTAAACGAATTGTGTAAATAATAAAGAGTAAACAAGAAAGAATGTCCTCCGAATGCGGCAGTCTGCTAAGGAGGATATTTTTCTTTTAAGGATAAAGGAGAATAGAATATGTTAGCAAAATTTAAGAAACAGTGGCAATACCATTTGATGCTTTTGCCAGGGGTGCTCCTTGTGTTGATCTTCAGCTATATTCCATTGTATGGTGTGATTATTGCTTTTCAGAATTATAATCCGGGAATGGGATTTTCATCTCCGTGGGTTGGATTGAAAAATTTTCAATATCTGTTTAGTCAGCCTGCATTTTTAAGAACGATCTGGAATACATTTTATATTGCATTTTTTAAATTAATCGGAGGGATTGTTGTTCCAGTAGTTTTTGCACTGTTGTTAAATGAGTTGATATCGAACAAACTGAAAAGAATTTTTCAGACGTTAATTTATATTCCAAACTTTTTGTCATGGGTAATCATGGCAGGCGTGATGATGGACTTATTGGCCAAAAATGGTGCATTCAATGAATTGTTGACAGCAATTGGATTTCCAGTGATAAATTTCTTGGGAAGTCCTAAGGTGTTTCCGTGGACAATGATCATTAGCGACATCTGGAAAGGTTTTGGATTTGGAACGGTTGTTTATCTTGCAGCGCTTACGAGCATTGATCCAGGACTGTATGAGTCAGCACTTCTTGATGGAGCTACAAGATGGCAGCAGATCCGTTACATTACGATTCCGCTTTTGATGCCGACGATTATCCTGATGACAGTACTCGCGTTGGGAAGTGTGTTAAATGCCGGATTTGACCAGATTTTCAACTTATATTCCCCGATTGTCTATGAGACCGGAGATATTATTGATACATATGTATATCGGCTTGGTATACAGCAGGCGCAGTATTCCGTTGGAGCAGCCATCGGATTATTTAAGTCAGTTGTCTCATGCATCATGGTAGGACTGTCTTATATTTTAGCAGATAAGCTGGCGGGATACAGAATTTTCTAAACAGGGGGAAATAAATTTATGAAACAATACAAGACAAGGGCAAATAGGATTTTCAATGCCGTAAATATAACATTTTTAATTCTGGTCTCCGCGACCTGCCTACTTCCGTTTATACATCTTCTTGCAGTATCTTTTAGTGGAAGTGCGGCAGTAAATGCAGGAAAAGTCGGATTGCTTCCGGTAGATTTTACGACATCAGCTTATGAGTTTGCACTAAGAGGAGGGAAATTTCTGAGGGCACTTTTGATTTCGGTGGAGAGAGTAGTTCTTGGTGTGGGGCTAAACTTAATCTTGATGGTTCTTACAGCATATCCACTGTCAAAATCCAGCAAAAAAGTTGCCGGACGAAATATTTATATGACATTTTTTGTGATTACAATGTTAATCAGTGGAGGAATGATTCCAACGTATCTTGTTGTCACAAAGCTAGGATTAAAAGATACGATATGGTCTTTGATTTTGCCGGGGGCACTTCCAGTCTACAATATGGTAATCCTCATGAATTTTATGCGGGGAATCCCGGAGGAGATTGAGGAGGCAGCAGTGATAGATGGGGCGACACCATTTCAGATACTGGTAAGGATTCTTCTTCCAGTTTTAAAACCAGCACTTGCAACGGTAGGACTTTTTTGTATCGTTTCACATTGGAATGACTGGTTCAGTGGAATGATTTATATGAATAATCCAGATAATTATCCACTTCAGACTTACCTGCAATCACTGCTTCAGAATTTTGAGCAGATTTTACAGCAACAAGGAGCAGGGGATATTCAGAGACTTCTTGTGCAAATGAATGCAAGAACTGGACGGGCTGCACAACTATTCCTTGGAGCACTTCCGGTGATGATGATTTATCCGTTTTTACAGAAGTATTTCACAAAAGGACTTGTCATGGGAAGTGTGAAGGGATAAATCGATAAAAGAACAGAAAAAGCGGTCACAAAGGAGCAAGGTTATGAAACAGATAGAGGTAAGCACTTATGGTATTTTCCCGGAAGACTGCCGGGAAAATACATGGAAGTTAAGGCAGATGCTGGATCAACTCAGAGAAGAGGAGGGAATTCAGATCATATTTGAGCCGGGAACGTACCATTTTTATCCAGACTATGCGGTGGAGAAGCTTCTTTATATCTCCAATCACGATGAAGATACAATCAAGCGGATTGCATTTGATCTGACGGGATTTCAACATCTCGTGATCCGGGGAGAAGAGACACAGTTTTTATTTCACACGGATGTGATTCCGTTTTACCTTCATGCATGTGAGGATATAACGATCGAAGGAGTCAAGATTGACTACGTGCGACCGGGATATTCAGAAGGGAAGATTCGGGAGCTGGAACCGCAGCGGATGGTCGTGGAGATTGATCCAACCGAGTATCCATATGAGATTTTTAATGGAAGATTATATTTTCGCGGCGAAAATTTTTTCAATGAAATGACATATGGATGTCTGGAGATGGATGGAAAGAGGCATGCGCCAGTCTGTCAGGGACACGATATCGGGTTCAACCGTCCATATCCATGGTCTTACGGTGCAGTGTTTGATGAGCTGGAACCGGGAGTTGTGGAAATCAGGTTGCTCGGAGATAAGGAATTTTTAAAGACGTCACAGGTGGGAAATGATCTAATCTTTCGTCATCATGCAAGGACACATCCGGCATTTTATGTGACGTACAGTAAAGATATCGTGCTGCAGGATATCGTACTGTACCATTGTGTCGGGATGGCAGTGATTGCACAGTTTTCGGAAAACCTTACGATGCGCAGATTTGATGTACGCAGACACCCGGAAAAGAAGCGAATTTTTACAGCGACTGCAGATGGATTCCACCTGATCTATTGCAGAGGGAAGATACAGATTCAGGACTGCCTGCTGGAAAATCAGCTGGATGATCCGCTGAACGTCCATGGGATCTACGGAAGGATCCACAAGATTATCAGTGAGAGAGAAGTAATGGTCGAACTTGTGGAAGGGATGCAGAAAGGAGTTCCACTTGGGAAGAAAGGGGAACAGTTCCGGATTATTGATAATGAGACAATGCTGGAAATTGAGACTGTCAGACTGGAAGAGCATCAGATGCTTAATGGAGATTATCAGTATATGAAGTTTGATCGTCCGGTAACGGAGTGGAAGGAAAGCTTTGTAGTAGAAAATACAGATTATGTACCGGATGTGCTTGTGGAAGGGTGTACATTTCAGAACAATCGTGCAAGAGGACTGCTTCTGACGAGTGAGGGGGATGTTCTTGTGAGAAAGAATGTATTTAAGACTGCGGGCTCGGCGATCTTGATTGAGGGAGATTCCAATTATTGGTTTGAGTCTGGAGCCACAAGACATATCGTTGTGGAACAGAATCAGTTTATCGACTGTGCATATGTACCTGACTGGGGAAACGCACCAATTCAGGTATCACCAAGTGCAAAGAAATATGTGCAAGGACAACGTTATCATAAATATTTAGAACTGCGAGACAATGAATTTTATTGTTTTGATGACCGTATTTTATGGGCGCAGAATATTGAAGAAATTCACATGAGTGGAAATAAGATTTTCCAGACAGATACATTTCCTCCAATGGAGGGGGAACGATTTTACCTGGATGGTGTATTGAAATTTGAGGATAAGTAAGAAGGATAGAAGGAGAACTGACAGAATGAATCGAGGAAAATTAAATGTAGGAATGATTGGTTTTGGGGCGAGAGGAACGTTACTTTTGAGGGACATCATTCTTCCGCTTGGAAAGGCGGATATTAAGTCTGTTTGTGACAGTTATGAAGATCGCGCAGAAAAGGCAGCAGATCAGGTCGAAGAGGTGCAGGGAAAAAGACCGACAGTCACATTAGATTATCATGAAGTCATTGCAGATCCAGAAGTCGATACAGTGATCATTACCTGTGCATGGGAAGATCATATTGCCATCGCAATCGAAGCAATGCGTGCAGGAAAGGCAGTCGGTATGGAAGTCGGAGGAGCATATACAGTGGAACAGTGCTGGGATCTTGTGCGGACTTATGAGGAGACAAAGACACCTATTATGATGCTAGAGAATTGCTGTTATGGACGCCGGGAAATGATGGCGATGCATATGGCAGAACTTGGGGTATTGGGAACAGTGGTACATTGTAAAGGTGGATATCATCATGACCTTCGAGATGAAGTGAGTGGTGGAGAGAAGTATCGTCATTATCGTTTGAGAAATTATTTGAACCGGAACTGTGAGAACTACCCGACACATGAGTTGGGGCCGATTGCACAGTTACTTCATATTAACCATGGAAATAGAATGGTTTCACTGACTTCTACATCCTCAAAGGCAGCAGGGCTCCACGAATATATTGCAGATCGTATGGGAGAAGAACACGAACTTGCTCACGCAGCATTTGCTCAGGGAGATGTTGTTACAACTGTGATTCGTTGTGCTGGAGGAGAGACGATCACATTGACGCTGGATACAACACTTCCGAGATATTACAGCCGGGATTTTACTGTGCGTGGGACAAAGGGAATGTATGAAGAAGTGACGGATTCGGTATTTCTCGATAAACAACATGAAGCATATGATTTCAAATGGAAAGAACAGTGGGGAAATGCAGAAGAGTACAGCAAAGAGTATGAACATCCGATGTGGAAACAATATAAAGAAGAAGGAGTGCGTGGTTCCCACGATGGAATGGACTGGTTAGTGTTCCGGGAATTTTTTGATAGTATTTTAAATGAAACTTCGTGTCCAATCGATGTTTATGACACTGCTGCATGGATGTGTATCACAGCACTTTCTGAAGAGTCTATTCTTGCAGGTGGCAGGCCGGTAATGATTCCAGATTTTACTAAAGGAGCATGGACTACAAGATAAAAAGGTGCTATCGCTTTGTGAGACATTCTGGGAAGTCAGATTTTTGGATCTGCTTTCCCAAGGAAGTTTCCTTTGCGATACCACCTTTTTTGATTATTTAGAAAGTTCTGCCATTTTTTTATTATTTTCGTCTACCTGCTTTTTGTTCAGCGGGAAGAAGATCATAAATACAAGTGCTAATGCGAAGCAAACTGCCGGAATACCAATGGCAATATTGAATACAGACTGTTTTACAGCTTCTGTCTGTACCGTTGCCGTTTCTGCATATCCGATCCAGGTAAGGCTCCATCCACCGATACCGGTACATACAGCGCCAGCCATTTTACGCATAAAGCTGTTCATAGCGTAAACAGTTCCACCGGCATTTGTGTTTGTTTTTAAATAGTAGTTGTCGATACAGTCATTGAGCATTGCAAAGCATAACATAGAACAAATACCAAGACCGAAAAATGCAAAAAATGCACCAATGAAGTAAAGAAATGGATTACTTACTCTTGTGATAAAAATCACGATATAAGCGATGGTTGAAATCGATAATCCAACGACGCTGACTTCTTTTTTTCCGAATTTTTTACCAAAGATAGTAGCAATCGGTGCAGAAGCCATCATTCCTAAGAACATTACAATGCTAGCGAAACCGGAAAGACTGGTATTTCCAAAGTAATCTAGGAAAATATACTGGTTGAATAACATGAAAATCTGAATTGCTGCATAAATGAAAATGCCATTTCCAAAGTTCATTAACAAAGCTTTATCGGTAAAGCATTTTTTAATGACATCGAAGCTATTGTCAGATTTTTTTCCGGAATCTGTCTGGTTGTCCAGATGAACACGCTCGATACTGAATTTCCAGCAGAATAAGATGGTTATAAGTGCTACAAGGCCTAAAATGACAGAAGCATTAAAGAATCTTGGTCCACTGGCGATATTATTGCCATCTGCATCTTTTACATAAATAATAAGTGGAATGATAATTCCTAAAAGAAGTCCGCCAATCTGGGAACCAACACTTCGCCAAGTAGAAAGACTTGATCTGTGTGTTGGGTCAGATGTAACAACATTCGATAAAGCACCATAAGGAATATTTACAGCTGTGTAGCAAATAGAACCAAAAAGAATATAGGTAACTGCTAAGTAAATTACCTTGATTGTCATCGGGGCATTTGCAAGGAAGTAGTTGTACATTAAAGTACTTGTGATTACAAGTGGTATACTTCCGTAAGCCATCCAATAACGGTAACGCTCTCCTTTTTTGTTCGTTCTTGTATCGCAGATACGTCCAACAAAGATATCTGTAAAAGCATCTACAAAACGTGCTAACATGAAGATGGATCCGACGATTGCACCGGATACTCCCATAACCTTTGTGTAAAATACTAATAAGTAACTGTTGGCGAGTGTAAGGACAATATTACAACCTACATCCCCCATCATATAAGCCAGTTTATCAAGAAGTCCGAATGGACGCATCTTGATTTCTTTTGTGTCATTGCTCAAAATAACTTCCTCCTTTATATAAAACTAATTATGACACTTTAATTATAGTAGATTCTTGAGATGGTTATAATGGACACTCTCATAGGATATGTCCCTTTTGCCGAAAAAAGTTTTGTAAGAAATTTGGTAATTTTGCTATAAAAAATTGAAAAGCCAAGAAGGCTATGTTAAAATAGGCGTGATTCTCAACCCTTTGGAAAAGGAAAAACAGCTGGCTTATACTATGTACGGCTGTGGGAATCGATAATACCGATACAGGCAAAGATCTATATCTTGTGGACATCAAGATCACAGCAATTATTCTTTAAGATTTTAAAAGATAAGAATCTCCTGATATTTTGTAGTTATAAAATTGACAGTGCCTGGTCGTCCAGCAAAATCGAGTCGACTTTGGAAGAGATAAGTTTACGGGTTACTGTTATGCGCCATTCATTGATACCTTAACGGATGACTGACAACATATAGTTATGCGAAGTCGCTGCTATACAGTTCCGCACACATTTCCACATGTCCTGTAGTGTGCCAGTTTTATTTAAGAAGAGAATATCAGAAGGAAAATAGAATAGAAAGCGAAAGACAGTTGCTAGGTTTCCTAACCCATCGGTGCCTTTCGCAGAAAGGCGGAAAATAGTTATGAAACAAAGAAGTGGCGATATTGTAATCCGAGGGCAGCAGGCGATTGTAAAAGCACTGATTTGGCTTATGAAAGATAAGGAATTTAAGAAAATTACAGTGACAGAAATATGCCAGATTGCAGGGGTAAACAGGAAAACTTTTTATCGTAATTTTGAAACAAAAGAAGATGTCTTAAAATATTACTTAAATGAACTTTTTATAGAATATATTCAGGATAAAGAAGGAATTCAGGAAACAAGAAATTTTATCGATCATTTTTTGAGTTTTTACAGAGAAAAGCATGAAACCATGGGACTTTTAATGGAGGAAGACCTGATTATGTTTACGATGGAAGAAGTCCGAAAATATGGGGTACAGGAGAGTATGGAAGTAGGAAAAGAGAACGCTTTCTGGATTGGAACTTTTATCAGCGCGGGGTTGGTGAAGGTGTATGAAGCCTGGTATAATGAAGGATTTGTAACACCGCTGGAAGAGGTCGTAAATGCGGTAATGCTCCTGCTGCCGGCGATTTGAGAAGAATAACAAGCTCTGTCAAATTTATACAAAAAAGAGATAAGAATTTTGTGGAAAAATGTCCCAAAGTTCTTTTTTTGTCCCTTATGTTAAAATTTGCGGATTGTTATAATGATTACTATATGATTTATTTCAAAAATAGGAGGAAAAAAGAATGGGTCAGACAATTCAATTAAAAGAAAACGGACTTGAATTTCTTCGTCAGATGGATGCCAGATTAGTATCTTACAACATTGAAATGACGGAAGTGACAGGTGGAACATTTTGGAAAGCATATACAGATGCACAGATCGATGGAACAGAAGAGTTTCCGATTATCAGTGACTGGAGAGATATGGCAAAATTACAGCAGGTTTATGAACCGGTTGATTTATATCATCCACGTCTTCGCAAATTAGCAAAAGAACTTGGTTCTGCATGGGTTCGTGTTTCAGGAACTTGGGCAAATAAAACCTATTATGATTTTGACGGACATACCAATGGTGTTGTTCCGGAAGGATTTCAGAATTTATTGACGAAAGAACAGTGGACAGGGGTTCTTGATTTTGTAAAGGAAGTAGAAGGAAAATTATTGATTTCTGTTGCAAACTGTCCTGGAATTCATTGCGCAGACGAACCGTGGAATCCGGAACAGACTAAATTAATCTTTGATTATAGCCGTGAATATGGAGTGCCGATTGAAGCAGTAGAATTCACCAATGAACCGAATATGATGGCAATGAGTGGACTGCCGGTTGGATATACAGCAGATGATTTCTGTCGTGACCATGATTTGTTCTGTTCATTTATACGCGCGAATTATCCGGAAACATTGTTAGTAGGTCCATGTACCTGCGGAGATGTTCCAGCAGGAATCATTAATACAGGGGAAGATAATGTAGGTGGTGGAATTGCTTCTGCGTTAGAAATGGTGACAACAGATCAATTAATTGGAAATGGAAAAGAAAAATTAGATGTATTTAGTTACCATTATTATAATGGAATTTCAGAGCGTGGTGCCGCAATGGGAGGACATTGGAATTTTGAAAATATCTTAACAGATAAATATTTAGGAATTGCAAAAGAATGTGCAAGCTATTACACAACAGTTCGTGATCGCTATGTTCCAGACGGACAGATGTGGGTGACAGAATCAGGTGATGCCGGCTGTGGTGGAAACACATGGGCGCCGACGTATGCGGATGTTCCACGTACATTAAATGAATTGGGGGATTTCTCAACCGTTACAGACGGGGTGATTTTCCATAATACATTGTGTTCTTCGGCATACGGATTTTTAAATCATGGAGACTTCCTGCCACGCCCGAACTATTTTGCAGTATTATTATGGAACCGTTTGATGGGACAGGAGGTATACGCTACCAATATCGAAAAAGAAGGTGTACATGTATTTGCACACGCTAGAAAAGATGGAAAAGAAGGCCTCGCTTACTTAATCATCAATCCTTCTAAAACAGAAGCGATGACAGTAGAACTTCCAAAAACGGCAGAAGTTTTTGTATTGGAAGGACAGGGGCAATTCCGTTCTCGTGTGATGACATTAAACGGAAGACCGCTTGTACTTGGAGAAAATGATGTACTTCCAGAATTGATTCCTGCAACGGTAGAAGGTGCATTTGAGTTAGCTCCGACTGCATGTGCTTTTGTACTGGTATAGAAAGAATTGGGAGAAAGATTTATTCGTATAGCAATAAAATAAGTAGAAGCGACTGGGGAACGAGGTGGTTTCCGTCAGTTGAAAAGTGGCAGATGTGATTTATACAAAATCACATCTGCCACTAAAATTTTTCCGGAAAGAAAAATCTTATGTAAATATATAAGGAAAGAAAGCGTTAGTGCGCTGCTTTATTTTCCAAATTGCCTTCCTTAGAGGATACTCTTGCACTGATCCAGTTATAGGAAGTTTCAAATACATTGTGGAAGAGCAGTCCGTATACCGAACCGAGCGCATTTGTGAGAATACGGAGAATGATTGCTCCGGCAACCCCAAAAGAACTCATGGCGATTGACAGCGCTCCGAAAGAGTTAAATACTGCCTGCCATCCATAGGTTGCAGAGAGTCCGACTCCGATTCCACCGATCATACCGATATAGCCATAACAGCTTTCAGGAAGAAGATAGTAGAGGCAGAGGAAACAGAGCCCTCCGAGAATATTTCCGGGTGCACGGTATTTGACACGCTCGATCAGATCCTTTTTAAATGGAAGCAGAACGGACATTGTTGCAATCCCGACCCACATCACTCTCGGAAGATGGATCAGAGACGCGAACAGGATTGCGGTAGAAACACCCAGTGTCAGGCGGATCTGCCACCGTGTACGCATAGAGTGAATGTCAAATTCCTGGAAAATATGTCGGATCGTACGTTTGTAATGGACTTTCCGGTGGTTTCTCCAGAGGATAAAGCAGGTTGCAAAAGCTCCGACAGAAAGTCCGGCAAGACGTAAAAGGTAAGAGTTTCCGGTAGTATCATATCCCTGAAGGAGCAGGTAGCCGAGAACGAATGTAGAATGATTGGACATAATTACATTGTGACAGCCAAGAGACATCAGGGCGCCGATGCAGACTACATTGATCAAAAATGCCGGGAATGGTCCGACCATGTTCGAGATTCTTGGTCCAAATGCAAGGATTCCGTAAATGATAGCAAGTAGTAGAACTCCGTGAGAGTTCTTGATGCCGAGGTCTGCATTGCGGAAGACCATCACGGCGAGTAGAACAACGACGCCTACGATACTGTTTTCTTCTCCGAATACTTTTGTATAGATTGTGACAAATACAACACAGAATGCTACTGTCAGTAAAATCTTAAACAGGTAGATACAAATGTGTTTCCACTTTTCTTTTGGATCTTTGATATTTCGGATCAGTGCTTTTGAACCGGCTTGATTTAGTTGTAGTTCTTGATAAAAAGTCAATAGAAATCCCTCCTAGTGTTCGATGTCTTGCAGGACATCGTTTGTTTCGTGAATCAGTTCCATCAGTTTCAAAAATTGTACCTCTCCTAGTCTGCGCCGCATTGTGTAAATCGGTGAGAGGTAATAGTTGTAAGTCTCCTCCAATGCTTTTTGCCCTCTTTCTGTGATCGAGAGGTGATAACTTCTCCTATCTGTCAGGCTTGGCTCTTTTGTAAGTAGTTCTTTTTTTACCAAATGTTCGATCAGACGGCTGACTGCAGATTTTCCAAGTCCCATACAACTGCATAGTTCATGAGGTGTCAGTGGCACATCAGACAGTGAGATGCGGGACAGAAGATCAAGTTCCTGGGAAGTTGAGATACTCCCTTTTTCGGTGCGCCGTACATTTCTACTGCAAAACTGACGCAGGTTCTGCATGTAGTTCATCATTTCAATCCAGTCGTAATCCATCACGGTTCTCCATTTCTATAAGTCTGTACAAAATATGTCAGTATCGATTACAAACAATCAAAAATAGTTTACAAAGTGAACTACTTATAGTGTAGGGCGAAAAACTTTAATTGTCAATAGATAAAAAAACGTGCTATAATCAGAAAGATACAAGTTGAGAAGGATTTTCAAAATAGGTTCATACCAGATTTTTGGTCTGGTATCAGAAGAATGGGAGGAGAATCGAAATGAACTTATTCATAGACGTGTTGATGGATGCAGCGATAGACAGTGTAAGGATGCTTCCGTTTTTATTTGCGGCATTTTGCCTGCTGGAGGCGATGGAAAGGCATGCGGGGAATTTTAGCCAGCGGGTACTGACTGGTATCAGAGGCGCAGGGCCTCTTCTGGGAGCGGTACTTGGATGTGTCCCGCAGTGTGGATTTTCCGTGCTTGCAGCAAATTTGTTTTCCGGGGGAATGATTTCTGCAGGAACATTGCTTGCCGTTTTTCTGTCGACCTCGGATGAGGCAATTCTGATGATCATGGGTCAGCCGGAAAGTGCGGGTGTCGTAGGAAAATTATTATTGGTAAAAGTCGTGATCGCAGTGATTGCGGGATATCTGATAGATTTTTGCTTTCCGAAACTTTTTTCTGAGAAAAAGGAAATTCACGATCTGTGTGAGAAAGAATCTTGTGGTTGTGGGCATTCTCATGGGGTAATCCTGCCGGCATGGAATCATACTTTGAAACTGTTTATATATATTTTCCTCTTCTCTGCCTGCCTGAATCTGGTTCTGGAAGTGGCGGGAATCGGAAAGGTGGAAAGCCTTTTCTGGAGTGGTTCGGTGTTTCAGCCAATTTTGACGGCTTTGATCGGGTTTGTTCCGAATTGTGCTGCATCCGTCCTTCTGACTGAGTTGTATATCAAAGGCGTGATCAGCTTTGCGGCGGCAGTGGCAGGACTTTGTACGAGCGCAGGAGTCGGACTGGTTGTACTGTGGAGAGTAAATCGGAATCGGAAGGAAAATATAAAGATGATGGGAGTGCTTTATGGAGTCGCTGTTGTGGCAGGAATTATTTTATACTGGGTATAGGGAAGTGTTTGTTAATTAAAAAACTATTCAGAAATTAAAAGGAAATTTTAAAATATAGATTGTATTGTTAGAAAATAAGTGCTAAAATAAGAACAGCTAATGTACAGAAAGGTGTGCAGTTTCAAATAGAAAGTACACAAAAACTGGCATGAAATTTTGAAGAGAAGATGGAGGAAACTGGTATGTTACAAGGAAAAGTTGCAGTCATTACAGGGGGAACAAGAGGAATCGGATATGTGACTGTAAAGAAATTTTTAGAAAATGGAGCAAAGGTTGCAATGCTTGGATCTAGAGAGGAGACGGTTCAGAAGGCACTTGCTTCGCTGAAGGAGGAAAACCCAGAGTATCCGGTTGTAGGATATTGGCCGAATCTGACTAAACACGAAGAAGTGAAAGAAGTGTTTGAGAAAGTGAAAGAAGAGTTTGGATCTCTGGATGTTCTTGTGAATAATGCAGGAATTTCTGCAAGAGATCCGCTGTATGACTATGATCCGGCGGCATTTGAGAAGATTATGGATCTAAATGTCAATGCAGTGTTTAACTGCTCTCAGGTAGCTGCATGCATCATGAAAGAGCAGGGAGGCGGTGTGATCTTGAACACAAGTTCCATGGTAAGTATTTATGGACAGCCAGCAGGATGTGGATATCCGACATCGAAATTTGCAGTAAACGGAATGACCAAATCTCTGGCAAGAGAACTTGGAAAGGACAATATCCGTGTCAATGCAGTGGCACCGGGTGTGATCCGCACAGATATGGTAGCAGCACTTCCAGAGTCTGTAATTCAGCCTTTGATCAATACGATTCCACTTCGCCGTGTCGGAGAACCGGAAGATATCGCAAATGCATTTGTATTTCTTGCAAGTGACATGGCAAGTTATATCACAGGTGTTGTTCTGTCAGTAGATGGTGCGACAATGAGCTAAAAAGAATAGACTGCCGGAAGCATCTCACGAAGAAGCACGGCAGTCTTATTTTTTTGTTCTATAAAAATTTTTCCGAGAATTTGTGTAAATAAAAAGCAGAACCTATAACCGGGCGTTATTAAGACTTATTAGTAAAATATACTGGTCAACAGTCCGATATGTGGTCTATAATAAAATGGAAAAAACGGTCAACAATGAACAGAGATAAAGGAGAATCATTCATGGAAATGTTATCAATTGAAAAAGAATTGCAGGGAAACGCATATCCGGGAAGAGGAATCATCATCGGAAAGACACCGGATGGGAAAAAGGCAGTCACTGCATATTTTATTATGGGAAGAAGCGAGAACAGCAGAAACCGTGTATTTGTAGAAGAAGGACAGGGGATTCGCACACAGGCATTTGACCCTTCAAAATTAACAGATCCAAGTTTAATTATCTATGCGCCAGTGCGGGTGCTTGGCAATAAGACGATCGTGACAAACGGAGATCAGACAGACACGATTTATGAGGGAATGGACAAGCAGCTCACTTTTGAGCAGTCACTTCGCAGCAGAGAATTTGAACCGGATGCTCCAAACTATACACCTCGTATTTCAGGGATCATGCATATTGAAAATGGAACATACAACTATGCGATGTCTATTTTAAAGAGCAATAATGGAAATCCGGACGCATGCAACCGCTATACATTTGCATATCAGAATCCGGTAGCCGGAGAGGGACATTTTATCCATACTTACAAATGTGATGGCAATCCACTTCCAAGTTTTGAAGGAGAACCAAAACTGATCTCAATCCCAGACGATATGGAACAGTTTACAGAGATGCTCTGGAATAGCTTGAATGAAGAAAATAAAGTATCGCTGTTTGTACGCTATATCGATATTGAGACAGGAAACTATGAGACAAAGATTGTAAATAAAAATAAATAAGATGAGGAGAATCAGATCATGAGAGAGTTAGAATTAAAGTATGGATGTAATCCAAATCAGAAGCCTTCCAGAATTTATATGGAAGAGGGAGAACTTCCGATTAAGGTGTTATGTGGAAAACCGGGATATATTAACTTTCTGGATGCATTTAATGGCTGGCAGCTTGTAAGAGAATTAAAGAGAGCGACAGGACTTCCGGCAGCGACTTCTTTCAAACATGTTTCTCCGGCAGGTGCAGCAGTCGGACTTCCAATGGACGACACACTGGCAAAGATTTACTGGGTAGACGATATGGGAGAGTTATCTCCGTTAGCATGTGCTTATGCAAGAGCAAGAGGTGCAGACAGAATGTCTTCGTTCGGTGATTTTATCTCTCTGTCAGATGTCTGTGATGTTGCAACTGCAAAGCTGATCAAGAGAGAAGTGTCTGATGGTGTGATCGCACCGGGATATGAGCCGGAGGCACTGGAACTTTTAAAACAGAAGAAAAAAGGAAATTATGCGATCATCGAAATTGATCCGAATTATGAGCCAGATCCGATTGAGCACAAAGAAGTATTCGGAATCACATTTGAGCAGGGAAGAAATGAATTGGTGATCAATGATGAATTACTTTCCAATATTGTGACAGAAAATAAAGAACTTCCAGAGCAGGCGAAGATCGATCTCGCAATTGCTCTGATCACGCTGAAATATACACAGTCAAATTCTGTATGTTATGCAAAAGGTGGGCAGGCTATCGGAATAGGCGCAGGACAGCAGTCCAGAATCCACTGTACCCGTCTGGCAGGTCAGAAGGCAGATAATTGGTGGTTACGTCAGTCTCCGCAGGTACTCGGGCTTCAGTTCGTGGACAGCATCGGAAGAGCAGACCGAGACAATTCCATCGATCTGTACATCGGAGATGAGTATGAGGATGTGCTTGCAGAGGGAACATGGCAGAATATCTTCAAAGTAAAACCTCCGGTATTTACTCGCGAAGAAAAGCGTGCATGGTTAGAACAACTGACAGATGTTGCCCTTGGTTCAGATGCATTCTTCCCATTCGGGGATAATATTGAGCGTGCACATAAGAGTGGTGTCAAATACATTGCACAGCCAGGTGGATCTGTGAGAGATGACAATGTGATCGCTACTTGCAATAAATACAATATGACGATGGCATTTACCGGAATTCGTCTGTTCCACCACTAAGAAATAATCCAAAAGTAAAACTTCTATAAAATCTAAATAAAAAACTAGAATTCTAGTTGCAGAACCTCCTGAAAAGAGATATAATCAGAGCCAGATTATTTCAATTACAGGAGGTTTTATTTATCATGGACGCAGGCGACCCTGACGGGAACAGTATTTTATTTCAACTATTATTTCTTGCATTTCTTACTTTGGTGAATGCTTTCTTTGCGGGAGCAGAGATGGCAGTGGTGTCAGTCAATAAGAATCGGATCAAGGTTCTGGCAGATGAGGGAAGTAAGAGAGCAGCTCTGCTTCAGACATTGTTTGAAGACTCTACAAAGTTTCTATCAACGATACAGGTGGCAATCACACTGGCGGGATTTTTCTCAAGTGCTTCTGCGGCAACTGGTATTTCACAGGTGCTGGGCGGATGGATCGCACAGTTTGGGATTCCGTACAGCAATACGATCGCTGTTGTAGTCGTTACGATTATCTTATCTTATTTTACCCTCGTGTTTGGTGAATTGGTGCCGAAGAGAATTGCGCTTCAGAAAGCGGAGGCATTCAGCTTATTTGTTGTGCAGCCGATTTATATTATTTCAAAGATTTTATCACCGTTTATTAAGTTGTTATCACTGTCTACGAATGGATTTTTACATCTGATTGGAATGAAGACTGAGAATCTCGAGGAAGCAGTTTCAGAAGAAGAGATTAAAAAGATGTTAGAGACCGGAAGCGAGAATGGTGTGTTTAACGAGATTGAAAAGGAAATGATCAATTCGATTTTTTCTTTTGATGATAAGACAGCGAAAGATGTGATGGTGCCTCGAAGGGAAGTATTTGCAATTGACATTGAGGAGCCGTTAGAGAAGATTCTGGATGAGATCCTCGAGACAAGGCATTCAAGAATTCCTGTCTATGAAGAACAGATCGACAATATTATCGGGATTCTTCAAGTAAAAGATGTGATGATTGAAGCGAGAAAGAAGTCCTTTGAGGAAGTGGACATCCGAGCTCTTTTGAAAGAAGCGTTCTTTGTGCCGGATGGAAAGAGCACTGATGAGCTTTTTCGTGAGATGCAGAAGACGAAGAATCGTATGGCGGTATTGATTGATGAGTACGGTGGTGTATCGGGTATTCTTACGGTGGAGGACCTTGTGGAGGAAGTAATGGGAGAGATCACCGATGAGCATGAGGAAGAAGTTGTAGAACTTCAGAAAATCGGGGAGAAGGAATATTTACTGGATGGTTCGATTCTGATCGAAGAGCTGAATGAAAAATTAAACCTGAAGCTGGAGACAGAAAATTATGATACACTTTCTGGGTATTTGATTGAAGAGCTTGGATACATTCCAAAAGATTCCGGACAATGTGAACTGGACGCAGATGGAGTGCATTTTAAAATTTTGGAAGTGAAAGAAAAGAGAATCCGAAAAGTATGGATGAAGATACCGGAACAGGCAGAGAGATAAAAGAGTAAAATAATTCACCCAACTCTTGACAAAGAGCAAAAAATACCTGAACAGGCAGATCTAAATAGATAGATTGCTGTTCAGGTATTTTGTTATAGTTGTCTTACTGTGCAGCAGTTCCGCTGTCGTCTGTGGTAGTATCTGGTTCTGTTGTACCGGAGTTGTCTGTGTCGTTTGAAGCAGATCCGTCTGTACTGTCAGTAGTATTTGTATTGTCAGATCCGTCTGAGAGATCAGAGTTTGTAGTTGCTCCATCTTTATCAGATTCTGGATTTGCTGTCTGATCTGTTGTTCCGTTATCAGATTTGTCTCCATTCTCTTTTTTGTCTTTCTCATCGGTTCCGTCTGTGTGGTTCAAGATTTTTTCCTTGAGATCATTGATAAAGGAAAAATCATATCCGACATAAGTACCGTAAATAAAAGCGCCCCCACCTGCAAGTACCAGAATTAAAAGGAAGATTAAAAACGGCTTTAGGCACCCGCCTTTTTTCTTTTTAGAAACAACACGCTTCTCTGTGGATTTTACTTTATCTGGTTGAATGTAGTCGTAATCGTCATCATCAAAATCAAAGTCATCCTCACGGTAACGCTTCTTTGCAGGCTTTTCAGTCTGGCGGGAGCGGGAAGCATCAGATTTTTTCTTCGGAGAAGATGTTTTCTCAGATTTTGGTGCGGACTTTTTCTTCGGACGGTCGGAAGAAGTTGATGAGGATGCACGGGAAATAGCACTCTGGGAAGGGATCTCCTGAGTTCTTGCTGAGACATGTACTGGAGCCGTAGTATCTTTTGTGGCAGCAGATCTGGAAGCTTCCTCTCTTTGTGCTGCTTCCCTTTTTGCATCTGCAAGTTGTTCGGCTTCTTTTCGCTCCTTGGCAGCTTTTTTTAATTTATCAATATTGACCTTTGTCTTGCAGTGGTAGCAAAAGGCATATAAGTTATAGACAGGATTGCCGGCGGAATCTTTTCCGACCTCAATCTCTTTTAGTTTCATTTCTTCATGACATTTGTTACATTTCATTATAAAACACCCCTTAATTCTTTTGTGTATATTTTCATATACGATATTGAAAGTTTATACCTCTTCTATCATACATGAAAATCAGTGATTTGTATAGACTTGTTCTTGTGAATTTTCCGTGATAACCGGAAAATATTTTAGGAGTCGTCAGAAAAATATTTTTGCAGGAATTGAAAAAAATGGTTGTATATTTGTGAGAAAGTCTATATAATGTAAAAGAATAAAAAGCAGATTGTACAAAAAAAGCGGATAATAGAACAAACTTGCAATAAAGGAGAGGAAACATGGGAAAATATTTTGGAACAGACGGATTTCGTGGTGAGGCAAATAAGGTTCTGACAGTAGAACATGCATTTAAAGTCGGAAGATTTCTTGGATGGTATTATGGAAAGGATCACAAGGCAAAGGTTGTGATCGGGAAGGATACAAGACGTAGCAGTTATATGTTTGAGTATGCGCTCGTTGCAGGGCTGACAGCATCCGGGGCGGATGTCTATCTTCTTCATGTGACAACGACACCAAGTGTCTCTTATGTGGCGAGAACGGAAGATTTTGATTGTGGAATTATGATTTCGGCAAGTCACAACCCATTTTATGACAATGGAATTAAAGTGATCAACGGTATGGGACACAAGCTGGAGGCAGAAGTTGAAGCACAGATTGAGGCATACATCGATGGGGAACTGGAGGAACTTCCGCTTGCGGAAAAAGAAAAGATCGGAAGAACTGTGGATCATGCAGCAGGAAGAAACCGCTATATCGGACATTTGATTTCACTTGCGACGCGATCTTTCAAAGATAAGAGAGTCGGTCTGGACTGTTCCAACGGAAGTGCTTCGGCTATCGCAAAGAGTGTGTACGATGCGCTGGGAGCAAAGACTTATGTGATCAACAATGAGCCAGACGGAACAAACATCAATACGAACTGCGGGTCTACCCATATTGAAGTGCTTCAGCAGTTTGTGAAAGAGAAGAAACTTGATATTGCATTTGCATATGATGGAGATGCAGACCGCTGTATCGCTGTCGATGAAAATGGAAATGTTGTAGACGGAGATCTGATCCTCTATGTCTGTGGAAAATATTTAAAAGAGCAGGGAAGATTAAATGGCGATACAATCGTGACAACGATCATGTCTAATCTCGGACTTTACAAAGCGTGTGACAAAGCAGGAATCCGTTATGAGAAAACAGCGGTAGGAGATAAGTATGTCTATGAAAACATGCTTCAAAATAACTATTCGCTTGGAGGAGAACAGTCCGGGCATATTATTTTCAGTAAATATGCAACGACCGGGGACGGAATTCTTACCTCTTTGCTTTTGATGGAAGTTGTCATGGAGAAAAAACAGTCTCTCGGGAAACTTGTGGAGGAAGTGAAGATCTATCCGCAGCTTCTGAAAAATGTCAGAGTGGCAGATAAAAAGGAAGCGAGAGAGAATCCGGCTGTTGTAAAAGCGGTGGAAGAAGTGGCAGAAACACTTGGAGATGACGGACGGATCCTTGTAAGAGAGAGTGGGACAGAGCCGGTCATCCGTGTGATGGTTGAAGCCGCGACCGATGAACTCTGCAAAGAGTGTGTCGATAAAGTTATCGATGTCATGGCAGAAGAAGGGCTGGTGCTTTCTTAAAATAGAATAAAATAAAGGCTTACAAAAGCTGCTGAAAGATCAGTGTTAGATGTTTCAGCAGCTTTTTTGTAAGCCTTTTCGTTTGCAAATTTCTTATTGAGATACGCCTGTTTGCCTAAATGACATAGGTTCCTGACAGAAAGTTATTTCTGGAAGAAATGATAAGGAACCCAAGGGCATTTTTCAGCAACTTCCTGGTTATATTGTTCCAGATCTTTCATCTGGCTGACAATATGTGGAAGGTCCAGAAGTTCTACAGTCTTTTCGATGATTTCTACTCCTTCTTGTGCAAGTGCTTCACGGGATGCTTCGTCAGGAATTGCAGTTGTGCTCATGTGGTCTTCTTTTTCTCCGAAGTAGTAACCGATCGAAGCACTCTGGTAAGCGAGTCCGAAGATGTCGTCAAACTTTTTGCAGGACTGTGGCTTGCTGTGTGCATACTTTGTTGTGAGCGGAACGTCTTCCAGACGGTTCATGATCTTGTATGCTCCGGTTGTGATCGCATGGAAGCTGTCCATGGATTTGAAAAGATCAGCTGCATTTTTCAACATCTGCATCGTCAGATCCATGTAGAGGATCGGAACGCCTGTCTCGTCAAAAAAATCGCGGACCATCGGACTGCATGTCATATGTGCAGGACCATGGAAGCTGATATAGATCTGGCGTTTGAAGCCGAGACGTAACAGGTTCTTTGCGATTGCTGTCAGGTAGTCGATCCCTTCGCGGATGCTCACCTGAACCGTTCCACGCCCGCTAGCAGTTGCTCCGGCATAGAAATATGGAAGTCCGGTCAGGACAAGACCGTCACATGCTTCTGCCATTTTGAGGGCATAAGCTTCGCTGATGGTTGTCTCGGAGTCAAGTGGAAATCCACCGTGCATTTCTACAGTTCCGACCGGAACGATAATGATATCATTCCGTGATAAATATTCTTCTACTTCATCATTTAACATCTTTGGTAATATTCTTGTACGCATATCTGTTTCCTCCATTTCTAATGCAGCCCGAAGAGGGATTCTGCATTTTGATAAGCGATTTTTCTGTAAACCTCTTCTTTTAATTTACCACACTGGTACATTTCCTCCAACCATTTTCCGAGAGGAAATTCCATATCGACGTTGACCATGTCTGTCGCGAACATCAGGCGGTTACAGTATTTCTCAAGGAAAGAAAGACCGAAGGTCTCGTCTCGCATGATTGCGCAGCCACCGCTGTTGGCGGATAAGTCTCCGTATAAGTTTGGGTAGGTATCGAAAAGGTAAGAAAGTCTTCCGCCAGGGGCTACTTCTCCTTTGCCCCACTCCATACGGGAGGAGAGATCTCCGGAGGCATCGCCACTGATCTCATGCCAGAATGGCTGGCTGTGGCCGATGAATTTCAGATTTGGATATTTTTTCAGACTTTCTTCTAAAAGGGGAAGTCCGGCATCATCGACAATGCCATATTCATATCCGACTTCCGGACTCATGTGAAATAGAACCGGAAGGGAAAGTGTTTCTGCAGCAGCAAAAATTTCCTGGATCATAGGATCATCAATGCTGCGGTTGATCATTAGTTCTCCAATACCGACAGCGCCCTGATTTTTATAAGTTTCAAGCCGCTCAAAAATATTTTCCGGTACATCATCGAGATTGCACATCCAGAAATAGATTCCCGGAAATGCTTCTGTAATTTGTCTGCACTCGTCATTGCTTCCAAAAGAAACCGCAGAGTTCCCTTCTCCAGAGGACATTAAGATTCCTTTTTCAATGGAAAGCTCCCGAAGATGCGGGAGCATATGTTCTGCGCTTGACACAAACATGTGCTCAGTCTTCGGGTGCTGTTCAAAGGTGAGGTGCAGATGGATATCTGTCTTTTTCATAAAAGATTACCCTCTTTCTTTTTGGCTTCTTCTTTCAGCAAGTTCAGCATACATCTGATTTGTCTGTTTATGGTTCAGGTTGAAGATCAGTCCGATACCGATCAGTTCCAGAACACAAGTTGCAACCGGGATCAATGTTACCAGATTGTAGATACCGTCGATGGTTGCTGCAGACTGTGTTACATTTGTACCTGCAACGTAGCCGATTGCACTAAGGGCGAAAGAAATACCGGAAGAAGCAATTGTAGAACCGATCTTACGGCTGAATGTGTAGATGGAGTACATAGATCCATCGCTTCTTTCGTGAAGTTTCCATTCACTGTAATCGAGACAGTCTGTGACAAGTGCCCAGATTAAGATTGTAAAGATTGTCTGTCCGATCATTGCAAGGATGCTTAATACAGTGAATACGTAAACATTTTCAATTTTAATCATAAATGTGATCACACTAAATATCGTACTGCTGATGATACCTGCCATTAATGTTGCTTTCTTTCCAAATTTTGCAACAAGCTTTGGAACAAGCGGGAAGCATACGATGATGATCGGGAGGCTGGAAAGGCTTAATAATGTCATTACGGAAGTATTGTGATAGTATTCCTTGAACAGGTAGCTGCGGACTTGTCCGGAACCTGTGATAAAGAGCATACTTCCGACAGTTGCCACCATGACACCGATCAGAGGACGATTCTTTACAACTGCTTTTAAGACATTTTTGTAGTTGAATTTTTCCTGCTGGCTGTTTTCAGACTGTCTGACACGCTCTATAGTCAGTTTTGTCAGTAAGACGTAGCATACGATACAGAGCACGCCGAAGAGAACAGCAAGCATTGTAAAACGTTCCGGGATAATATTACTGTTCTTGTCAAAGCAGATAACCGGAACAAAGGAAAGAGCTACCATACCTACTAAAGTTCCACCGATACTTCTTGCACGGGAAAGCTTGCTTCGATCGATAGGGTCTGTGCTGACAACACTTGCCATCGCACCGAATGGCATGGAAGTTCCTGTATAGCTCATTCCATAGAGGACATATGCAAATGCAACATATGCATGGAGTGCAACACCTTCCAGTGGAACATTCATGAAACAGAGGATACCGGAAAGTGCAAGAGGTACCATAAAGATTTTAATCCACGGTTTAAATTTGTCACCAGATTTTCCAATCATCCAGCGATCCGGGAAAGATCCCATAATCGGGTCGTTGATCGCATCCCAAAGTCTTGCAAAGAGGAATAAAGATCCCATCCATGCAGGGCTGATTCCGAGTACATACGTACAGAATGTCAGGAAGTAAGCATCGATAAATAAGTTGACGAAGCTTCCTGCCATATCACCGAATACATAGCCCAGTTCATCTTTTTTCCCAAAAGGGCGAATTTTTTTGTCTGTCATAACTTTTTCTCCTTGTTGTGTAGTTTATTTCGGTGCTTACTATCATACTTCTTTGAATTTGCAATTTGAATTGCATAATTAGCATAAAACATTGCAAAAATAATACATTTTCTGCTATGATAGAAAAAGAAAGAAAACGATTTGTGAAATATTTATAAAATGATAGGAGGAATTTTGTGAAACTTAGCCAACTCAAAAAAGCGACCTACGAAGAGATCAAAAATAAGCAGTATGAGAAATTAAGGGAAACTATGGGAGAAGATATTGAGCTGTATTTTAAAGAAAGCGGACAGTTTATCGGCTATCAGGAGATGGAGATGGACAGCAAGTATCTCGATGTACATGAGGATATCAGTTACTTAAAAGACAGTGTGTCGCTGCACAGCCATATTTTCTATGAGATTCTCTTTTGCCGGAGCGGAAATATTCAATATCTGATCGGAGATATGCGCTATCAGCTTCAGCCAAATGATATTATCTTCGTTCCGCCGGGGGTCAGTCACAGACCAATCTTTGGAGAACAATTCACGGAACCGTATCTGCGAACTGCGCTGTGGGTCAGTGCCGATTACTGGAAAAAATGTAGTGAAGAGTTAAATGCAGCAGAATGGGAAGAGAACAAAGAGCATCAGGAAAAGTCTTATATTATCCGCACAAATGGGACGGTACTCTACCAGTTTCAGAAAATTTTTGAAGAACTTTTGCGGGAGGAGAAGGAAGGAAAACCAGGGGCAGAATTATTCAGTCGGGGATTGTTCCTTCAGCTGATCTGTCTGCTGTATCGCAGTTGGAAGGGACAGGCTATGACAGAACTGAAGTCAGAAAAAGCGGCTCTTCTCGATGAGATCATCAGCTATATTGAAAAACATTTTTCGGAAGAGATTAGTCTGAAGACGATTGCGGCACATTTTCTGATCAGTGAATCGGCGATTGGGCAGCTGTTCAAAAAACAGATGGATGTCAGTTTCTATAAGATTGTGACACAGCGAAGGCTGATCGAGGCAAAAAAACTGATCGTGGATGGAGTCCTTTTAAAAAGTATCCCGGAACTGTGTGGATTTTCTGATTACTCGGTCTTTTATAAAGCATTTGTGAAGGAGTATGGAATTTCACCGAAAGAGTTCCGAACAATGGTGAGAGGAGAACAGTATGATTAATCGTGAGGATATGCTAGAGCTTACCAGACGTATGACACTTTCCCGCACATCTTTTACCCGGATTGCCGGATGTTATGTCGATGCAGAGGGAGAATATGACGGGAGTTTTAATACAAATTTTCTGAAGCTCTCCCCGCAGGAGAGAAAAAAGCATTTAGAAATTGCAAAAGTAATTCCGTTTTCGGAGACAAATATACAGCTGAAAAAATTTCAATTTAATCGGGAAGCAAGAAGGGCCGGCAGCATGTGGCAACTTTTGATGGGACTGCGCCAGTGCGGTCTGAAAAATGATGCGCTGATGGAAACGTTTTATGATGTGGTCATGGAAAATTATTATATGGATTCGGGATATGCAGTCTACATGTTTCATGACCGCTATGACATTCCAGCAAAGGCGGCAGACAAGGAGCGGTTAGGGGAATCCGAGGAAATGTTTGAATATCTGATTTGTGCAGTCTGTCCACTTCTGGGCAGCTATGAGCCAGGGAAACCGGAATGCGGATTCCTCTTTCCGGCATTTACAGATAGAGCCGGGGATTTAAATCATGTGAATATTTACAGCGCAGATCCACGAAGTGAGTGTACAGATGTGATGAAGAAGATTTTGGGAATCTGATTTAGATGCAGCAATCTTTGCGGTGCTACTTCCCGATCAATGAATAATGAGAAAATAAAAACAGACAACCATTCAAAAAGAACGGTTGTCTTTGTTATGTTCCCTTGTTCATCAGAAAGGGGAAAGTTGAGCCTATACACGAATCCATCCCATTGCTTCTGATACCGCAAATGCGAGGACAAGTACGAGAAATACAGGTGCGACCCATTTCAGCATTATAGTATAAAATTTCTTCATCTTAAATGGAGCATTTAATTCTACTTCATCTGAAATGACTTTGGCTCCGACGAAGTGTCCGACACAGATACAGGTCAGGATTGCCACGATCGGCATCAGTACACTGTTGCTGATAAAATCAAAAAAGTCTAAAAGTCCCAGACCAAGGATCTTGATGAAACTCAGAGGACCAAAGCCAAGAGAGACGATCGATCCGAGGATTAAAACATATACAGTAATGATCAGTGTCGATTTTTTGCGGCTCCACCCTAATTTATCCCGGAGAATGGAAACATTTGTCTCCATAAGGGAGATAGAGGATGTGAGGGCTGCGAACAATACTAATAAGAAAAATACAGCACCGATTACTCCGCCCAATGTCATGTCATTGAATACTTTTGGGAGTGTGATAAACATCAAAGAGGGTCCTTTGCCAAGTGCAGCTTCATCTCCGCCGGAAAAAACAAACACTGACGGTACGATGAGAAGACCTGCAAGGAAAGCGATTGCTGTATCAAAAAGTTCAATCTGCCGTACGGAAGCTTCCAGGTGGCTGTCTTTTTTCATGTAGGAACCGTATGTAATCATGATACCCATGGCAAGAGACATGGAATAAAATAATTGTCCCATAGCAGCCAGCACCGTTGTGGCAGAAAATTTAGAAAAATCAGGAAGCAGGTAGTACTTTACTCCTTCAGCAGCGCCTGGTCTTGTAATACAGAAGATGCAGACACCTACAATTAAAACAATCAGCAGCGGCATCATAAAGCGACTTGCTTTCTCGACACCTTTTTCTACTCCGAAGATTACAATCGCGGAAGTCAGAAGGATAAAAATAGCAAACCAGACAACTGGAGATACGGATTCACTGATAAAACCGGTGAAAAATTCATCCCCTGCAGCTGCACTTACTTTCCCGGTCAGGAAAGTGAATAAGTATTTGATTACCCATCCGCCGATGACGCAGTAGTAAGGGGTGATAATAAACGGAACGATACAGGCAAGTACGCCTACGAATCCAAAACGTTTATCTAGTTTTTGGAAAGCGCCAATAGCACTGACACCGGTTTTGCGGCCGATTGCAATTTCTGTGATCATAAGAGTGAAACCAAATGTGACAGCCAGTATTAAATAGACTAGCAGAAAGATCCCTCCACCATATTTTGCTGCCAGATAAGGAAACCTCCAAAGATTCCCAAGACCTACTGCAGAGCCGGCAGCAGCAAGTACAAAGCCCATTTTGCCTGAAAATGATCCTCGTTTTTTGTCCATAATAATTTCCTCCCATCATAAGTTTATTGTTTTCTGCTTTAGAGTGATACAACATTAATGCTAAAAACAGAATATTTAGGAATCATTATGCCACGAGATGTGAGAAAAAACAAGGATTTTCTTTATAAAAATGAAAAAAATATAAAAAATAAATAAATTGCTTGAAAACAATGAGGTGATTTAGAAACTATTTTAGAAAAAATCCCGGCGATTATGCAACGCATAGTGCCGGGAGAATGAAAATCTGTGATAATATAATATACTTCAAAAATCAGAAAATATTGAGAAGCTCTTTTGCTACAGATTTTATGGGATGAATCCTATTAAATTGTATTATGAAATCCTTTTCCGATGATCTCACTTGTGTTGGAGATTAGGATAAATGCGGTTGGTTCCACCTCTTTGATATAGTTTCGGAGGCGGATCGCCTGATGACGGTTCAATACGGTGAAGACAAGACTCTTTGGTTCACCGGAGAAAGCTCCTTTTGCCTCACAGGTTGTCGCACTTCGATGAAGCTCATGCATGATAAAATCACAGATTGGTTCTGGATTATCGCAGACGACATTGAAATATTTACATAGGTTGAAACTTTCAATGACATTGTCGATCATCAGTGAGCGGACAGCAAGACCAAGGAAAGAATAGAGTCCGGTCTCGATGTCGAAGACAAAACATCCTGCGATTGTGATTACAAGATCGGTGAGCAGAAGCGCCCTTCCGATATTGAAATCTGAGTATTTCTTTAAAATCGCTGCAATGATATCCGTACCTCCGCTGGAAGCTCCGATATTGAACAAAATGGCGGAGCCAAATGCCGGCAGTGCGATCGCAAAGGTCAACTCGAGCATCGGCTGATCTGTCAGTGGATGGCTCATTGGGTAAATCCGCTCTAAAAGGGAAAGAGTGACGGAGAGAAGTGTGCTGCAGTAAGCAGTCTTCAGTCCAAATTTTTTTCCGAGCACAATGAACCCGAGCAGGAGAAGAAGCATGTTCGTCAGAAAAGTAAAGTCACTGGCTGACATGACCCCTGTCTTGGCAACTAAAACGGCAAGACCGGTGATTCCTCCGAAGGTAAAATTGTTGGCAAATTTGAAAAAATAGATACCAACCGCCATGATCAGGATACTTCCGGTTAATAGTGAAAAAGATTTCCATTTTGATTTTGTATTCATTTGTGCAGACCTCAGCATTTTATAAAAATTTAATAATCTATGTAGATTGTACCGCGGGGGAAATGAAAAGTCAACGGATAGAACGGAATTGTTCCGGCAATAATAAAATCGGAGAGGAGATAGTAATTATGATGTATAAATGTTTGCCGATTACGGACATTTACGCCAGAGAAATTATAGATTCCAGAGGAAATCCGACGGTGGAAGTGGAGGTACTTGCCGGAGAAGCATATATAGGCAGAGCCGCAGTTCCTTCCGGTGCATCGACAGGGAAATATGAGGCAGTTGAATTGCGTGATGGGGAAAAGCGTTACAATGGTCTGGGCGTACAGCAGGCAGTGGCAAATGTCAATGAGAAGATCGCTGAAAATTTGATAGGGATAAATGTGTTTGAGCAGGCGAAGATCGATCAGCTTCTCATGGAGCTGGATCGGACAGAAAATAAAAGTGGGCTTGGGGCAAATGCAATGCTAGGTGTGTCACTGGCAGCAGCAAAGGCGGCGGCAGAAGTGCTTCAGATTCCGCTGTATTCCTATCTGGGAGGAACAAATGCAAAAAAGATGCCGGTTCCGATGATGAATATTTTAAACGGAGGAGCACATGCGGATAATACGTTAGATATTCAGGAATTTATGATCATGCCGGTAGGGGCCTGTTGCTTTCGGGAAGGGCTCCGCATGTGTGTGGAGATTTATCATGAGTTGAAAAAATTGTTGAAGGAAGAACAACTGGCGACCGGAGTCGGAGATGAAGGAGGATTTGCCCCGGATCTTCCAAATGCAAAAGAGGCATTGAAGCTGATCGCAAAGGCAGTGGAGCGAGCCGGATATCGTCTGAAAAAAGATATTGTCATCGCCCTTGATGCGGCGGCGAGTGAGCTGTATGATAAAAAGATGAAAAAATATTATTTCCCAGGCGAGGGGAAAATGAACTGTCAGAAAATCGCCAGATCGTCGGAAGAGATGATTGATTATTACGAAGAACTGGCGACGGATTATCCGATTGTGTCCATCGAAGATCCGTTAGATGAAGAAGACTGGGAAGGCTGGGAATTGCTCACAACAAGACTCGGACAAGATATGCAGCTTGTGGGAGATGATCTGTTTGTCACAAATGTAAAAAGGTTAAAGAAGGGGATTGATAAGAACGTGGCCAATGCGATTCTCGTGAAAGTTAATCAAATTGGTACGCTCACAGAAGCGATGGACGCGGTAAAACTTGCGCAAAATGCCGGGTATCATGCCATCGTTTCCCATCGTTCGGGAGAGACGGAAGACTGTACGATCGCAGATCTTGCAGTCGCATTGAATGTCGGACAGATTAAGACAGGAGCACCGTGCAGATCCGAGCGTGTGGCAAAATACAATCAGCTGCTCCGGATCGAAGAATCGCTGGGGGATGTGGCGGAGTACCAAAATCCTTTTCCATTTCTCGCAGAGCCGGAAGAATAGAAAGAAATCGTTTGGTAGTTTCTCGGAAAACTTCTTTGAAAGTTATCTGAGTTGAACTTGCAACCGATTCTCTCTTGTGGTATAATGAATATTGTTTATCCACGGGAGGTGTAAAAATGGAAATTTTGAAAATTGTATTAACTATTTTATTTGTAATAGACGGTATCGCATTGACAATCATTGTACTTCTTCAGGAAGGAAAGTCCGCAGGGCTTGGTTCGATCGCAGGTGGAGCGGAAACATACTGGGGACAGAACAAGGGACGTTCTATGGAAGGTGCACTTGTCAAATCTACGAAGTTCTTAGCATGTTTATTTATGATACTGGCAGCAGCTTTGAATCTCGGTGTATTTAACTAGATCGTACTTGCTATTGCTTTCGTCTGTACGATTTAGCAGGATGTGAGGAAGAGCGGATATGACTATCGGTGAAGTGTTACTGAGAAGCAATAGAAAGATTTGCTGCAGAAATTGTCAAAGAAATCAGAAAAAGACAGTTTGGAAAAATGTGTAAATGTAGAACATACCTGTTGTCAGATAGGTATGTTCTTTTTCGTTACATAGGGAATTCCTATGTAACAAAAAACACGCTTCGCCTGGGACTGCAAAGCTTATGGAAAGGGGACAGGTCGCTAACGATACTGTTCGCGTGCGGAGAGTCTGACTTGCGAGATTCTTTGCTCGTTTTTGGGCAAGTTCAGAAATAATTGTAGGGAAATGAGATACGAAAAAAGGAGTGAAACGATTGGAACAGACATTTGAAAAAAGAAAAAAGATTATATACGATTTTATTTGTGATGATTTTTATGTACCGATGAAGTTGAAAGAACTGGCAATTCTTCTTCAGGTGCCGAAGGATCAGAGAAATGAATTAAAGAAAGTGATGGATGCGCTTGTGGCAGACGGAAAGGTTTCTGTTACACAGAAAGGAAAGTATGTGAAAGGAACTGCAAAGCAGCTTGTCGGAACTTATCAGGCGCATGCACGAGGATTTGGCTTTGTTACGGTCGAAGGACAAGCCGATGATATTTTTATCTCAGAGGACGATGCGAATGGGGCATTTCACATGGACCAGGTGGAAGTTGTCATAACAAAAGCACCCGAAGGAAAGCGAAGAGAAGGGAAAATTGTGCGGATTCTTTCCCATGGAACGGTGAAGCTGGTCGGATACTTTCAGAAAAATAAAAACTTTGGTTTTGTGATCCCGGACAATGACCGGTTTGTCAAAGATATTTTTGTGCCGCTGGAGCGCTCAAAAGGGGCAGTGACCGGGCATAAAGTTGTTGTTGAATTGACTTCTTATGGAAAAGACGGCAAGAAGCCGGAAGGAAAGGTTGTTGAGATCATCGGGCATGTGAATGATCCGGGTACGGACATTATGTCGATCGTGAAAGGGTATGATCTTCCGGTAGAATTTCCGGAGAAGGTGTTAAATCAGGCAGAGCGGGTGGCAAAAGACGTCACAAGTGCAGATATGGCAGGGCGTATGGATATCCGTTCCTGGAGAATGGTAACGATCGATGGAGAAGATGCGAAAGATCTGGACGATGCGATCTCCATTACAAAAGAAGGAGAAAATTATCAGCTCGGTGTGCATATTGCGGATGTGACAAACTATGTGCAGGAGCGAAGTGCACTTGATAGGGAGGCATATGAGCGCGGAACGAGTGTGTATCTTGTTGACCGGGTAATCCCGATGCTGCCACATGCACTTTCCAATGGAATCTGCTCTCTGAATGCAGGGGAAGACAGACTGGCACTTAGCTGTATTATGACTGTCAATCCAAAAGGAGAGGTGATCGATCACAAAATCGCAGAGACCGTCGTCCATATTGATCAGCGCATGAGCTACACAAGTGTCAAAAAAATACTGGAGGACAGAGATCCGGAAGAAATAGAAGTGTATAAAGAATTTGTGCCAATGTTTGAACTGATGGCAGAGCTTGCGAAGATTTTAAGAGAGAAAAGACACCGCAGAGGTTCGATCGATTTTGATTTTCCAGAAAGTAAGATCATGCTGAATGAGGATGGTATTCCGACAGAGATCAAACCATATGATCGGAATACTGCGACAAAAATCATTGAAGATTTTATGCTGCTTGCAAACGAAACGGTGGCAGAGGATTATTTCTGGCAGGAGATCCCGTTTGTCTACCGGACACATGATGTGCCGGATGAGGAAAAAATTCAAAAATTATGCACATTTATCAATAATTTTGGACATTCCATGCATGTGGCAAACAAAGAAGTAAGACCGAAGGAAATTCAAAAGCTGCTCGCCAAAGTAGATGGCACGCCGGAAGGGGATTTTATCAGCAGACTGGCATTGCGTTCGATGAAACAGGCAAAATATACACCGGAAAATACAGGGCATTTTGGACTTGCAGCGCAGTATTACTGTCATTTCACATCACCGATACGAAGATACCCGGATCTTCAGATCCATCGGATCATCAAAGAGACACTGCGTGGAAGGATGAATGAAAACCGTATGGAACATTATGAATCCATTTTACCGGAAGTAACAAAGCATGCAAGCCAGATGGAGCGCAGGGCAGAAGAGGCAGAGCGTGAGACAATCCGCTTAAAGAAGGCAGAATATATGGAGCAACACATTGGTGAAGTGTTTGCAGGAGTCATTTCAAGTATTACAAAATGGGGCATGTATGTAGAACTGGAAAATACGGTGGAAGGGTTGATACATGTTACCAATATGCATGACGACCACTATGATTATTATGAAGATCGCTTTGAGATGATTGGGGAGCATACACGAAGATCATATAAACTCGGACAGAAAGTCTATGTCAGGGTACTTGACACAGACCGTCTGCAGCGTACAATAGATTTTGAACTGGTAAATAAGGGGGATGAGGAAGATGGCGAAAACATCGACGAAACTGATTGCCAACAATAAAAAGGCATACCACGATTATTTTATCTTAGACACTTACGAGGCAGGAATTGCGCTGCATGGTACGGAGGTGAAATCCCTCCGTATGGGAAAATGCAGCGTCAAAGAATCGTTTATCCGGGTGGAAAATGGAGAAGTTTTTATCTATGGAATGCATATCAGTCCATATGAGAAAGGAAATATTTTCAACAAAGACCCACTTCGCCCGAGAAAGCTGCTGTTACATAAGGCAGAGATCAATAAAATGCTCGGAAAGACAAAGGAAAAAGGGATGGCGATCGTGCCACTCAAAGTATATTTCAAAGGAAGTTTAGTGAAAGTAGAGATTGGTCTTGCGCGAGGAAAGAAACTCTATGACAAGCGAAATGACATCGCAAAGAAAGATCAGCAAAGAGAGGCACAGAGAGATTTCAAGATTAGAAATCTTGGGTAGACAGCTGCGGTTACAAGGCTGCGGCTGCAAAGTGAAGAAAGTCGGTTTGTAAAGCAGCAGTAAAAAGGCAGTATGACAATAGAAAATCTGAAAAAGAACAGGAGAAAAACATGGTACCTACAACAAAAGAGGCATTGAGAAAACTGGTGACAGATACGACGATAGAGATTTATGAAGATCTGACACCGCAGCTGATCCAGATGATCGATCAGACAAAGCACGATGAAAAACTGACTGAGGCGCAGAAGCAGGATGAAATTTCCCTGCATTTACTCGGGTATGTAAAATCTTGTACAAATGAGATCATCGTCGATGTTCTTGCCGAGATTCTGGGACTGGAATAAGAAATGAGATAGAATTCCTCTGTAATAAAATTGTAAAATCGTTGTGAAATCAGATGAAATAATAGAATAAATTTTATTTGAAAATAAGAAGTGAAATTTAGATAGGCATATCGGGATCACGCTGCATATTCTGAGTTGTTTTTGAAACAGCCAGAATGTAACAGTGGCACTGATATGCCTTTTTCTTTAGTTTTCTTCTTTTGATATGAATGAAAAAGATTATTCAATCTTTGATAAAAAATCCGGAAGGGATGCAGACTCAGCTGCGAACTGGATCCATTGCATGAAACGTTCAGGATCTTTTTCTGCTTCAATTTTCTCAAAAAGACTGTCAGGAAGTTTGTCAAATTTTTTTAAAAGAGAGAAGAGAAGATCTGTGAGACGTTGGATGTTTTCAGTGCGTTCCGCTATACGACCTTGGCGAAGTCCTTCTTCATGCTCTTCCTGCAGTAATTCTTCCAGTAACATAAATCGTTCCTCCATTTCTCTGTTTTCTTTAATTTGGCTGATGGATCGTTGGAGCTTCCTGACATATTCGTTATGGAAATCCTTGCTGCTTTCTGATAAATCGGCTTTGACAAATTTGAGAAAAGAAACGAGTGCTTCCGGAACTTCCGATTCATTTTTGCCTGCTGTGCTTAAAAAGATAGTGTAAAGACCGTCGTTGAATGCGAGAGAACCTTCTTCTCTGCAGGCAGTGTAAAAGGAATATAAGTATTTTCCGAAGCCGAATGGGTCAAAATCACAGATAAAGATTACATAAGTATCAGGAAGTTCACGGTAATCAGAACCGCTCAGCAGCAGATCCATATCAATCTGGCTGTGATAATAACGGCTGCGCTTGCCGAGAGTGGATTTTCGAAGTACCTGCATTTCAATATTGTACCGGGTATTTGTATCATCCTTTGCATAGACATCAAGACGAACGCCTTTGTACTCTGGATGATAGATCATACTTTTTTCGGTACTTACGATGATTCTGTCCAGCTTTTTGTGAAGAAGTAATTCCAGTAAGCCTTTACAGTTTTCCGGATCAGTCATTACAGCGCCAAACATAAAATTGTCTTTGATTGTAAGATCTTGTAAAGTTTTTTTCATGGTAAGTTCCTCCTTGAAACAGAGGAATTCTATGAAAAAATTATAGCATGATAGAGTGGAGTGAGCAAGAAGAAGTTCGATTTAGAATGATAAGAAAAACGTTTTAATAATATCGGATATAC